>Ga0315284_10017135_pt1 | contig 10269 bp, 10 predicted proteins | sample YL17G09_16_MG_FD_203696 | JGI IMG/M metagenome (GOLD analysis project Ga0315284, IMG submission 203696) | Sediment microbial communities from Yellowstone Lake, YNP, Wyoming, USA - YL17G09_16 | ecosystem: Environmental > Aquatic > Freshwater > Lake > Sediment | place: USA: Wyoming | collected...
ATATCTCTTTCCTCTTACACAAATTTAATCGCACTTGCCCATGGCATATTGAGCAATTGGGGGTGTAAAAGGGTGAGACAATTATCGCGCAGTGGATTTACAGAGCCTTAAGCTGAGGGGCATGCGTAATATTGTTATCGTTTTGGTAATTTCCTCTTGAACATCTCTCGGAGTTATTGTTTGAATTGAGATCTCCAAAAAAGCTGAGGGATCTGAAAAAGGTTCATGAATGTGGAAACTATACATCGGGATGTCAATCTCAAAATCTTCTTTTTTTGGTTTTCTTAGGATAATTCCGTGAGAGATCTCAACATCATTCAGATGCAATATTATTCCGACTAATTGAACAATTGCTCCAGATTTCATCGATTGGCCTTTCATTTCTGAAATAAACAGATTTGTAAACTCCTCAAGGTCTATATCTGTGATTTTTTCCTTGATTAATAAACGTGATATTAACCGATTGAGAAAATGACTTGCATAAGCGGATCCGCGTTCTTTGATTTCTGGGATTGACTGTAAGAAATTTGAAAGACGAATGTAAGCATCTGTATTCTCAGCGATCTTGACGATTATAATAAATGCAAAATGCCATGATGGTTCCGTTATTTGTGATCCTGTTTTTGCGACATGAGCGCCCATATCATCATAGGTAAATTCGGTAACTTTCCAACGGATAATAAGTTCATATTCGGGTTGAATGGCTCCTTTCGCTTTTTCAGTTTCGATAATTTCTTCTACGGCTTTTACTACTGCTATTAATTTTGTGCGAATTTCATCATCTGTCATTTCTCAACCCCTCGCTTCTCTCTATTTCTCTCTCATAACTTCCCCGCAAACGCCTTCCCCAACACCGCCTGCGTCAACCGCTCGCATCGCCGGCCCGCCGCCAAAACCTCTTGATCGAACGCATCCGCACGCTCGAGTATCAAACCGACACGCCGAACGATCTCGTGCTGCTCGGCAAGGGGTGGGAGAGGGATATGAAAATTTTTCACATCAGCAACATTCAAATGAGGCGATGAAGTGCCACCAGTGAGTTCTTTAACGGTTTTTAGTATTACGGGTGAATTTAAAAAATTTAGAATGAATTCCGGATTAGATATCTTTTGATTAATTCGCAAAAGCATCATGCGTTGACCTAAACAGGTTTTCAATCCTTTCGGAATGATGCAAGCGATTCCTAAAATTCCGCCTTCTCTACTATACACAATATCATTTTCAAAAGGTTCTAATCTTGAGATTCTTTCGAGATATGTATCATGAGACACATACCTAATTTCTGATAGATCTAAATAACCCGGTTTGAAATTGGTCGTACGTAAGCAAATTTCCCCATTTTGCGTCCACTTTGGTGTAGAATGAGGACAATCGACAATAATCTCACATACTCTTTTTAATTTTTCAAGCTGCCAAGAGAGGGGGAGTTCAGGACAATACCCAATATCCCCGATTTCCTCTCGATTAATTGAAAATTGATGGGAGTGATTATTTTCCCTCCATCCTTCTGTCAACCGACCATCATACGCAGCTGCCAGTACCGCCAGACGGAACTTCTTCATGATCAACGGCACCCGGCTCAGCCGTTCACGGGCGGCGTTAACATGCGTTAAGAGGGCTTCGACACGTGCGACGATACGCTTCTGTTCGGCAAGCGGGGGGAGGGGGATGACTCTCTGTTTGATGAAATCCGCAGGTACTCTCTTCTGTCCGACCGATCCGGTAAAATGTGATTCCGCTTCATTCCGGAAGGATTCCTGCCGTATGTAATAGTAGAGATATTCCGGCAGGATTTCCCCTCGGGATCTCATCACATGGAATTCTGTTGAACCGAAGCCAATCCCATTTTTCATTCCATAGATTATCGCGGCTTTCCCGTTCTCCATGCAGGGCGTAATTTTCGCCATAATCACATCGCCATCACGGAACGATGTGAAACCGTTTCGCACTTCCAGATAAGGTTTGATCTGCGGATTCGTGATCGCTCCCAGATCAGCATCAACCGCAGGCATCGGGACGAAAGTCACCGGCGCATCAGCAGGAAGAAAATCTTTGGACGGCTTTGGAGGATTTACTTCGCATGCATCAAGAATGGTTACTAATTTCCATCCTTCGGGTACCTCGTCATCAGAAACACAACGGGACTCCGGAGAAATTGTGACCGGCTTTTTCATTTCTTCCCTTCAACCGCTACAACATCCCCGTTCCCATTCTCCAGCAACACCACAATCTTCTGAAGCTCATCCATCGCCAGCCGCAGTTCCTCAATCGCCTCAACCGCAAGCTCCTCCGGCTCCGGCAAGGAATCCGCATCATCGAGCGAATCATCCTTGAGCCACTTGAGCGAATCGATCTTGTAGTTCCGCTCCTTCACTTCAGAAATGTGGAACGAGTGCCAGCGATCTTCTTTCGAGTCCGCAGCATTCCGCTTCGAGCCGCCGTTCGGGTCAGCGCCATACACCCGCTCGAACTCCGCGAAATACTCCGGTGTCAGGGGTCGGTCCTTCTTGGTGATACCCGGCACGTTCGTCCGGTCATCGTACACCCAGAGGGTCTCGGTGGGAAAGCCTTTCGTGAAGAACAGCACGTTCGTCTTCGTGCCCGGGGAATAGGGCGTGAAGGTGCCGTTCGGGAGCCGCAGGATCGTGTGCAGGTTGCAGTACTCGGTCAGGTCCTTGAACACATCGCCGGCCTGGTCGGCAAAGAGCACGTTGTCCGGCACCACGACCGCCGCCCGTCCGCCGGGTTTGAGGATCGTAATTACGTGCTGCACGAAGTTGAGCTGCTTGTTGGAAGTCGAGATCGTGAAGTCCTCGCGGTCCGGTGCCTGGTTTGCGCCTTTTGTCCCGAACGGCGGGTTGGTCAGCACAATATCGAAACGCCGGCTGTCCGGGTTCTCGTAGATCGAGTCGCCGAATTTGATCGAGGGTTCGACATTGTGCAGGAACAGGTTCATCAGGGCAAGCCGACGCGGGCGGGCAACCAGTTCCTGCCCGAAGTACGTGCCCTTCTTCACACGGAGCGCAACATCACGGTCAAGCGCCCCGCCCTTCGTCTGCTCCAGCAGCCACTCGTACGAGCACACAAGGAACCCGCCGGTACCGCACGCAGGATCGCAGATCGTCAGGTCGGATCTTTTCCGGGGATCGGGCTTCATGCACCGGACAATCGACTGGATCAGGATACGCGGCGTGAAGTATTGCCCGGCACCCTTCTTCCCTTCGCTTGCCGCCTTCTCCAAAAGCCCCTCGAATGCCTCCCCTTTCACATCGATGTTGAGCTCCGTCCACTCCGTCTCATCGATCAGGCCGATAAGACGCTTTAAGTTCACCGGGTTCGTGAACCGCGAGAGTGCACCGGCAAAAATATCGCCAAGCAGTCCTTTTTGTGTCCCGAGTTTCCGCAGCACATCGACATAGTGATCCGTCAGGTCTGTTCCGGATTTGGAAACGAGCGTCTTCCAGTCGCAGCCGTCAGGAAGAACAACACTCCGCTCATCCGCCATCTTGATGAACAGGAGATAGGTGATCTGCTCGATATAATCCCCGTAATCGATCCCGTCATGCCGGAGCGTGTGGCAGAATCCCCACAGTTTCTGGACTATATCGCTCATGTTGATAAGGATAGAACGGTTACCCGCATTAACTATACGCAAATGCCGGTATGCATCACCATGCATACACCAGTAGCCTGATAAGATCATCAGTACTACTAATACGCATGGAAACCATCCCCATCAGGATCCGGAAGGAGACCAAAGAGGCACTCACGAAATTCCGGGTGCACCCACGTGAGACTTACGATGAAGTGATCGCCCGGCTCATGTCCTCCCAGACCGACCGGGATCCCATCAGCGAAGACACCCTCAGGGCAATCGAAGAGGGCCTCGCTGATATCCGGAAAGGAAAAACCCGTGAGCTCAACGAGTTCTGCGATGCCCACGGGATCTGAATGTATACCGTTCATCTCTCCCGAAAGGCTCAGAAAGATCTCCTGAGCCTCCCCAAAGAGGATGCACGCCGTATCCGCGCAACCTTAAACGAGCTCGCAGAGGAAACCGAGCCGTGGCTTGTCGTCAAAAAACTCCAGGGCCACGAAGAAGTCCCGCTCTATTCGTGCCGGGTCGGGCATTACCGGATAATCCTGACCATTGATCACGGGCATCTCGTCATCTTCGTGGTCACGATCGATCACCGCCGTTCCGTGTACAGAAATATATAGCCGGGCGCCGCCGGGTCATGCTGCAATCGCCTCATTCCACTGCCGGATCAGCCCCGGCAACTCCCCGTTGAAAACCCGGTTCGCCCTTCCCCACCCGCCTTCGTTTGCAAAGATCGGGATGATATTGAAGTCGTCCTTACTGATTGAGAGATTCGCAATTAAATGTTCACGGATTTTGTCCAGCCACTGCTGCTGATCCGCGGTCAGCGAGGAGGAGAGGGTCATCCGGTCTAAGACCCGGTGGATCCGTTCCTCTGCGGTATAGAGCGGTTCTTCCTCGCGGGCTGCATGCTTCACCATCGAGATGATATCCACGAGTGCCTTGTGGTACCGCACCTTGTGGGCATGCTGGAGGTTATCGACCGTGAAGCGGAACCGGGTTGCTGCCAGTTTCTTCTTCAGCTCCGACAGGGCATCCGTTCCCCAGTCTTTCGGCCGGTCCAGCAGGATACGGATAGCCTCGATATGCTCCGGGTTCTCTTTGACAAACTGCGAGAAGGCAACGAGATAATCCTCCGGCTTGTACTGGTTTCCTTCCGAATCCCGGATGAAATACCGTGAACTGACCTCATCCACATTCTCATACGCAACCATGATCGAACGCGGGGGCCGGGGATAGTGGACCAGCAGGTTCTGGAACGCCGGGTTCCGGAGCAGCGTCATGGTACCCGTAAAATCCTGCTGGAGTGCATGCTGCACCCCGGCAGCGTAACGCTTCATGTCGCCGGAAGGCACATACGCGGCGAACATATCGCGGGCCTCGCCACTCATCTCTTTTTCGATCCGCTGCAGCCTGCGCACCAGCACCCGGGCATTGTACTCCCGGTCCCGGTTATCCCAGATATCTGTAATAACCTGCACAATCGGCCGGGTCTCCTTCTCGGGCGGCTCTGCGGTGATACCGGTCGCCAGCCGGAAATATTCGAGCAATGTCCCGCCAAAACAATCGAAAACCACAAAGTGGGATTTATCGAGGCATCGCTCACCCTTCCGGGTTCCCCTGCCCAGCATCTGCTCAAAGAGGATACGGGACTTCACCGGCCGTAAAAAGACAATAAATTCAAGATCCGGAATATCCACCCCGGTTGAGAGCATGTCCACGGTCACCACAACTGCCGGCATCGGCCTGTTCCGGAACTCACGGATACGCTGGAGTGGCCGGTCAACCTTACCGGTGATCTTCTGGACAAACGAATCCCCTTTCCCGAACACATCCCGGGCGAAATCCACCAGCTGGTCCGCATGGGAGGTATGGGGCAGGTCATTTACCGCAAAGATCAGGGTCTTTGGGAACCGGCCAAACCGCTGCTCGTGCTCTTCTGCGTACTTCCGGATCTCGGAAAGGATCTTCCGGTTGGAATCCGGCGAGGTGATGGTCCTCTCAACTTCCGTAGTATCAAACTGCCGTTCATCCTCAAGGTTGTCAAATGACTGTGCACCCGTTGAGGCATCAATCACCCCGACCTGCTCACCTGCCTGTAAGAAGATCCCGTTCATCCGCACGTTCGAGTCAAGGGCAACCGCATCGTAATCTACGAGAAACCCTTCCCGCACAGCCCGGGCATACTCGTACCGGTACACGATCTCCCGGAAATAGGCCATCGTGTGAGCTGCCGGCGTAGCCGTCAGCCCGATCTTGATCGCATCGAAATGGTCGAGTGTCTTACGCCAGACCGATTGCTCCGCAGCAGAATACCCCCGGTGGCATTCGTCTGCTACGATCAGGTCAAAGGCATGGATCGGGATTGCCATCTGCTCGGCATCCTCATCGATCGGCTCGTCGTCACCCCCAAACACCGCATTGCGCCCGAAAAGGTTGATCGTCATCCGCTGGATAGTGCAGATATAGACAAACGCATGGCCGGGCTTTGGTTCCAGCAGGTATGGGGAAGGCAGCACCTTGGGATCAAACTTCTCGTCCTCCTCAAAATCCTCCCGGAAGAACCGCTGGCTGTAGACTTCATACGTCCGGTCGAACTTCAGCCCCGGCCGTGCTTCAAATGATGCAAACGCCTTGACAGCCTGTGCAGCCAGAGCCCGGCGATCCACTAAGAAGAGGATCCGTTTTGCCACCTTGGATTCCATCAGCCGGAAGATCTGGTTGACCATCGTGTAGGTCTTGCCGGTCCCGGTTGCCATGGCAACCAGCATCTGGCGCTTCCGGTCACGGATGGCCTGCTCAATCGCTGCGTTCGCTTCAGCCTGGTAGGGGCGAATCATCGGGTGCGCATTTTCCCAGTAAGAAAGACGCTGGCAGGAAGCTTCGAACTTCTCTTTGAGCCGTTCGGCGAGTGCATCCGGTGTATGGAATTGTGCAACCGGGCGGGATCGGTTTAACGGATTGCGGAGATCGTGATACCAGAGGATCTCGCCATTGGTTGAATAAATAAAAGGAACCCGGAATCCGGAGTAATTGAACGGGCTGCCGGCAATCCCGGCTGCATACCGTTCAGCCTGCGTCAGGACATTCTGCGGGCCAAGCGTGACTTTCTTTGCCTCGATCACGGCTACGATCTTCCCGTCAAGGCAGAGAGCGTAATCTGCCGGGCCGTTGTCCGTGAGGAATTCTTCGAGAGCATACTTGTTGAACCGGGAGAGATCCATCCCAGCCTGATATGGCGCGATGGACCAGCCCGCAGCTTTAATCTGAGGATCAATTCGCTTTTTCCGGGTAACCCGCTCGCTCTCATATGTCATTGATGTTCAGACCGGTAACCGATAGGATATGATTTCTATAAATGCTGTAACGTTATGTGTTGCGGTTTAATATCATTAAAATGAGGATTCATCATTTCCTCCGCGCTCTCCCCCCCTCCAAATCCGGCAACCAATCGCCAGCCACAGAGCAGTCGGATTTCATAAATAACCACCAAAATACCCGTAGCGACCCAGAACTATTTACCCTCAGTTCTCTTTCAATGGATAATCACAATGGTATACGATTTCAGCACCCGACTCACGGCGAAGATAAGGAGGCTGGGGCACACCCGCTGGTACGCGGAGCGGCTCGCCCCTGTCGCGGAGAACCTGGAGCGGATTCGTGAGCGTCATGCGGAATCCTGATCGAACAAAGGGTTTTGTATTAAAAATATCGTGATACGTCAGTATCATTGTTCAGAAAATATCTTCTTTATATCCCTTCAGCCCGAATAATAATTATGCCATGTGATTTAACCGACATGGAAGTTCAAATATTATATATCTTATACCGTAACAAAAATTTCAAAATTGATGCCGGATATCACAGCGCGAAACTCAAAAAAATCCTTCGGAAGAAATACGATCAGGACTTCGATGAAGCCATCTCAAACCTGAAAAACACGGCATACATTGCAACAATCAAAAAACAAGAGCCAAAATATTACATCCTTGACCTCGGCAAATCATATTCAGTCCTGAAAAACCACGGGCTGAACGTTACTCCCCTTGGTGGTGGCAGGGTCTATCATCTGGATTGATAGTGCCCATTCTGTTAATTATTTTTAACAATACTTTTAAACATTGTATACCAACATCATGATTGCAAAATTATGAACGCTAAAAATTATTGACCGTAAGGATGAAGCATTTCATACCATCATAAAAAACGTGATTATCATGAAACAGCCGTTTGAGGGTTTATTCGGTGATACCTGCGAGACCCGGTTATTGCAGTTCCTGTTGCCCATGTATGGAATTGAATTTGACATGGCCGATTTGACAGAAGAGATCAAGCTCACAAGACAGTCAGTTTCAAAAGCAATGAAGAAATTCTCAAACCGGGGTATGGTAAAGATACGAAAAGAAGGGCGGACCTGGTTTTATTCAATCAATGAAGACTCCTTATTAGTAAAACGCCTTGAAGACTTCGACAACTCATTAATTGAATCAATGCTTGGCAGGGAAAAATTCAGGGAAATCCAAAAGTCGCATGAAAAGCATGTACGGGTCTCTTCACAAAAGGCAGTCGGGTTGAGGGATGAGCAAATATTACCCGCTTCATGTGTTGCGAGCGGCCCAGGCAATTACCTGAAAGAAAAGGGCTGATTGATCTCTAACCTTCATTTTTCCCCTCCCCCCACGTGGAGCAGCACCGCATCGTTGCGAAGGTTGATGCGCTGATGGCGTTGTGCTATGGTGATGGTGGCGATGAAGAATCCGGGCTCGTTTGTGAAGTGGATTGCGGGTTGACGGAAGATTAAGAGAGAAATACTGAATGGAGAAATTTCCTAAAAATTATTTAAAAAACCCGGGAATACGGCAAAAATGCAAACAACCCGGTTTCAGATCATTTTGTTGACGCCAACAAAAAGGTCCCCCGTTATTTTCACCCCACGGTAACACACTATAAAAGGCCAAACATCCGGTAAAGACTAAGTGAACGATAGTGCGATGGTGGTGAACTATTGAGCGATAACCCATTTCCGGAACCGGGGACTCGTTCCCAGATCCTCTTTTACCAATCCGAAGACGGGACAAGCCACATTGAGGTGCGGCTCGAAGAAGGAACCGTCTGGCTCACGCAGGCCCTGATCGCAGAACTCTACCAGATAACCAAACAGAATGTCAGTCTCCATATCAAAAATATTCTGGGAGACGGAGAACTCTCGCAGGCTGCAACTGTAAAGGAATACTTGACAGTTCAAACCGAAGGATCAAGAACCGTAAAGCGCTCCATCGAATATTACAACCTCGATATGATCCTCGCCATCGGTTACCGGGTCCGCTCCCACCGGGGCACACAATTCCGCAGGTGGGCGACCGAGCGATTGAGCGAATATCTCATCAAAGGATTCGTACTTGATGACGAGCGGCTCAGGGAGGGGCGCAGTATCGGTGCGGATTACTTTGATGAACTGCTTGAACGCATCCGGGATATCCGGGCATCCGAGAAGCGGTTCTACCAGAAAATCAAGGATATCTACACCCTCGCGATCGATTACGATCCACACGCAGAGACAACGCTCGAGTTTTTCAGGATCGTGCAGAACAAACTGCATTGGGCAATCACCGGCCATACTGCTGCAGAGATCATCGCAGAACGGGCTGACGCATCCAAATCGAATATGGGGCTCACGACATGGAAAGGGGCAAAAGTGAGAAAGAGGGATGTTACCGTTGCGAAAAATTATCTTGACGGAACGGAGATCCGGCAGCTCAACCGCATCATCACCATGTATCTCGATTATGCAGAGATGCAGGCTGAACGAAAACAGCCAGTCTACATGATCGAATGGAAAGAGAAACTGGATGCATTCCTCACATTCAATGAAAGGGAAATTCTTGAGGATTCCGGGAAGGTATCCATGGAAATTGCACAGCGTCTCGCATTAGAAGAATATGAAAAATTTTCCCTACGGCGGATTTGCGAAGATAATGCTGCTCCGGAAACAGAATTTGAGAATCTCTCTAAAAAGATTGAACAAAAGAAACGCGAAGACCGGAAAAATCCGTGATTGATTGGATATTTTTATTATTTTACTGACGTCAGCAAAATGGTCCTCCCGTCTTTCGATCTGCATGTTCTTCGTCGCCCTTGTAACGTGCAAACTGGCGTTATGCGATGAGATCGAAGCGCGGCTGAAGGACTAGACGGTGTTCAAGGAAACTTAGCTTGACTTCTTCCCGCGCTCTCCTCCTTCTCCAACCCAACTCAGCAGCCAATCGTCCGCCAAATGTCAGCCGGATCTCAAAAATAACCGCCAAAATTCCCGTAGCGACCAAGAACTATTTCTCCTCAGATCTCTTTCAATTTGACATTCCCGACCCCCCAATAAAATCATCGATAATTTAAGGCGTTTTCCCAGTCACACCAAGAGCAGATCAAATAAGAATCCCCTCCCCCCAGTGAGAAATAGCAAAAAAATGATCCATATGGGGCATACTCGACCCTATTCCACTTTTCATCGACAGCATAAGCTAGCTGAACTTATCACGCAGCTATATTAGACAACGATCAGATCGCGCCAGGATCGAAATCAACGAGGAATAAGATCAGTTCCAATTGCGTTCTTCTCTCTGGCATTTTGCTCCGAATCGAGATGTCATCCCCCGAAGAAATAATCTCAA
>Ga0315284_10017137_pt1 | contig 10269 bp, 5 predicted proteins | sample YL17G09_16_MG_FD_203696 | JGI IMG/M metagenome (GOLD analysis project Ga0315284, IMG submission 203696) | Sediment microbial communities from Yellowstone Lake, YNP, Wyoming, USA - YL17G09_16 | ecosystem: Environmental > Aquatic > Freshwater > Lake > Sediment | place: USA: Wyoming | collected...
AGAATAAACTTCTGGTGGAGAACCGGATATTCCAAGAGCTGAAACGGTCTTCAATTCACTTCCCTCAGCGATTATACCTTGAGTTAAGGGCTTGAATATGCTATGAAAATATTCGGTGGCGGATATATTTGCTGCCAAGGAAGACATGGATGAATTTGAGATTTCTTCCTTCGTTAATGCTGATTCTTTAGGGTCGACCAAATCTTTTGTTTTTTCGTATACTAACGGTCCAAGACTAACTGCCTCGTGTGGATTCTTGAATATTTTAGGATTACTTATTTCCGTTTCATTCGCTGCGATTTCTTGGGCTAGCTTTTGTACTTCCGGAGCCATGGGCCCTAGCTGTTTTTCCAAGTCATTTCTTTTCAGTTTCAACACTTCATTTTCAATCTTAGTGACTTGTGCAGAATGGATTACAAGGCTGTCTACCCATCCAGTGAATGCAGTTCCATCCACGAAACCGCCGTCCAATCCGGAGTTAGCCGCTGAATAGATTTTGCGTGCTCCGTCGAGACCTGGCACTTCGCCTGTACCGTCTCTCATTTTTTCAATAGCGTATTTGATTTGAGACGGGGTGCCAGTTAATTGTTTACTGCCAATAATTCTCTCTTTTAATTCGTCTGCATTTATTTCTCCTACTACGTAAGAACGGATGAGATTTTCGTCATTGCAAGTATTCTTGAATCTTTCAAAAATATCTTTGGAGAGTATATCTCCGAACGCTTGGAGATTCTTGGTCGCGGTTTTATCGTCATCGATTGCCTTTGCGTTCAGAACTGACATGAAATTCTCTCTTATCGCAGGATCTGCCAATGCCGGCGGAGGGCTGGCGAATATTCCAACGAGATTAATTGCGTTAGCATAACTGAAGGCGAATTTTTGCTCCGCATCATTTAAATTGTTCCAGAACTTACTTCGTTGATCCTGGGGATCCAATACAAATTTTTCGATTGAGTCTCTCGAAGCAGTTGGCAGTTTAGCAGCGAGATCATTTGTCAGTGCAGTTTCAATAAACCTGTATGTTTTACGAATCGATGTAGGATCCTCTGGTTGCACGCTCAGACTTGCAGAATGAGTCAATGCAATGGCTGCTTGTGGCACACTCATACCTGCGGAATTTGGATTGCTCGGATCAGTTGTGCGGATTGCCTGCTCTCTGACGCTTTTGAACATGTTCTGAAGTTCCCCACGGCTTATATCTTCCAATCCAGGAATTTCTGATTTATGGATCGCATCGACGAGTTTATCTAAAACTTTCTTGTATTCTTCCCTGTGGAATAAACGTGTCTCGAGATCTGATTTACCGGTGGTGATGTCTCTCAGCGTCTCTTCGCTTAGGTTTGAGTTTGAATTTTTAACTGCTAGTTTAAGCATTTCTAAAAGCGGCTCGTATTTGCCATGTTTTTCTGCTCGTTTGCTTGCAATAAGTTCGTCGAATTTTGCTCGTTTGCTTATCTGCATCCCTTCTTTCGTAAGGGAAACCTTCATGAACTGGCCAGGGTTGTTTTTACGTTCCACTCCGACCGCTTGGCCTGTCTTTGAGTTTATTAGATATGTTCTGTCACCAGCTGCCACTTCGTTTAATATGAGCTTACCTCTTTTGTCAATAATCCCTTTCCAACGGACATACGTTGATTCTGTAGGCTTGCCCTTCTTATCAAGAACTATGGTCATAACTTTTGTCACTTCACCTTTTGCATTAAATTCGTGGCGTTCTTTAGTTGCTACCGCTACTTCTTTTCCTTCTTGGAGATATTTGTTAGCGTCTTCGCCCAATCCATCAATCATCTCGCCTTCACTTACATTACTCTTGGGAGACGGCGTAGGAAGTGCGGGTGGAAAAATCGAAGACACGCTGAGCATTCTTATGGCCATTCCTGATGCATTAATCATTGCGAGATTTTTCAGCATTAATTGAATAGTTTGGCGCATCTCTTGCCAGTTCTTTGGCCGTTCGGCTGGCGTTCCGACCCATGCTTGAGTTTTCGCATAAGATTGAATGCCTTTGAGTTCTTTGGATGTCAATGACTTTTTCATCTCTTCAATACTTGCGTCCACTCCCGCCATGCTTTTTCCTTTTTCTTTGTACTTTCTTTCGATTTCGGAAGCTTCGATAGTTTCACGTTTTGTTTCACGCGACTTCTTCCATTCCGACCACGTGCCTTTGCGAGTCATTAATGTCAAGGAGAGGAGTGTTCCGCTGACTGCGAGCCCGCTGCCGAGGCTAGAAAGCCCGCTGCCGATGCTTTTAAGAACGGTGCCAGCCCCTTTGCTTACTGTTCCAGGTTCGACTGGTTTTGGCGCAGAAGTAACTACTTTTCCAGTCTTAGGATCTACCGTTCCCGCTATCGGTGCGCCTTTTTTGGATTCTCCTGTTTTGGGGTTTACTTGCGTTTTTTGCGTCCGTAGTTTTTCTCCGAGTTTGCTTATCCCGCTTCCAGCTAAAACTGCGCCTTTTCCGGCCAAGCTCAGCACTTTTCCGGGCGCTCTGATGGCGACGTTTGTTGCCATCACCAATCCTTTTTGAAGCATCCCCCCCATGAGTGCATTCACATCTATCGCGATGCCTTTCACTGGCGCTCTTCTGATGGTGGGTGCCCTGAAAGCGAATCTGCTGAAGTCGAAGGCTGCTAAGGGGTCACGGCCTGAAGCATACTGCGCAAAAAGAAGCAGTGCGACAACTAGCAACAATGGTAGACAACTGAGCATGCTAAAAAGAGGAACGCTGCCAGGAGTGTAGCGTTCTGTCTTCATGCTTCCGATGAATGGCTCTTTTGGTTTTGGAGCATAGGATGCAGTGATTGAGTATGAAATCTTTCTCGGGTCCAATGCTTTTGGCAAGATTGGCGGATCAGTATATATCGTCATCTTCACAGTTCCGTCCGCAGATGTGTTGACTGGAAATGGACCCGGTTTGTCTGAAAGTTTGAATGTGCTTGTCTGCTGATCGAAAACAAGAAATTTGTCAAGAATTGTTATCTCGAATAAGATCTCCTTGTTTGCGAGCGCCGTCATTTCGCCAGTTTCCCTATCTGTGGCGACCAGTTTTGTAGTTATTTCAATTGAATTTGTGGTTACTCCCAACGCTAAATTGCGCGGATGCCGCTTGTGATCGATGGTTATTTCCGTCGGCATCTTGTCAATAGGACAGATTTCAAGAGAATAGATAATTGTGGGCAAACCCAATAGAATCGCAAAGACTAGCAGGAACCTTAATGCGGGCTGCGCTGACATAATATGCAGTATTAGTTTGTAATATAAAATTATGTCTGACCTAATGTTGGTGAGGTTGGGTTGGTTTTTCCTAAATTCTGTTGGATTTTACGTGATAAAGCAACCTTTTTTAAGACAATTAATAAAAGAAAACCATGCTTTGCCGTGTGGGAAGAATCAACGCATTTCTACTGTTAATAATCTTCATACAATGCCTAAGCTTGTCCTCGGCAGCGGGGGAGGGCGAGCAGAAATTCAATGCAGTGCTGCCCGCGTGGGTACCTTTGATGGTGCTTGCTCTCTTTTTTGGCTTCGGAATAGCCGCAGTTGCATACATGCTTTCGTCATTGTTCAGGATACCTGAGCTTGGTGTATGGGCAAAGACGGAGGTTGCTGAAGTGACTGCTTCGGCATTTCTTGTTGCGATTATTTTGATGGCACTTGGATTGATTGATGGCGCGTTTGTTGCTGCAACTGGAAGCACCCCGCTCCAAACATCTATAGGTTTCGCAAAAAACAATGCTGAACAGTTGCTTAATCTTTATGACGACAGCGTCAGGATATCGACAGGTGTTGGCTTACTTTCCATCCCGCTGCAATACCAAACGGGAGGGGCGGGCGGTGGAGGATTTAGCGGGGATAAGCAAAGCGCAAAGAAGATTCCTATGTCAAGTACAGCAAAAAAAACTAAAGGTATGGAATACCCAGCATTCATGATGCGCTATTCTTTGTTCAATATAAACTCAATGCCGTTCATGTCCACAAATACACTGACTGGCTTTTTTGGCGGCGTCCAAGGGATTGCACTGACGTCAGCGATGATCGGCATCGCATTTGAAACATTGCTTAGGTTCATAGGCGAAATCGCCATACCGGTCATGCTGCCGCTCGGAGTTTTCCTTAGCGCATTCACATTGACAAGGAAGATGGGAAGAACGCTTATCGCGTTTGGTGTAGGCCTGTATCTTTTCGTCCCGGCATCGGTCCTGATGGCGCAGTTCATGACCGAATCCGTTTATGCACCTGGCAGAACGCCATCGCAAATTCAGGAGCCAAGCGGCGCCGGAATAGGGACGTTGCTTACTGCGTATGGTCTTGCGATGCAATACGTCGTTGCCGTCCTCTCCTTGAATATAAAAGCATTTGACGCAAATGGAGCATTACATTATCAAGAACTTTGTCCGGAAGACTGTACAGTCGAATGTTTCCCGAGCTGTGTGGCCGTATGGACCTGGAGCGGTGCGATTCAGTGTTTACTTTGTCACATGAGATGTGATGCGATTTGTACTTGGGTAACTGCGCCATTTGTGAAATATCCTATCGGGGACACGCTTTCGGATTATCTTTTGGGGGCTACGCAAAGAACTCTCCCCTTGGCTGGACTTACACCTATCGTTTCAGGAGAATTGAGCGCATCAGAGCTTGCTAGTTTGAGCACTGCCACTGCTCTTTCCGCAGCATCGAATTTTGGACAGGTTCCAGCGTATTATTTCCTAGAACGCGGCATCTCTGACAAACTGGTGAACGTAGCAGTTGATTATGTCCCGTATACGATGCAGCTTGCTGTTCCGTTCATCCTACTTCCATTCATTGCATTTCTTGTCACTATAACCGCCGTCAGATCAATTTCGCCAGCCATCGGCGGCGAGATCCAGGTACTGGGTGTTGCAGAATTGGCATAAGAGGAATAGGATGGTTGAAATAAACGATATACGATTCGATTGGAAGCAGAAGAGTTTCTTATCAGTAATACTTTTTATGCTGCTGATACAACTAACTTTTGCACAAGAAACCTGCCTTAACACTTGTGCACTTTCAGAGGACTATTCTGGTTGGATCAAAATCATTGCAACTGTATTGTTTGCGGTCGTCGCACTTCTTTCAAGCATCTATATGATTGGTCGTGCCACGGGGCGCAGGGATTGGGAAGCGATGGCCAAGACCGAACTTTACCAAACTGGAATTGCCGCAATTTGGGTTATCATCATAGCTTCTGTTGCAACTACGAGCTGCTCAGTGGCATGTTTGCTGACAGGTGAAGACAATCCGATACTTGCCTCAACCTCTTATCTTTCTTCGCTGAGATCTGTAATGGACGGCGGAATATCGCAACTGTTTGACATTGCGCGCAACGTCAGAGTAAAAAGTGCAATTATGCTCAGTATTGTTGGCGTTATTGTCCGCCCATGGTCTGGCTGCGATGTTGTCGCGAACAGTTATGAGCAGATGGCAACGCTGATGAGCCCGTTTATCGCCAGCATCATTGCGCAGCAGTATGTTCTTTCATTCATTGGGACTTTTGCATTCCAGTTCCTTCTTCCGATGGGCATTATATTACGGCTGATCCCATTCGTAAGAGAATCGGGTGCTGCATTGATGGCTCTTTCATTTGCACTTTACATTGTGTTTCCACTTACATATGTGATGGCTGACAAGATGACTGCCGGAATAAGACCTGAAGCCATGGTATTCAGAGAGGCTGGGAGAGAATGTGTAGCACCTCAGATTGCATTTGACAATCTAACGATGCTTGGAAAATTTTTGCCGCAAGCTGTATTCTTTCCGGCTCTCAGCACAATCATTACGATCGCAGCTGCAAAAACACTGACAAAGATATTCAGATATGATTTTCAGGAGATAATCGGACATCAATGATTGGTGAAAGCATGGGTAAAAAAAATAAAATCGAGAACGGTATACGGATTGCTTTGCTGCTTTTCTTATTCTTATCACTAATTCAGACGGTCCATGCACTAAATCTATTGTCACTGTGGCCAGACTGGATTACATGGACTGCAATAATAATGCTTGGAACCGCAGCGCTTATTGGAATTGCATTCATGGTTGGAAAAACGTTTGCAATTCCTTCCTGGGAGGCGTTCGCAAAGGATGAATTTGCAAACCTTCTTTTCACAGCGTTCATAACTGTAGCGTTCATAACGTTCGCTGGCGTAATCGAAGGAACTGCAAACAGCATGGCTAATGACATTCTTACCGCAGCATCAACAACTGGGCCCATCCAGTATTGGACTTACAATGACGCGACTGGAAGATGGACCCAGACTGCATCTGCCTCTTGCCCATATCCCTGCCAGTTCTATATTGCGCGCGGCTTTCTTGGTTCAGCTTATGAAAAATATGAAAACCAAGTAAGAGAGGTCTCGAAAGCTCTCGCTACATCAAAGCTTCTCGAAAGCGTCGGGTTTGGGTTTTCATTAGAATTTCTTATCTATTATGTGAAAATGATGATTGCATTTGGCATGCCGATGTATGCAGGCAGGGCGATCTTCAATAATACGCTTGCCACTGTGCTTGGCGAATTCCTGAATACGATGGCAAATCTGAAACTGCAAGAGACAATACTTGTCTATCTAAGTGGGATCAGCGGCGTGTTTTTCGTAAGTGGCCTCCTGTTCAGAATTCCGTGGTTCACAAGAAAACTTGGCGGCCTTCTGATTGCAGTAGGAATTGGAATTTACACTATTTATCCTCTGGCATACGTCCTTGCATGGTACACGGTTGATAGAACGACTGTCACAATTAATGAAGAACTGATTGACGTGGCCCAAATCAGTTCAGGAGGATTTGGCTCGCCAGGTAGTGCTGACATCTCCTCGCTTTTCACAGAATATGATAGCAAAGGGAAAACTGTGAATGTCGGATTGCTTGATGCGCTTGGAAGATCGTATGTAATGACGATTGTCATTCCAATGATTGCAATTTTTACAACAATTGGATTCATCAGGCAATTCAGTCCGATGATAGGCGGCGATCCACAGATTGCCGGGCTTAGTAGGTTGATATGATGTTTAGAATATTATCAAATATGAAAGTTGGAAAAATGGCTGCTGCGTTAACGCTGCTATTTTTAACGTCCATGACATTCGCTGACGCACCGCAATATTTCCCTCCATCTGGAGGTTGCCAATTTGGTTACTACCCGTCCGGTGGCGGTTGCAGGCCGGACATCATCATAAACGCTGCTACAATTGTGATGTTCATTGTTGCACTATTTCTTGCTGCAATGTACATGATCGCAAAAACTGTAGGAAGCCCCAGATTGATCAATTGGACTGAAGAAGAACTTTACCAAGCAGTCGGAACGGCCGTGATCCTAATGTTCTACCTTTCATCGCTTAGTATCCTAGACAATGTTGTTGGCCCTGCGTTCTCGGGTTCGTCAATTGCTTACCCCGGCGAAGTGAGATCTGCTGGAAATTTTGCAACTGTGAAACAGATGGCATCGAGCTACATCGACAGTCTGATCGGGCAGGTTTCCGAAATAATAGGCTACCTTGCAAAAACCGGCCTATTTGTCGGGATGCTTGGAACACTGACATTGATAGTTTCGATAAGCGGGCAACAGCAGTTTCTTCCGCTTCTGCCAGGGTTCGGTGCATTAATGAGTGTCATTTCAACCATTCTCTCCCTTCTTGTTCCATTTGCAATGCAGCTTCATTTGCAGAAGGCAATCCTCAATAGTTGGGATGGTCTTTTTGGCGTTCTTCTTCCATTGGGAATTCTGCTTAGGGCGTTTCCATTCACGCGCGTGGCAGGTGGAGCGTTGATCGCAGTGGCTGTCGGTTTCACGATCTTTCTTCCGCTTGTCTACCTGCTTGTGCAGGATGTTGCAACCCATTATTGGAATACATACTGTGGCAATATTGATCTAAAAATTTCAGTGATTCCGTTAGATTTTGGCATTGTTACGGGTTCGTTTTCAGCGGTTACGAAAGTTGTTGAGAACTTATTTGAGACGGGTCCCGGAGGGGTGATGCACTGTGTGATTTTCAAACTTGGCATAGAAGCGTCGATCCTGCCGTTTTTTGGATTTCTTATGGTCCTCAATATAACGCGTTACATCGCTGAATTGCTTGGGGCGAATGTTGACTTCAGCGCATTGGTGAGATTGATATGAAATTTGAATTTAGTAGGATTGAAAATAGGGGGGAAAAAGGCTTGAAAAATGACAGAACCCTAATTGTTATGCTGTTTCTTCTGTCAATTATCTCTTTGTCTTTTGCTAATTCATGCAACGTTGCTCTTCAGCTTGACTTTGGGGGCGCTGCGGGGGATCCTGCTTCTGTTAATGAGAATTGGAAGACTTGGAGCGTCATTGGACTCTTTATTTCTTCTTTGATTGTCGCATTAGTCTATATGTTTGGGAAAGTGTCTGAAAATGTCGCACTTCTAAATAGGGCGAAAACCGACTCTGTTCAGATTATTGCAACCTCTGTTTTGTTGGTCCTTTTCTACATGTTCATGACGGCTGCTTGCGGCATTGATCCGCACCAGTTTGGAATAAATGCAAACACAATGTTTGATGGGGCAAAACTTTACTTCGAATATTCGCGTAGTGTTGCATTTTTTGCATACAACGAAGCAGTGAATTCGATAATGCTTGTATCTGGCATGTCAAGCATTTTTACAAGATTCTCTCTTTGGAGTTATGGTGCGGTTATAGACCTTTCAGGGGGTGACAATCCCTTTGTCGGTTTCTCGACTGTTGTAGGCATACTGCAGTATATGACGAACATGACAATGCTGACAGTCGCAATGACGACCGCATACATTGACATATTTGCAATAATCGAAAATCAACTGCTTAATTTTCTGCTACCGGCAGGTATTGTGATGCGCTGCTTCACACCGACACGTGAGTTTGGCGGAGTTCTGATTGCATTGGCAATCGGCCTTTTCATTTTCTATCCATTGATGTTTTCATTCAGTTACATGGTTCTTGGAAACCCAGGGCCAAAAGCACAACCATCAGAAGCTGGATGGTTCACCACGGTTAATGGAATGGCCGTTCTCTTCGCATCCGCTGGGTTCGTTCCCCACATGACGCTTGCAATCATTCCAATGCAAATTCCGTTTGTCGGCGGAATGGGGGCTAACGCGATCAATGATGCGATTGCAGCAGCTGGTGAAACACTGTTACCTGTCTTCATCCTGCCTGCAATTAACTGGATAATCATAGTCGCATTTGTAAGAAATCTCTCAAAGATTTTGGGTGAAGAAATTGACATCAGCAGCCTTAGCAGAATGATTTAGACTTATTTAAGCATGGATTGAGAGAATGAAAAATAAAAAAATAAAAACTGAAAACTTTGGATTGCGCGGAACAATCCTTGCCGTTTTCCTACTCTTTGTTGTCAGTCTGACGCATCCGCAATCAACAATCATCACTGAAACTGGATTGCAACTGACCTGTGCACCTACTTCGCAATATACTGGCTCTGCCGAATGCAGGCCCACGGCGGCACAAGCATGCGAATATTTAGTAACTAACACAGGTATTTTCTGTCCAACAATTAGTCCGTGTCCGTCTGGAACTTCATTAAGCGGCTCTTCGTGTGTAAGCACGTGTCCTGCAGGATATAGTTTGCAACAACTACTGGAAGATGTTACGCCCCGACCTACTTTTCTTAATTTTGCTCCGCACATAAGTTATATCAATGGATATTGCCAGTGGGCTGATAAAAAAATAACAAGCTTTTGGACGGATCGTGATCTCAGCCCGGGAGTACATGCATATTGTTATCTCGACAATAGCCAAACTGAAGTATCTTGTCTGAAAACTACTTCAGCATATTGCGTTAAAACTGGATTATCTTCTTGTTCGCCATATTCTTCTTGGTACGGACGACTCTCCATTACTGGCATGCTTGACGAATGTCAGAATATGTGTTATGCACCGTCTATTCCGAATGGTTATTCAACCCCCGTGGCATGTCCGAATGGATATGAGTTTAATGGGAACGCATGCGTTCTGAACACCTGTTCGCTTGTAACTGCTAATGTATGGATTGCAGATGGATCAATAACTGGGCTACCGAAATTATGCGAACTGGTATCGAACCAGCTCTATTTTATACAGCTTTCATCACAATTGACTTGTGTAGGCCAAGCAAATAAAATTTTTGCAAAGGGATTAACAGATAATATTCCAATAAATAATATTTTGATCACGATCAAAAAAGACAGTACGGCAATTTCAAGCGGTTCGACTGGATCGGATGGAAGTTATACATTTACCCCTTCGACTGCTGGAAC
>Ga0315284_10017138_pt1 | contig 10269 bp, 4 predicted proteins | sample YL17G09_16_MG_FD_203696 | JGI IMG/M metagenome (GOLD analysis project Ga0315284, IMG submission 203696) | Sediment microbial communities from Yellowstone Lake, YNP, Wyoming, USA - YL17G09_16 | ecosystem: Environmental > Aquatic > Freshwater > Lake > Sediment | place: USA: Wyoming | collected...
CAGGCTGTCATTCTCGCTGCGGATATTGAGGAGGCTGCCCGCGATCGTGCCCAGCCGCAGGTCGTTCTTCTGATAGCGCAGATAGAGATGTACCCTGCTGGTCAGAGGCACCGTTATCCCGGCGCTGCGCGTGATCGAGCTCACCGTGTCGCCCTCATATTCGGTCTGCCCCAGCACCAGGCCGCAGCGCTTCAGGAATGGAATGCGAACGCCGGTGTTTCGATACGTCCTCGTCCTCTTCATCTCGTCCGTCGAGGTGGTAATGCCGTAGAACAGCGATACCGACCTGGACAACGAGAGCGAGCCATAGACGCCCTGACTCATTCCGAGATCGCGCGGGAGACTCCTCTCGAACGCAAAGACCTGGAGTGGAGATTGTCCATAGCGGACGCTCGCGAATCTGGACCAATCCGTCCCGATCTCGCCCCTTATCGCCAGGGAGTTGCCCAGCTTGAGCTCGTCCGCGTATGAGACGAACGGCGCCGGGTTCTCCGTATACCGCGTGTTCAGGCTCACACCCACCGACGGCCAGCGGTCACGTCCCGCGTTCCACGTATAGCGCGCGCCCTGGACCAGTCCCCAGGTTTCGCTGTACATGTCTCCGGCCTCGATTCCCCTGCCGCCCTCTTTGTCCAGCCACATGAGATGGCTGTTCCGGAGCCTCGTTCCGAGGTTGCCGTTCGTGAGAAGGGCCAGCATGTTCAGGCTGCCGCCCGCGAGCCTGCCGGAGCCTCTCAGCTCGAGTCCGAGATCGGCGCCCTGGACGTATCCGAGTCCCGCGCTCACGTTCAGCCGGTCATAGCTCGGCGGAAGGTTCGCGACCGTGGCCCGGGTTGCCGGCATGAGCTGCCTGCCCTGCCCGACGGTCTTCGGCTTTGCGATCGTGAACGATTGCCATCCGTCCGGCAGGCCTGCCTCGGCGAGCTGCGCGGAGACGGCGGCTTGCCGACGCTGGAATACTATCTTCTTGCTCGAAGCATCCACGCTCACGGGCGCCCCCGACAGCTCCGATATCGCACGGGGATCGAGATAGAGAGTCGGCCCCTCCTGCATGGCGGGCACCGCCAGCGGTATCACCATCGCGCCGTCGGAGAGCGATGGATCGCCGGTCTCCCAGCGCCATCTCCTGCCGTCCGTGGTTTCGATCGTGAAGCCCTTCGAGTCAGGGACGGCGATCACGCCGAGCATGGGGCCGATTCCGGCGAGGTTGAGCAGCACGGTGTTCCCGATGGGCAGAGGAGAGGCCGGGACCGTGAGGTCGGTGGTGTCGTATGATATCTCCCAACCGCTCGTCGTGGAGGCGTGCGCGGGGGTAAGCCCAGAGAACCCCGGTAAGATTACCAGGAAAGCCGCGAACAAAACGTGCCGGATTGTGGCGACTGATCTGAAATCCATCAGCGGTTAGGGGGCCTGAGAATGTCCAATTCCCTCTCAGCGCCCAACACGTGATCCAATCCCGCATCAACTATGACGCGCACTTTGTATCTTCCGTCGGGGAGCTTCGCGCTGTCCGGCAGAGCGGCGCTGAATGTGCAGGTGTTGATCGGCTCGGGGAGAATCGGCTCGCCGCCGACCGGTATGGTGATGACCGGTGTCTCCTCCCCGGGCTTGCGGAACTCGAAAGTGCCGTTCACGCGAAGCGGGATGTTGCCCTCGTTCACGAGCGTCACGCTCGCGCGGCCGTCCGCGATCCGCACGCCCGAGATTCTCGCGGCACGCGTGGCCGTCGGTATCTCCACATATATGGCGACGGACAGGGACGCCCGGAAGATCATCGAGACGCCGGTCGGGCGAGGCTCGGTCGGGTCGGGCACTTCATCAATGGTGAGCGCGGACCAGTAGCCGCCGGGCTTCGCATCGCCGGGGACGTGGACAGTGACTTTCACCGTCATGGTCTCGTCCGGCTTGACCGCCGATTCGACCGGGTTGACGGAACACCACTTCCCGCACGAGTGCGCGATAGTCCCCGCCTGCGCATAGAATGTGCGGTCGTTGCCCTCGTTCCGCCACCAGTCTTCCACTCGAGCTTTGAAGTGTGTGGGCGCGCATTCCTTGGCCAGGGTCAGACTGAGAGTGCGACTGACGGTCTGGCCCGGCGCGGCCTCGACGCTGATGGTCGCGGGTGAGAAGTGGAAGCTGATGGCGTATGCCGGCGCTCTTGCGAGCGCCGGCACAACAGCCACAAATATACCCCAAAACAGTGCCCGATAGCGGTCACTGTGTCGCATGCCCGTCATCCCTTCGTCGTTTCCATAGACCGTGCGCGACTGCCTTTCGGTGTCCGCACTCGATCCGTGCTAGAAGCTCGAGAACTTCCAGGTCGCCGCCAGAGTGTGCGCCCCAGCGCGGTCTACGGTGGCCTTCGCCGCGAGGGTGAACACGAGGTCCGCGGTGGACAACGATCCCGAGTTCGCGGCGGTCATATCCACGAGCGCGACATACGTGTCCACGGTGCCGCTCATACTGGTGTCGTTCGCGGTGCCGTTCGCCCACGTGCCCGCCCATGAGATGTCGCTGGATGCCCACGTGACGGATCCGCCGGACGGAGCGGTGAAATCGGCGGCGTCCGGGGCGATCTCAATCCTCAGTTTGTTCCCGTCACTGAGCACGACGGTCGTCGCACTCACCGACTGGGAGCTGGAGGCGGTGGATGACGACACGTTGTCTACCGTCCACGCCACGTTTGCTGGGACGGTCACGTCCGCCTGCTCCGTGACGTTGGCGGTGAATGTAGTCGTCTGGGTCTCGTTCGGCAGGGTCACGACCACTCCATAGGCCGTGCCTGCCAGCGCCAGCATGATACAGATCGAAATTGCAATCCTTTGCATACTCTCTTCCTCCTATCGAGACGGCCTGTTCCGGTCGCTGTGCGTCCCAGAAACCGCACGGCGCTCTCGTCTAAACCGTTGTATTACCTAATATCGGGATAAGAGGGGGTTTTTTTTAGGCCGGATTAGACGCCACGCGCCCAGGTGTGACGCCACAATCGCGCTTAGGCAAGGCTGTCGAGGATTTCGCAGAGGCTCATGTCCGCGCCGGCGATCACGGTGTCCGCCGCGCCGTAGTAGATGGAGACCTTGTCGCCGCCAACGAGGCCGCCGCACGAGAAGACGACATTCGGCACGAATCCGTCCGTCTCATAGGGCGCCTCCGGTGCGAATATCGGCGACCCGCCGCGCGCGAGCACCTTGTGCGGCTCGTTCGGGTCGAGTAGGACCGCGCCGAGGCAGTATCGCCCGACGAAATCCGAGGCGTGATAGATCTCCAGCCAGCCGCGATCAGTTCTGATCGGGACGAGCCCGCCGCCCACGCGCTCGGCGTCCCAGCCATCGCGGCGGACCTCCAGCAGCAGATGGTGATCGCCCCAGTTGATGAGGTCCGTGGAATACGCGATCCACATGTTCGGCGAGCCGGAGAATCCGGATACGGGCCGGTGAAGCGCCGCGTATCGCCCGTTCACCTTCTCCGGGAATATGCACACATCCATGTTCTCCGGGCAGAAAATGATCCCCCGCTTCTCGAACTTCTGGAAATCCTTCGTGACCGCGAGGCCGATGCATATCCCGCTCGGCGAGACGCTCTTGTAGGCGACGTAGTACATCCCTTCGATCTCCGTGATCCTCGGGTCCTCCACACCGAACGCCTCCGACGGGCGGTCCGGGAAGATCGCGGGCTTCGGGTCAACGGTGAAGCGCCTGCCGTCCGTGCTCCGCGCGATCCTGAGGTGCGACAGCGTGGTGAGGTAGACTCGACCCGGCGTGCAGATCACGCGCGAGTCGCCGAAGTTGATGCTCGCGTCCGACCGGTCGAACTCGCGGATTTCGATCTCGGGCGATCCCCCGTCGCAGTTCAGGATCGGCACCCGCGCGACCTTGTCATCGCCGATCGCCCGCTCGGCGACCCTCATCAGCAGGATGATCTCGTCCCCGTACTTCGCGGCCCCGGCGTTGAACGCGCAGACGACCTCGAAATCACCGCGCGAAGGCGGCACGTCCGCCGGCGTGATAAGCGGATTCTCCGGATAGCGGTGGATGTTCATAGGTACTCCCTTGCCGACCGTTCAGGTGCCAGGTGCCGGGCTTCCGGTTCCCTGACACCTGACACCCGGAACCCGGCACCCGGAACGTGACACCATCTCGCTGATACTTCGGCACGACTCATCCTCAAGCACCGGCTTCGGCCCGATGCCCCGTCTATGTTGCCCCGCGAGATGGGATTATCCTTCCGGCGCGTCGGGCCGCGACCTGGTAATTATACCGGTTTCTGGGTGCATCGGAATACAATCCCTTGACATGAATGGGGGTTGCGCCTATACTAGTAGCATAGTGGGGTATCCCTCGTAGCGGGTGTGACCACTGCAACGCACCGCTTGCTCCTTGAACAATACGGTTCGGCGACGGACCGTGACGCGTATTCCTCATCTTATCCGCCTGCGGCGCATAAGACGCCCCAGGCGGCACTCTTCGTTCGGAGGTATCACGGGATGAAGTATCGAGTGCTCCTATTCCTCATCGTATCGGCATTCACCATGCTCATCGCGGCGGGGACGGCGAGCGCTTCGGTCGTCGTCTACCTGGACGAATACAACTCGCCGTTCGGGTACGATCACCCGGACGCGACAGACGCGCTGAGCGCGCTCACGCTGCTCTCAACTCCCCCAGGCCCGGCGGTCGTCGGCAGGGAGCTGAGATCCGGCGTCCTGCCCGGCACGAGAGTGCTCGACCTCAAGACCGAGGGCGACACGACTATCGTGAACTTCTCCATCGAGATCATCGGGACGGAGCTTGACGAGGCCCGCTTGACCGCCATCTTCGAGCAGGTGAACGGCACTCTCTACCAGTTCGGCTTCCAGGGCAATATCAAGATCCTCGCGGACGGGAAGCCGCTCTGCGAGTACGTGCCCGCGCCGAAGCCGGTAGAGCCGAGCCCGGAGGCGCTTCGCGAGCAGACGCTCAAGACGCCTCCGATCATGGGGACAGTCGGCCTGGGCGGAAAGAAGATCACCGTCTCGCCCGGACACGGCAAGCGCTGGAACGGCACCGGCTGGAACACGGCGCGACCGGTGTATTGCAGCCCGCTCGCCCAGGAAGACTACCACAACCTGGACAACTCCCAGTATCTTGAAACCTACCTCGCCCAGGACAGCGCGACCGTGAAGATGGTCCGCTGTACGAACAAGACCTACGGCGCGGCGAACCCGTGGATCCCGGGCGAGCCCTGGTGGCACATGGGATCATGCTACTGGCTGAAGGAGATCGGCTATCCGTGCACGGTCTGGGGCTGGGACCCGGTGGAAGAAAAGTGTATCAACATTGGGGTCGGAGGCAGCGACGACACGCAGGAGATCCAGTCTCGCCCGCTCTCGTCCGACTATGACGCCTCGGATATCTACATCTCCCTGCACACGAACGGCTACACCGGCGACTGCACCGGAAGCTGCCCCACAGGCACGTGCACGTATTATGACGCAGGCACCGAGCACGCTCCCTGGGGCGCAGTGAGCCAGAGCCTCGCGAATAATGTCAATGGCGCGATGATTGACGCCATTCGCACGAAATATCCTGATGGCGCGTGGGCGAATCGCGGTGTCCTCAACTCAAACGGCGCTTACGGTGAGATCCGAATCCCTGATCGCGCGGCGATCCTCATCGAGCTCGCGTTCCACGATACCTGCGACTATGACGCCGTGTATCTGCGAGACAACTTCTTCCGCTCCACCTGCATGTGGGCCGTCTACAAGGGCACGTGCGACTACTTCGGCGTCACGCCGACCTGGGATTACTACTCGAACGAGTTCGTCAGCCACGACATCCCGGCCGCCATGAACGTGGGCGATTACTATACCGTTCACGTCACCATGAAAAACCGGGGCGTCCTCTGGAATGACACCAGGGGATTCCATCTCGGCGCGGTCGGCGATTCCGACCCGATGACCGCCACGACCCGGCAGCCCATCTCCGGCGAAGTCGGCCCGAACTCGACCTACACGTTCACATACCAGCTCAGGGCGCCGGTGACGCCCGGAACCTACGTGACCGACTGGCGCATGGTTCGAGACGGCTACACCTGGTTCGGCCCGACCGTTTCTCAGACGGTGGACGTCACCGGAACTCCCGACACCGATCCGCCGACGACTCCAACGAACCTGACCGCGACACCGCAGTCGCACGTTCGGATCAACCTCTCGTGGACGGCGTCCACGGACAATATCGGCGTCGCGGGCTACTACGTATACCGCGACAACGTGAAGATCGCCACGACCACGGGCTTGGGCACCACTTACTCCGACGGGACCTGTTCGCCGAGCACGACCTATACGTATGAGGTTTCCGCATACGACGGCTTCGCAAACGAGTCCGGCAGGAGCGATCCGGCCGTCGCCACCACCGCGGCCGGAGACGACGTCCCGCCGAGCGTGCCGACGAACCTCGTGGCGACCGGATTCAGCATGACCCAGATTGACCTCACCTGGACGGCTTCCACGGACAATGTGGCCGTCACGGGCTACAAGATCTATCGCAACGGCTCATATCTCACCAGCGTCGCAGGCACGAGCTACTCGAATATCAGCCTGTCCGCGAACACCACATTCACATACACGGTGTCCGCATACGATGCCGCGAGCAATGAGTCGGGTCAGAGCAACTCGTCCACGGCCACCACCTGGATTCTCATTTACCAGGAAGGCTTCCCGGACATATCCAACTGGACCGCGGACACGGTTTTCGACGGCACTGTTCGCGGCGGCGCGTACAGCACCACGTACAACCATGCGGACTACACCGGCGCGGGAGACATGACGATGACCGCCGGCACCAGCGGCACGAACGGCTGTTTCAGCTACCGCGCGCTGGGCGCCGCGTTCACCTCGGGTCGGCTCGAGGCGTACTTCTACGACGCCGCAACACCCAACACCAGCCGCCAGGGCATCTGGATACGGATAATGAATGGCACATCCCACGTGGGGTCGTGCTACCTGGGCACGTATTCGGCGGCGCCCGGAAGCACCAGCACGTATTCCGCGGGCGTCTACACGGGGTCCGCCTGGGATTGGGCCGGCGCATGTCAGGCCAGGTCCCTCTACTGGCGCGGCTTCAGGATAGACGTGATGCCATCCGGCACGGGCGCGATCAAGTTCTACATTGACGGCGCGCTGAAGGCTACCAAGGAGCGGTTCGCGAACATAGATACCTACGGCATCAGCAGAAACGCTCTCGGCCACAACTACAATGTGAATCAGCAGGGCTGGTTCGACGACGTCCAGTTCTCGGTGCCGGCGCCGAAGGCGCCTACGATCGGCACGCCGAGCTTGGTGACGGTATCGAGCATCCGCTGGAACTTCACGAACAACGCGGATTCCCAGAACGCGTTCGCGCTCCATGACAACAGCCACGTTCAGAAGGGCACGGGCACGAAGACCGCCACATACATCAACGAGTCGAGCCTCGCGGGGAATACTCAGTACACGAGACACGTGCATGCGAAAAACGGAACGGCCGAGGGGCCGGCATCCGCGTCCGTGAGCAAGTACACGCTCTCCGTTGTGCCCACGACCTCCACGGTGACCTGCGACAAGGCCGCCGGCTCGTGGAACAGCGATCCGGACTTCACGTTCACGGCGGTCGGCGGATTCGGCGCGGGCAAGATCCAGTACTACCGATGCGTATGGGATCAGTCGGCGGCGCACACATGGACCGGCACCGAGCCGGTGTGGGACGCTGACACGCAGGTCCGCACCGCCGGAGCGGAAGGGTCCTGGTACTTCCACGTCCGCGGCTACAACGCGGAGGATGTGGCAAACGGCTCTCTGGACCGCGGTCCGTACGGATACGACACCACTCCGCCGACCGCGCCGACAGTAGTCACGGATGAGGGCCAGTACACCCCGTCCACGACTGAGCTAGTCGCGAGTTGGTCGGGCGCAACCGACGATCGCTCCGGCATCGTGCAGTATAAGTACGCGGTCGGCACGACCGAGGGCGACAACGACGTTCTGGACTGGACGTTCACTACCGGCACTTCCGCGAACCCGAGCGGACTGAGCCTGAGCGCCGGCACGACGTACTACATCAGCGTGAAGGCGAAGAATGGCGCCGGTCTATGGGGCGATGAGGGTTACTCGGACGGCATCAAGCCGGTCGCGGAGACCGGAAGCATTCGAGATGCGAAGGACCTGGACAACGGCCCGCCGGAGAGGATTGTGAGCCTGTTCGGCAAGGCTGTGACCGCGAACTTCGGCAGCGTCATATACGTCCAGGAGCCGGGTTACGTTGAACTCGAAGTGCCCAAGCCCGTATACTCCGGAATCAAGGTGAACAAGGTCAACTCCTACGCCGCGAGCCAGGGCTCGTGGGTAGACGTCGCTGGTATCATGGCGCAGACGACCGCAGGCGAGCGAGTAGTGGATCAGGCGGTAGTGAAGGCCGGAGCGTCCGGCACGTTCCCGCAGCCGATCCACATGATGAGCCGCGTGCTCGGCGGAGAAGCGTTCAATGAGTACACGCCGGGCATCCCGGGGATGGTGGGTGTGAACAACATCGGCCTGCTCGTCACGGCGATCGGCAACATCACGAAGCTCGATACCGTGGCCGGCTATATGTACGTGGACGATGGGTCTGCATGCCAGTATGATCCGACGTACAAGGGCATCTACGTAGACATCAGCGGGCTCTCGACCGGCAAGAAGGGCGAGCTCGCGGAGGGTCAGATGGCAATCGCGACCGGCATCTGCACCGTCGGCACGATTAACAGCTGCCCGGCGCCCGTGATCAAGCTGAGAGGCGACCCGGACGTAGTTCACTATCCGTAGTCGCCCGCGCATACGAATGACGAAGGGCCGATCCGCCACGGTGGACCGGCCCTTTTTCTAATCCTGGGCACTGAGCATCCGGTTTCTCCCAACACCGAACACCCAACACCTCCCCCCGGTCTACTCGCGGTCAGGCGGTCCGGGCGCGTCTATGTCTTTGTTCTCCACTACTTCGGTCCTCCCGTTGGGGTAATACACCTCGGCTCGGCCGCTAATGCGATACGTGTTCTTGTCCGGCAGGTACTGAATCAGTATCGGTTCGTTGCCCATCGTGTGGAACCTCAATCCATTATGGTAGCTGCCGCACGAGCCTCCCATTCTCCCCGTGCTCTTGAAGACCGCCTTTGCGCCTGGCACCTTCAGCTTCTCAAGCATCGCATCCGCCTTCAGCTCCTCCGGCGTCGGCCCGGGCGGATGCGGAGGCGGCACGTAGTCCGACGGGCGCGGAGCGCGGACTTCGCGGTTTTCCACAACACGCGTCAACCCGGTCTTTGAGTCGCGCATGAGAGCCTTCCCGAGCACGTAGTAGGTATTGCGTTTCGGTATGTAGTACACCGCGATTCCTTCCCCGCTCAGACATTCGAACCGCAGCCCTGAGTGATAACTACTACCGCATCCCCCGGCGGATATCTTGCATATATTGGATGCTTCCCTTGATTCTTCAAGCCTCTTCTGCATCTCTTCGCGCCACTTCCTGCGACCCTCCGATACAGGCACGCGCTGGTCTATCACAATCGCATTGCGCGGGATGGAAACGGAGAAGATTGAGTCGGGCAGGATGACATCGTACTCGCAGAGATCGAGCTTGAACCGGAGCGTGCCGGCGTCGTCATATGCTTCTACCTGCCGGATCAGATTGGACTTTTCGTCAATCGTGACCAGCGCCTTTTCCGGCCCGGAACGCAGCTCCATGATCACGGCCCTGCGCCCGTCGGGCAAAGTGGTGGATGGCGAGCCGGAGAATCCCAGGTCGCCGTTTTCCATGAGCTGCTTGAGTACTTGCTTCCCCATGAACAGGTCAAGATACGACATGCCATGTTCGAAGCCGGGGAACGTCTTTGGCCGGTTGATCGTGGCTGATGTGCATCCCTCGTATGTGCTCACGGATATCAGCTTCTCGCCGTCATCAACCACCGTCTCGTTGCCTTCGTGTTCAAATCTGAGCCTATCTCCACCCTTGGCCCATATCTCGATCCGCTTCTTCTGGCCCGAACGGTCGAGTCTCCATCCCACAACATGCACGCTCTTCACATTCGCCATCGCGCGGGCCACATCCGCCAGCGCATAGCTCCCATTCCTGCCGGGAATGAGCCAGAGCAGCACGCCCATCACGGCCGCGATCAGCCCCACGCCGACAAACGCTCTCCTCATCGTGAATACCCCCTGTGTGCGCGTTCGCTCGGGAGCGGGTGAGGTTTGACGTGCGCGCGCCGAGGCAGATGCCGTCATCGCGTCCGCCA
>Ga0315284_10017139_pt1 | contig 10269 bp, 6 predicted proteins | sample YL17G09_16_MG_FD_203696 | JGI IMG/M metagenome (GOLD analysis project Ga0315284, IMG submission 203696) | Sediment microbial communities from Yellowstone Lake, YNP, Wyoming, USA - YL17G09_16 | ecosystem: Environmental > Aquatic > Freshwater > Lake > Sediment | place: USA: Wyoming | collected...
TGACATCGTTCGACGCGAAAGTCGGTGGCGGCGAGCTCAACGTGGCGGTCGGGGTCGCAAGGCTGGGGCTTTCGAGCGCGTGGGTGAGCAAGCTGCCGGAGAACCCGATCGGGCGCATGGTGCGAAACAAGGCGCGCGAGCAGGGCGTGGACACCTCGCATATCGTGTGGAGTGAGTCGGGGCGCGTCGGAATCTATTTTCTTGAGTTCGGCGCCGGTCCGAGGGCGTCCAGCGTCCTATACGACAGGGCGGGGTCGGCTGTGAGCACGCTTTCGCCCGGCGAAGTGGATTGGAACAAGGCGTTCGCGGGATGCAGGGTCTTTCACGTGAGCGGCATCACGCCGGCGCTGTCGAAGTCCTGCGCGGAGGTGACATTCGAGGCGATCAAGGCGGCCAAGGTGTCGGGCGCGAAAGTGAGCTTCGATGTCAACTACCGCAAGAAGCTCTGGACTGCCGAGCAGGCTAACGCCTGCCTTGTCCCGATGATGGAACTCGTAGACATTCTGATCACCACCGAGGAAGACACGGCTATCGTCTTCGGCATCCGGGAAAGCAGCTATCCGGAAGTAGCGATCAAGCTGGAGGAGCGGTTCGGGTTCGAGGTCGTCGCGATTACGCTTCGAGAAGACCTGTCGGTGCTGCGCAATAACTGGTCGGCGTTCGCGTATGCGGACAAGCGATTCCACGAAAGCGCGAAGTATCCCTGCGAGCTTGTTGATAGGGTCGGCGCGGGGGATTCGTTCACGGCCGCTTTCATCTACGGCTATCTTACGGGCGATGTCCAGAAGGGCGTGGACTACGGCACCGCGTTCTCCGCGCTCAAGCACTCGATTCCCGGCGATCTCAACTGGGCCACGCTCGAAGAGGTCGAGAACCTGATGGCAGGCGGCGGATCGAGGATTCAGAGATAGTTTGACGGTCTCGAGAATGGGGACAGTCCACGCCGCTGCCGCTCTGGGACAGTCCCCATTTTCGCTGCTACTTACTTGAGCCTCGCGCCCCGCCGCCACGGGGCAGTCTATGAAGGCCGTGGCAGTCCGTGCATATCGCATCGGCCAGGATCAACCGCCCATGCGGCCTGCGCTTGCCTTTCCACTCCGCAAGAAACTTCTTCACAGCGTCGGGATGCTTGTGCGCGCCGTGGCACTTCTTGCAGAAAGCGTCTACCTCGGCGCGGCCGAAAAGAATGTCCGGCTCCGCGGCAGCTTCCTCGTCGTTTGTATGCTGGTACGAGACCCCGTGACAGCGGGCGCACGATATGCCCTTCTTGAGGTGCGTGGAGGTGATCGGCTCGGTCTCGAAGTTGATGTGGCAGACAAGGCAGGCGGTGTTGTTGGCGGGCGCGCGGTGGGCTGTGTCCTGCCCGGTCGCTCCCAGCAACACAAGCAGGCAGGCTGTGGTGGCAATCAGGATGCATACGGCGGCTCTTGCTCTCACACCCATTCCCAATCCCTCAGCCAATGATAGTCCGGCGGCAGCGCGGCAAGCATATCACCCGCTGCCTCGCGCAGCTCGGCGGCTTCCTTGAGGTCCAGCTCGCGGCGCTCGCGCACGGCCTGGATTGCGTTGTCAACTTGATGGATGCTGATCAGGCCTGGGATTGGGGCCGTGATCGCGTCGTTGCACAGTATATAGCGCAGCGCCAGGCGGGCGAGTTTGTCGTCTCCCTCGGTGTGGACGCCGCCCGCGCCTGCTCCATCCTTGAAAAGCGAACCGCTCGAAAACGGCTTGATGCCGAACACGCCGACGTCGTGTTTGCGGACCGCGTCGAAAAGGCTGTCGGCGGGCTTGGCCTTGCTCGCGGCCGTGTAGGGCGTGAGAATGACATTCACCTGCGGATACTTCTCGATGACGTGCTTGAGCCAATCCCGGTCGTGGGCCGATATTCCGAAGAAGCGGGCTTTGCCCTGCGCGTGGGCTTTCTCGAACGCCTTCATCATCGCCTCGACCTCGGCATCGGTGTTTTCGCCGTTCATCATCGCGCTCACGCGCCAGAGGTCAACGTATTCCAGGCCGGCCTCCTTCAGGCCCTGGTCGAAGCCGCGCAACAGCGCATCCGCGGTGCGCCAGTCCTCGAAGCGAGGCTCGCGCTCAAACCAGGAGAAGCCGAAGTGCATCTTCTCACGGCGGCCTTTCAGCGCCTTGGCATACGTCAGGATCTCGCTGCCGGAGCACGCATCCACGTAGTTGATGCCGACATCGATGCAGCGGCTGACCACCTCGGCGCGGTTTGCGTCCAGCTCTTCCACGCCTGAGTCCGTGCGATCCCAGCCGCTGCCGGCGATCAGGCGCTTCCAGTGGCCGCCGAGCGCAATCGCGGAGATCATCAGCCCGGTCTTGCCGAGGCGTCGATACTCCATGTTCTCGTTATAACTGAGTGGTTTGGGCGGCTGCTTGGTTTCCGCGCTCTCGGCGCGCGCCACGCCGGCGCCGGCCGCCACTCCGGCTGCAACCAGAGCCGTGTCGCGCATGAACTCGCGCCGGCTGATGCGCCTTGCGCTCATCTCGCACCTCCGATGCACTACGTTGACCAGTTAAACATACCGCACAGCCGCCGCCCAGTCCTTCAAGCGCCGGGAAGGAATCCATCGCCGGGAGACGAACCCGGTATCTATGAAGACTCTGCTGCCGATCATCCTGACCGCGCTGCTGTGCGCCAATCCCGCCGCTTCGGAGGACAAGCCGATGCAGATCAAGGACGCCCTCAACACGCCCAGCTCGACCGAGAAGCCCGGCTCGCGACCCTATGAGATGGAGGCGCGTAAAGACGTTCGCGTTCCGCTTGTGGACTTTCAAGACCTGGATGGGTGGACGGTCCAGTGCTGCAACAGCGCGGATGCCGAGTTGGCGCGGAGCCGCGAGCAGCGGATATGGGGCGAGTTCGTCGGCAAGCTCACCTACACGGGCAAGACGGAAGACGGCACGGTCATCCTGCGCCCTCCCAAGCCGATCCCGATCAAGGACGCGTTCGACTGCGTCAACATGTGGCTATACGGCAACGTGTGGGAGTGGGCGCCGGAGCCGGGTACGCCGTTTGTGAACGTGTCGGTGATTGTCCTCGATACCTCCGGCAAGGAGCAGGCGCTTGCTCCGACGCGCATGCGATGGAAAGAATGGTGGCTGACGCACGTCAAGCTTCCCAAGCCGATGAGATCGGCCCACTTCGCGGGAATCAAGGTGGAGGGGATCAACAACGCCGAGCCGAAATCCATCTACTTCGGCGCCCTCTACTTCTACAACCAACAGCTAAAGCCGATCACGTTTGCGCCTCGACCTGCTCGAAATCTGAAACTCCTGCCCGGCCAGGATCAGGGTCTGAACGGAACCGGCCCCGGCAGGCTGCCGTTCCCGACCCGCGAGGAGACGATACTGCCGTCCAATAATGCTAAGGATTATGCCATAAGGCTGGACTCTCCTGTTAAGGGTTGCTACGAATTCTTGTATAAGGCCAGGGACCGCCAGGTCAAGTACGTCTACCGTCCCGCAACCGGTGGGCTGGGGGAGATCGAGGCGTGGGTGAACGAGCGCAAGGTCTGCGTGCCTCTCAGCGGCGGCGGGATCGAGATCGACGGCGCGGTTGTAGCCGGGACGCTTGTTGACTCAGAGATCAAGGACGGCGAACTGCGCCTTGCGTTCGATCTTGCGAGCAAGAACGGGAAGGCCGTGCGCGCCGACTACGTTTTTCGCATCCGGCAGAAGTCGCTCGTGATGGACTTTGCGTGCCGGGGCGGGAGCGCAACGGGCCTGGCGTTCGGAAACGTTGAAGGCGTGGCGAAGGCCCGGCTGGTGCACGTGCCTTATATAACGTTCGGCTGGCAGGCCAATCCGAGGGTGCTCTGCTGCGGCGAGCCGGACGATCCGGTCTTTGTGTCTGTGTGGGCGGACTGGTACAGGTCGAATGGGTCCGCGCCGTGGACGGAGCAGTGGGCAAACGAGAACTCCGCTAAGATCAACGGCGGGGTGAGATACATCGCGAAGACGGACGGGAAGCGAAACGATCTCTATGAGCGCGTGTTCCTCACGGTGTCGCCGGTGTTCGAGGAGGCGCTGCCCACTATCGCGAATCCGCCAAGCCCGCGCGGGAAGATCGCAGGCGAAAGGCTGTGGCAGGAGAGTTGGGGACCGGGCGATTATGCCAAGGAGATGGAGCGGTGCCGAATGCTGCGATCATACGGGATCGACAAGCTCACGCAGTGCAACCACGAGATCACCTGGCGGGATGGCGGCGAGAGCTTCACGCTTCGCACGAAAGCCGCGCCGGGCAAAGGCGGGGATAAGGCGCTCAAGGACTACATCGCGCATCAGAAGTCGCTGGGCTGGCTTTCGGGGCTTTACACCAACTATTGCGACTTCGCCCCCGTCAACGAGAACTGGAGCGAGGACTACGTTCAGCTAACCGAAAACGGCGATTGGCGGCCGGCGTGGCCGCGCAACTATGCGCTGAAACCGTCGAGGGCAGTTGAGCTCGATGCGAAGTATGGCCCGTTAGTGAAGAGCAAGTTCGGCTCCAATGCGGCGTATACGGACGTGCAGACGGCGGTCGCTCCGTGGGGTTATGTTGACTACGACGCGCGCGTGCCCGGCGCGGGCACGTTTGCGGCTACGTTCTACGCCTATGGCGAACTGCTTCTCAACGATCAGAAGGTCTACGGGCCAGTGTGGTCGGAGGGAACGTATCAGTGGCTGTATGCCGGGCTTGCATCGGGCAACTATGGGCTGTGCTACGACGGGGTCGATATGTCCAAGGAGCCGCTCAATGTCGCGTTCGACCTGCTCAAGATCCATCCTCTGGAGTGCGATATCGGAATGCCGTGGACCTCGCACTTCTTCAAGGACCCGGGGTGGGACAAACCTGAGAATATCGACGAAAGCGTAGACCACCTGATCGCGGCCACAATCGCATACGGGCATATCGGGTGGCTCGTGGAAGAGAGCTACGGGATCGAGAGGACCTGCCGGTCATACTATATGCTGCAGCAGCTTCAGAAGCGATACGCGATGGAACCGGTCGCGAAGATCGAGTATGCCGACGCCGACGGGAAGATGCTGACGGTCTCGCAGGCGATTGCACGCGACGCGCTCAAGAACTCGCGACTGCATGTGGTCTACCGAAACGGGCTGGAGGTCTACGTGAACGGCTCGACGGAAGTGTGGCCCGTCAGTGTTTCGGGATTCCCGTTATTGGTGCAGCTACCGAGTTGGGGCTGGGTTGCGTGGGACAAGAAGGGTGAGTTTGTGGAGTTCTCGGCGATGATGGACGGGCATCGGGTGGATTATGTGAAGTCGCCGGAGTATGAGTATCTCGATGGGCGCGGCCATGTCACTGTGTGGGGCGGCATCAGAGCCAAAGGCGGTGTTGCCGTCCGCCATCGAGAGGGATCCATCGAGGTCATCGACATCTACGGAAACGAGGAGATCGGAGTTAGAACGGACTTCGCGAAGTGTCTGGCTTACGACGCCGATGGCAAGAATCTCGGAGAGGCAAAGCTGCGGCGCGAGGGCGGAATGACGCTGATCCAGACGATCAAGGGCGCGCGAAGCTACGTGCTCCGCGCGCCCTAAGTGCGTTTCGGCGCGAAAAGGGGAGTGCTCAAAAAGTGTCATTCCGAGGAGGAACGACGAGGAATCTGCTTTTTGGGCTTCTTGAATCGTGCTCAAAAGCAGCGCCGAGAGATCAGTTGCGCCGGCGTTACTTGCCCGTCTTCGCGATCAGCGCCGAAATCGCCTTGTCAAGCGAGTCCTCGGTCGCGCCGGCGTCCACGCCCTTATAAAGATACCAGCGTTCCACGTGGGTCGCGGTTTCGTTGGGCTGGAGCTTACCGAGAGGCGCCAGGGTCTCGATCTCCATGAAGTCGCCGTCGGTGTAGGTCTCGAAGTTGCAGCCGTAGTCGGGGTAGTTCGCGCCCTCGACATACGCAAAGCGCTTGACGAAGAGAACGTCCTTGCGCAGATACGCCGCCCAGCCGAGTTTGTTCGCGGCGCCGATCTTCTGCGGGTACTTCAGGTTCGAATCCGTGCGCAGCCGGATGTAGCGCTTGCCGAACGTGTAGCGGGGATCGCTCATATCGGTGAAGTTCCAGAGCGTAAGTGAGCGAGCCGGCAGGACCTTGTCTTCGTGGGAGATGAATGGCTCCTGCGGAAAGATCGTGACGCCGCCGCCCTTGACGATCGTCAGGGCCCACGGGGCAAGCTCGACCGGCCACAGGCCCTTGTTGGTGAGCATGTGGGTCACGGTCACACGCGTCCCGTCGGCGTCGAGCGAGATCAGCATCTCCTTTTGGATGCCGGTCGCGACCTCCAGAGGCGGAGTCACGCGGACGGCGCTGCCCCCGACAATCTCCGACTTTACGGCAACGTTATCCGGGACATAGCTTCGCGGCACCATCTCCGGCGCATGCCAGAGCCTGTGGCCGCCCCATGGATGCCAGTCGCCAAGCTCACTCTTGACCACCGCGTCCGGGCCGAGTTCGGCGAAGGTATTCTCCCCGCCGACAAAGCCGTAGTAGATGATCCTCGGTCCGAGATCGAGCGTGACGAGGACGTCAACGGTACCGTTGGAGAGCTTGACGCAGTTGCCGTAGGTGGAGTACTTCGTTCTCTCGATGTTGACCGAGCCGGCCGACGCGGCGGTCCCGGCCAGCGCGACTATGAGCAGCGATGTTATCAACGCGGTTTCGTGCATGGCTTTCCCTCCGATGGATGCTGAAACGAGTTCACCGCGGGAAGATGCTTCGGAGGGCCTTTTGCGCCGAAGCATCTTCCCGTGGGAGAGGGATGCTTCGGGTCAAACAGCCTCCCGAAGCATCCCTCTCCCAAGCATGACGTTCCACGGCGGGCGGGCGTTGTCCTTCATCAGAAACCGCAGGAGCCGGATGGGCAGCCGCCGTTGTATTCGGAGTCCACGGCCATGTGGCCGCTCTTGCCGTGCTCGATTGGCGAACCCACGTAGAGCACCTGCTCGGGCTTGCTGCCGTAGCGGTAGACCGTTATGCCCTTGCACTTGAGTTCGTGGGCAAGCGTGTAGATGCGGCGGACATCCTCGTGGGTGGCTTCCCTGGGCAGATTCACGGTCTTGGCGACGGCGTTGTCGCAGTGGCGCTGGAAGGCGGCCTGTATGCGGACGTGCCATTCGGGCGCGATTTCCATCGAGGTCACGAACAGGCGCTTGACATCGTCCGGCACGGCGTCGATCTGCTGCACGCTGCCATGGCGAGCGATCTCAAGCATCAGATCATCTGAGTAGAAGCCGCGCTCTCGCGCGACGCGTTCGAACGTCGGGTTAGCCTCCATCAGGCGAGTGCCCTCCAACACCTCGCGCACGTAGGCGATGGCGAAAAGCGGCTCGATCCCGCTCGAGCACGCCGCGATGATGCTGATGCTCCCGGTCGGCGCGACGGAGGTGACAGTCGCGTTGCGGAGCGGCAGGTTCCGCCGCGCCCAGATGCTTTCGTCATAGTTCCGGAACGTACCGCGCTCGGCGGCAAGCTCCATCGATGCCTTGCGCGCCTCGTCGAGGATGAAACCCATCACGCGGTCGGCGGTCTCGACGGCCTGCTCCGAATCATAGGGGATGCCCAGCTCGACGAGCATGTCCGCGAAGCCCATCACTCCGAGGCCGATCTTGCGGTTGGCGCGGGTGGTCGCCTCGATCTCTTTGAGTGGGAATCTGGTGGCGTCGATGACATTATCGAGGAAGTGGACGCCGGTTCGCACGCGCTGTCCAAGCTTGTCGTAGTCTAAGGCCGATTCTTTGACCATCCTGCCCAAGTTTATTGAGGCAAGGTTGCACGACTCGTATGGCAGCAGCGGGACTTCGCCGCAGGGGTTTGTGCTCTCGATCGAGCCGACGGCGGGAGTGGGATTGGCGCGGTTGATCTCGTCGATGAAGGCAAGGCCCGGATCGCCGGTCTGCCAGGCCATTGTGACGATCAGGTCGAAGACCTCGCGCGCGGGCAGGCTCTTGGTCACCTCTCCGCTGCGGGGATTGATAAGGTCGTAGCTGCCGTCGCGCTCCACGGCCTGCACGAAGGCGTCGGTCACGCCGACGGATATGTTGAAGTTGCGCAGGACGCCGGGATCGGACTTGCAGGTGATGAACTCGATGATGTCCGGGTGATCGACGCGCATGATGCCCATGTTCGCGCCGCGGCGGCGGCCGCCCTGTTTGACGACCTCGGTAGCGGCGTCGTAGATGGTCATGAACGATATCGGGCCGGACGCGATGCCGCTGGTGGACTTGACTATGTCCCCTTTCGGCCTGAGGCGCGAGAACGAGAATCCCGTTCCCCCACCCGACTGATGGATGATCGCCATGTCGCGCAGCGTGCCGAAGATGCCTGGCATTGAGTCTTCTACGGGAAGAACGAAGCAGGCGGAGAGCTGGCCCATTTCGGCGCCGGCGTTCATCAGAGTAGGCGAATTGGGCAGGAACTCAAGCTCGCTCATTACGGAATAGAACTCGTCGGCCGTGGCGGCGAGATCCGCGCTGGGATCGTAGATCGAGTCGGGCCTGGCGACCGCCTCGGCCACGCGCCGCAGCATCTGGGACGGAGTCTCGACTACCTCCGCCTTGTCGTTTTTCAGCAGGTAGCGGCGCTTGAGGACGCTGGCGGCGTTCACCGAGAGCTTGAGATCGTCCTCCACGCCGATGAAGCGCTTCAGAGCGCGGACTTCGGATCGGCGGCGGCGGTAGAGGATGTAGGACTTGGCGACCTCGGCGCAGCCGCGCTCCATCAGCACACGTTCGGCCATGTCCTGCACGTCCTCGACGCGCGGGATTCTGCCGGCGAACTCGGCAGCCAGGTGCTGCGTAACCTGGCCGGCAAGATCGTGCGCGACCTGATGATCGGGTTGGCCGGTGGCCGCGAACGCCTTTGCTATCGCCGACGCGATCTTGGACTGGTCGAAGTCCTGAATGCGGCCGTCTCGTTTCTGGACTTTCTGGACAATGCTCATAGCCTTTCCTCCGTACGGGCTTAGTATATGTCCAGTCGCCGCGGGAGTCAAGTTCGCGGCGGTCTGCAGAAGCTCAAGGGCCAAAGCCGATAATAAATGTAGATCACACAGTAACTTCGAGCGGAGGATATGGATCACCCCATTCAGACGGAGAATCTGCGAAAGGTCTACAAACTCGGCAGGCGGAAAGGCACGCGGACGGCGGTCGATGGGCTGAGCATCGAGGTACCTGAGGGCATCGTGTTCGGGTTTCTGGGGCCGAATGGCGCCGGGAAAACGACAACGATCAAGATGCTGCTGGATTTCATGCGCCCGACGTCCGGCTCCGCAGCGATATTCGGCAGGCCGACGACCGAGGCGTCCACTCGCAAGCTCGTTGGATACCTGCCCGAGCAGCCGTATTTCCACAAGTTCCTCAGGCCGATAGAGGTTGTCTCGATGCACGCGGCGCTTGCGGGCGTTGACAGGCGTGAGATACGCCGGAGGGCACTGAGCGCGCTCGAACAGACCGGAATCGCGGAATACGCCGATACGCCGATCGGCAAGCTTTCCAAGGGCCTGACGCAGAGGGTCGGGATCGCGCAGGCGATAGTGGGCGAGCCGAAGCTGCTGATCCTCGACGAGCCTACCTCCGGCCTCGATCCCATCGGCAGGCGGCACGCGCGAGACCTCATTCTCGAACTGCGCAACGAGGGCAAGACCATATTCCTCAGCTCGCATCTGCTCAGCGAGGTCGAGAGTACCTGCGACACCATCGCCGTGCTCAAGCGAGGCGTGCTCGTGGCGCATGGGACCCCCGATGAGGTTCGCGGGGGGAATCAGAGGGTGACGATACAGGTCGCGGCGCTCGATAAGCAACAGCGCGAGTCGCTGAGGTTTGCGGGCGCGGATGTCGAGGAGCGGGCGGTGGGCGTGGCCGTCGGCGTGGAGCCGGATAGGGTTTATGAAGTGATGCGGGTGCTGGAAAACGCCGGCGCGAGCATCGTGACAATACAGACGGAGCGAGAGTCGCTGGAGGAGGCGTTTCTGAGGCTGGCGGCGTAGCGCGCCCGATCTCCCCTCCTTACTAAGGAGGGGTCGGGGGAGGTCTGGTCCCATACCCCCCTCAATCCCCCCTTTGAAAAGGGGGGAAGTGAGCGCGCGAGGAGTGGATAGTATGTCTGGAATCTGGATAATCGCGAAGATGTCGCTGCTGGAGAACAGCCGCAAGCAGGTGTTTCACGTGCTGTGCCTGCTGATGCTGGCGGTGATCGGAAGCTCGACGCTGCTTTCGATATTCACGGAGGGGGTGCAGATCAAAATCCTCAAGGACCT
>Ga0315284_10017140_pt1 | contig 10268 bp, 7 predicted proteins | sample YL17G09_16_MG_FD_203696 | JGI IMG/M metagenome (GOLD analysis project Ga0315284, IMG submission 203696) | Sediment microbial communities from Yellowstone Lake, YNP, Wyoming, USA - YL17G09_16 | ecosystem: Environmental > Aquatic > Freshwater > Lake > Sediment | place: USA: Wyoming | collected...
TGCCCGGTTTCTGGGTGATCACGATGTCGTCGATATACCGCTCCCCGAACATGGCCACGTAGGTGCTCGAGGGGATGAAGGCCCGCTCGGTGTCCCGGTAGTTATAGCTCGCATTCTGCGTTTTCGCCCGCAGCACGCCGATCACCCGGAACGGGACGCCATTCACGTAAAGAAACTCTCCGACCGCGTCGACGCCCTTCCCAAAGAGAAACTCGCCGACCTGGTCCCCAAGAAAAATGACGCGCCGCTTCTCGGCGAGGTCCCGCTCGTTGAAGAAGCGGCCGCCCGGCTGCGGGATGACGTTCCGCATGTCGCCGTAGTCGGCGTTGACGCCCGAGATGAGCGGGCTCTTCACCTGCCTACCATGGCGCAGCACGCCGTCGTATTTCGCGTACTCCTCGCTGATCCTGTCGATCTCGGGAATCTGCCGCTTGAGAAGGCCGGCGTCCGATTCCTGAAGCCTGATCGCCCGATCGACGCCGAACCCTCTGTAGGGCTTCGTCGTCGATCCGGGAAAGACGAGGATGATCGCGTCGCCGAGGCCGCGGAAGTTGGTCAGGTTCTGGCGCTTGACGCTCATGCCGACCGCCATCATGATGACGACGGCGGCGGTTCCCCACACGATCCCGAATATCGTGAGCATCGTGCGGCGCTTCTGGGCGCGCATGTCGCTCCAGAACTCTTTGAAGAGGGAGAGCACATACGCGGCGTTGACAAGAAAAGATCTCAATGCAGCCATCAGATCTTCTTCTCGGGCTTCTCGAGGACTTCCTGCCCCAGCGTGAGTCCGGACTTCACTTCGATACGAATCGCGTCGGACAAACCCGTCGTGATGAACGCCTTCCGGCGTGCCCCCTTCGGTCCGGGAATCTCGACGTACGTGGAATCGCCCTGGGTGTAGACCACGCGTTCGGGAATCGTAAGCACGCTGTCGGCCTGCTTGATGATGATATCGGCATTGGCCGAGTAGCCCGCGCGGAGAAACGCGACCTTCGTATCGCCGATCGAAATCTCGACGGGAAACATCCGCGTATTGTTTTCCTCTTTCGCCTTGAGCGAGATCTTCATGAGCCTCCCCGGTATGGACTTCCCGGGAATGGCGCCGACCTTGATCTCGACCGGCATGCCGATCGAGAGCTTCCCGACGTCGATCTCGTCCACCGTTCCCTTGAAGATGAGGCTGTCCATGTCGGCGAGCGTCATGAGGACGGTGCCCTCCTGGTACGACGTGAGCGGCACGACGGGATCGCCGAGGTTGATGTTCTTCTCGAGAATGAATCCGTTGATCGGCGCTTTGATGACGGCGTCGATCTCCTTGCCGGCGATGCTCACGTGCCCCTTCTCGATGAGCTCGAGCCTCTCGCGGCTCATGCTGAGCTGGAGCTTCGCCTGATCGTAGTTCTTTTCCGCCTCCTCGAAGTCCTTGTCCGAAACGAGCCCCTTGTTCACAAGGTCGCGCGTCCGGTCGATGGTCTTCTCGAGGTTCTTGAACGCGATCTCGTCCATGTCGACCCGACGCTTCGCGTCGGCGAGCTCGAGTGGCGTGGGATCGGGCTGAATCTCGAGGAGAGGCTCTCCCGCCGCCACCCGCCGCCCCGGCTCCTTGTAGATCCGACTCACGACGCCCGAGACCTTCGCCTTGACTGAGATCTCGTTGCGCGGCACGATCGAACCCACGGCAAGCGCCTTCTCGATGACGTTCCCGCGCTCGACCTTGACCGCTGCCCCGAGCCCCTTGGTCGAGCTTTTCTTTTTCATCAGGGTGAACCCGGCGGCCGCCGCGACGACGACGACCGCGAGCGCAATCCAGACAATGAATTTCTTGCTTTTCCTCTTCTGATTCATGGCGATTCCACCACCGTGTGAGGGTTGAACATCAATATCCTATTGAGGATTACGGAGTTGAGTCGAAATTGTTCCCTGGAATCGGGACGTACCCCGCGGGGCTCGCGGACGCTTCTAGCGCGGGATCAGATTCTTCTCCTTCCAGGTATCGATCCGTTTCCGGAATACTGCCGAGAGAGAATCCCCCGGATGCGTCTCGATGTGCTTCTTGTACATTTCCGAGGCGTTCCAGGGGTATCCCGCCTTCTCGTAGAGTCTTCCGAGGTCCGCGTAGACCCACGGCATATCGCGCTTCACCCTCCCGCCGTCGATATCGACGAGCCTCTGGAGCGCAAACATCTGCCCCCGGTCGTCTCCCGCTTCGCGGCACGCCCTGAAGAGTATGGTGAAAAGACCGAAGTCGTTCGGCCGCTGCCCTGAGGCATTCGTGAGATACGTTATCGCGTCGAACGGCTTGTGCGCGGTGTAGAAAAACATGCCGCGCTGGTAATCCATTTCGTCCGCGGCGAGGATCTTCTCGAGATCGGGCGTATCGATGATATCGAGCCCCGCGGCGATCTTGCCGGCGTCGGCGAGCACGCGCGCGAGCTGGAAGAATCCCCTGAGATACTCGCCGTCAAGGCGGTACGCCTCGAGGAGCGCCGCGCGGCATTCGAGCCCTTTGTCCTGGAAGCCCTCGGCGATCGCGAGAAAGAAATAGATGCCGGCATTATCCTTTGCGGTCTTGATGATGTCACGGTAGATCGCCGCGGCGGACGCATAGCGTTTCGCGCCGAGAGAATCCTCCGCCTGGATCATGTACTTCCATAGAGCCGGCACCGGGCCGTTCAACTCCTTCGGATTCGTGAGCGCCTCGCGAATCACGCCGCCGTAGTACCTGAGATCCATAGGGACCCTGGTATTCCGCGTCGAGAGATTCACCGTGACGAGAGTCGTCTTCACGTTTCTCGCGCCCAGCTCGCGCAGGAATTCGAGGAGCGTCTTCGTGCCGGTGCGATACGCCGGATTCTCGGCCTTCGTCGCCGGGAAGTATTCGAGATCGATATCGATGATCGCGTTCTCCGCAGCCGCGAGCTCGAGATCCTCGAGCCGTGTGATCGTGAGCGGCACCCCGGTGATTGTGCCCGTGATGTACTTTCCCTCCGCCTTGAAGCCGGCGACCGCCGCCGCCGGGAATCCCCTGCGCTCGATGAAATAGTCCTTGAAGGCGTCCGCCGGCGTTTCGCCGACGGGGCGAGACGACGGAATGACCCAGATCACGCGCTTGTACATTCCCGCCATGAAACCGAGGCTCACCGTGCCGCCGCGCTCGATCATCGGCGCGATTGTGTCGAGCGGCTGCACGTTGCGGCGCCTGAGCTGCGCGGCCGCGGTTTTCATGACCTCCATGCGGCTCACGGGAAACGCGGCCATATCGTCCGACGGGTCCACATGCACGAGAACGGACGCCGCGGCCTTGTTGGCCGCCCACGCCCTGAGGGCATCGACGTTGCTCTCGACCTTGATGACTCTCCGTATGGACTCTTTGCCCGCGATCGAGCCGCCCTTCTTTCCGCACCCCGCGACGCAGAACGCGGCGGCGGCAAGCGCAACGGTCGCGCAGGAACAAAAGCGGCGAATGGACCGCGGCGTGCCCGCACGAAGGATTGAAATTGTGGCGCCCATGGATTCTCCTCTGTCGATGAGTTGACCCGAACCCGGTGACCGGCATATGGTAAACGAAATGAGCGGCCCTGTCAAACGGGACCGCTTCCGGGGGCACCCTGAAATTACCCTTCTAGCAAGGCGATCGGGGTGATACAATGCGCGCATCGGATCCCGGGAATAGCGGCTCCTTCTCACGGGGGGTTACGTCGATGATGCACGACGGCAGAATCGTCATGATATTTTTGGCTCTCGCGATCCTCGCACCCCCGCCGTCGCTGCACGGCGCCTGGGTCACGAACGGCGTGGCCGTCTGTACGGTGCCGAACACCCAGGACACCCCGACGATCGCCGCGGACGGTTCGGGCGGGGCGATCATCGTGTGGCGCGACGGTCGCACGGTCGTCAATACGGATATCTACGCACAGCGGATCGATGCGAGCGGCAACACCCTGTGGACCGTGAACGGCAATCCGGTATGTACGGCCAATAATTCACAGTCACTCCCCCTCACTATCACGGACGGTTCGGGCGGGGCAATCGCCGCATGGCAGGACTTTCGCAGCAACAACGTCACCGATATCTACGCGCAAAGAATCAACTCGTCCGGCTATGTCCAATGGACCGCAAACGGGGTGAGCGTCTGCACGGGAAAAGTGAGCCTCACATTGAGCCAGATCATCCCGGACGGCTCCGGCGGCGCAATCATCGCCTGGTCAGACCGCCGCAACGCCACGACTGACATCTTTGCCCAGAGAATCGACTCGAACGGCGCCGCTCAATGGACCGCCGACGGCGTGACCGTCTGCGCCTCGACAGGCTCCCAGGTTTTGCCCGTTCTCGCTTCGGACGGCTCGTTTGGCGTGATCGTCGCATGGCAGGACAATCGGGGCGGCCCCAATGACATCTACGCTCAGAGGGTCAATGCGGCCGGCGCCGTCCAGTGGACGGCGGATGGAATCGTCATATGCAACGCCGCGCTGGCCCAGACCGTCCCCCAGATCGTCCCGGACGGCTCGGGCGGCGCGGTCATCGCCTGGACGGACCATCGCAACACCCTCGACGACGATATCTACGCTCAGCGGGTCGACGCGAGCGGCGCCACTCAATGGACGGCGAATGGCGTGGGCGTCGTATCGTCGATGGCGGGAAGGCAATCGGACTGCCGCATGGTCCAAGGGGCCTCGGGCGAAACGATCATCGCGTGGCTCGATCTCAGAAGCGGAAGCACCGCCGACATCTACGCGCAGAAGGTCGGCGCGACCGGCGCCGGCCTGTGGACGACGAACGGAGTCTCTCTCTCATCCGCCCCCAACAACCAGATCGGGCTCCAACTCATCTCGAACGGATCGGGCGGAGCGGTCGCCTCGTGGCAGGATGAGCGCGGCGTCTCGGGCGTCTGGGACATGTACGCCCAGAGAATCAATGCGAACGGCGCCGTGGCTTGGACGACGGACGGCGTGTCCGTCTCGGCGGCCACGGGAAACCAAACGGCTCCCCAGCTCGCCTTGGACGGTGTCGGCGGCGCCATCATCACCTGGAAGGACGAGCGCGCCGGCAACGCCGACATATACGTGCAGCGGGTCGACGCCGCGGGGCATACCGTCGTGGCAACGCTGCTGCAGGACTACTCGGCCGCCGCGAACGGGCCGGAGATCGGAATCGCCTGGACCCTCTCCGAAACCGGCGAGGATATCGAATTCTTCGTCCTTCGCGCGCGGGGGGCGTCGGACGCGTTTGCCGAAATCGCCGCCGGTGGGTCAAGCGAATCTCGGGCGGGCACGATAACGAGGAACGGCCTGTCGTTTTCTTTCACCGATGAAACCTGCGTCCCCGGGGAAACGTACCGCTACCGTGTCGACGTGCGCGACGGCGGCGAGCGAAAGGTGCTCTTCGAGACCGCGGCGATCACGACGCCCATGCTCGAGTCGGCGCTCTACCAGAACCATCCCAATCCGTTCAATCCATCGACGACGATCCAGTACTATCTGCGCGATACCGGCGCCGTCTCCCTCGAGATCTATGACATCAACGGGAGCCTCGTGCGGCGCCTCGAGGACCGCCGAGCCCCGAAAGGGCTGCACACCGTCGAGTGGAACGGACTCGACGACCGCGGAAATCGAGCAGGCTCGGGGCTCTATCTCTGCCGGCTCAGGGCGGGCAAGGAAACGCTCTCGCGCAAGATGATCCTTCTTCGATAGCCGACAAAAGGAGCATGCGATGCTGCATCATCTTCTCCGCCGCAACGAATCGAAGATCGTTTTTCTGATCATGGACGGGCTCGGCGACATTCGAAACCGGGATTTTCCGAAAACGGCTCTCGAGGCGGCGCGAAAGCCGAACCTCGACGCGCTCGCGCGCGAGGGGCTCTGCGGGCGGAGCCTTCCCATCTCGTGCGGCGTCACGCCGGGGAGCGGCCCCGCGCACTTCGCGCTCTTCGGGTACGACCCGCTCGCTCCCGAAAACGATGTCGGCCGCGGCGTGCTCGAGGTGCTCGGCGCAGGCTACGAGCTCGAGAAAGACGACATCGCGATACGCGGGAACTTCGCAACGGTGGACGCGCAGGGCATCCTCACCGACCGCAGGGCGGGGCGCATTCCCCACGAAGAGTGTATCCGCCTCTGCGCGAAGCTCCAGGACGAGATCAGGGAAATAGACGGCGTCAAGGTCGTCATCATGCCGGTGCGGGAACACCGTTTCGGCGTCGTTCTGAGCGGCATGGGGCTCTCCCCCGAGGTCGAGGAGACCGACCCGCAGCTCACGGGCACGGCGCCGCTCCCGCCGGTCGCCCGCACGAGCGATGCGAAGCGGACGGCGGAAACAATCGCGAAGCTCGTCGCGCGATGCGAGGCGCTCCTCGCCGGAGAGAAAAAGGCGAACGCCGTTCTCATGCGCGGCATCTCGCGACGGCCCCGCATCGAGACGCTCCAGGAGCGGACGATGCTCACGCCGGCGGCTATCGCCGCGTATCCGCTCTACCGCGGCGTCGCGAAGCTCTGCGGGATGGACCTCATCGATACGGGCTTCTCGATCAGAGAGGAATTCGAGACGCTGCGATCCGTGTACGGCAGGGGGTACGACTTCTTCTTTATCCATATCAAGAAGACCGACTCGTTCGGAGAGGACGGCAATCTCGAGGGCAAGGTGAAGGTCATCGAGGAGGTCGACGCAAACCTTTCTGTCGTCCTCGATTGCAAGCCCGACGTGATCGTCGTGACGGGGGATCATTCGACGCCGTGCGCGCTCAAGGGCCACTCGTGGCACCCGGTGCCGTTTCTCATTCATTCACGTTCGTGCGGCGCGGACAACGCGCAGGCTTTCACCGAGAGCGAATGCGACCGGGGAGGTCTCGGGGTGTTCCCCGCGCGCACGATCATGGAGCTCGCGCTCGCGAACGCGGGGAAGCTCAAGAAGCACGGGGCATGACCCGGAACGTCGAGGCGAGCCGCTCCAGGTACATCATATTCATTTTCTCCTCCCGCGCGTCGAAGCCGGCGTCGGAGGCGAGCCTGATCGAATAGAGCGTGCCGCCGCGTATGACGAGCGTCCACGTCCACACGCCGCCGCCGGAGGGACCCGTATCCTTCTTGTATTTCCAGGTGCCGTACGAGGCGACCGCTTTCTCGCCGCCGACATCGAGGCGCTTCGAACCGTCGATCTTCATCTCCTGGCCGCCCGTTTCGACGTACCGCGCCACGATCGCGGCGATGTCCTGGGGAATCACTTCGCGGGTCGAGGTCCGCTTCCACTGCGCCTCGACCTCGAGGGAGCCCGTCTTCATCGCCGCGGCCCAGCGGATGAAGCCGAGCTTCGTGCTTCCGCCGCCGTCCATTATCTGAAACTCCGGCGGCAGATCGAGCGTGAAATCAGGCCGCACAATGGCGGGTATCTCGCGCCGGTAGACCGCCTGCACGTTGAACGGAAGAATGTTGGGCTGGAGGTACCCTTCGGCGCCCGGGATGACGATGGAGGCGGCGGCCTGCTCCATGGGGACGAGCCGCTTGATATCCTGCACGCACTGATTGCGGAGCGTTCCGATGTAATTCTTCTCGGCCTCGAGCGCTTCCCTGCCGCACACCGTTCCCTGCCCCGGAACGAAGTACCGGATATTCAGTGCCCCGAGCCGGTCGAGCGTCGCGACCCAGTTGTCGAAATCGCCCCCCGGGTCCCCCATGTTGGGATGGTAGCCGTTGCTCAAGAGCCCGCCCGTGAATGCGACCCTCCCCTTCGGAACGATCACGATGCAGTCGCCCGCCGTATGCGCGGGCCCGAGGCAGCGAAGCACGACCTTGATGCCGCCGAGATCGATTTCCTCGTTGTCGGCGACAATGCTATCCGGCGTCACGATCTCGATGTCCTTCAACATATCGTAGGTGTCTTTGCTCCGCTCCTTGTAGAAATCAAGATACGCGGGAGAATACCTTGCGATCGCCTCGCGCGTTTCGGGACGCGCCATGATCACGGCGCCCTGCGCCTTGAAAACCATGTTTCCCCACACGTGATCGGGATGATAATGCGTATTGACGACGTGCGTAATCGGCGCGCTCGTGACGGAGCGGATCGCCCTGAGAAGATCGTTCGCGAGGGCCGGCGTGTACCGCGTATCGATCACGAGGACTCCGTTGCGCCCCACGACGAAGCCGCTGTTCGCCCCGAGCCCCTCGACCCCCGTCGGCCCGCTCGCGATCATCGCATAGACCCGGTCCGCGAGCTTCACGAGCCCCGTCCCGTCGATGCCCTTCTTTTCGCAGCCGTGGAAAACGAACACGAAACCGAGCAGGGCGGAAAGAACAAACCGTCGTTTCATGAATGATCTCCTTCAATCGCGATCGATGCCGGCGCCCCTCAGGGAACATCCTGCGCCCCGGGCTCCCGGGCTCCGAAGAGCACGAGATCTTCCGAGCCATAGAGCACCTTTATCTCGAACGGGAAATCCCGGGACGAGCGGAGCGCTTCGACGCTCTCCTGCGAGGACAGAAAGACCATGTGCGGATCCCCGCGCAGCGCCGCCGCGACCTCGAGCGCGCTTTCGCGCGGCTTCTCGAGGGAGCGATTTCCATAGAAGAGCATCCGCGCGCACTGCTCGCGATACGGCTGGCCGAAGTTCCCGATGCGCGAGCGCTCGCCCGTCAGGCGGGCCGCCATCTTCGCGACGTCCTTGATCGGGTCGTTCACCGTTCGCCGGATGCTGATCGGAGCAGCCAGGACGAGAAGCATGAGAAGGCAGAAGAGCGCGGTCATGATGTGGTTGAGCGTCCAGACTCGCTTCGCGAGATCCTTTCCCGGACGCCTGAGCCACCGGGCGACCTCGCGTGCGGCGACGATCGAGACAAAGGGAAGAACGGGAAGAAACGAATCGAGCGTGCCGGAGCCGGCCAGCGAGAGCGGGAAAAAAACGACGGCCGCGAAAATGAGGAGCGCGCCGTCGACGTCATCCACGAACGCATCGCACCCCCGGTCCCCCCTGAAGAAAACGACCCTCGCCGCGGCGACGGTCGCGGGGATGGACCATGGGAGGTTCCTGAGCCAGACATTCATAAATGCATCGAACATGAGCGAAGGGGACGCCGCCGAAGGCCGGAAGATCCGCAGTACCGGAGCCCACAGCGCGCCCGCGAAAAGGCCCTGGCCGCTTCCCGCCGTTTCCGGAACGAGCCAGAGCCCGCCGAGCGAGAGGCCGAGGATTGTCGCGAAAACAAAGCCGCCCGAGCGCCAGAGCCCTCGCCGGGCCTTATCGGCGATTCCCGCGAGCAGCGCCCCCGCTATGACGAGGACCGCCCCCCCGCCCGAGCTCAGGATGCAGCCGGCGACGCCTGCCCCCCAGAAAACGAGTCCGAGGCGCCGCCCCGGAAGATAGAGCCACCCGAGGAGCGCCACCGCCGCGCAAAAGGCGAACGGGAGCCCACGCGTAATGTGCGGCGTGAATTTGCCGAAGAGCGGGCTCGCGGCGAGAACGACCGCCGACAGGAATCCGACAGCCGTCGGGAGCGTGCCCCAGTGGGTATGCCTTTCCTTCTCCGTGCCCGCCGGGGACGGACATGCCGCAGCGGACGCTTCCCAATCCCGGGCTGCCGCTTTACCCGCGAGATACAGCACATAGAACGTTACAATCGAGAGAATAACGAAGGCGAAGCGCGCCGAAAACTCGTTCACCCCGAAGAGAAGATAGAAGAACGACGTGAGCCAGGGGCCGAGCGGCGGCGTATCGTGAACGGCGGCTCCGTCGAAGCGCATCGTCAGCGCGTCGCCGCTCGTCACGATCTCGTGCGCGGTCTGGGCGAGGACGGCTTCGTCGGAGGCGGGAAGCGTCCCCTGCCACGTGCCCCACACCGTTATGACGGAGACGGACAGAAAAAAGAGGAGCGCGAGTATGTGCCCCCGCCCCTCCTCCCCGGTGAAAAACGGAAGCTCTGTCAAGCCGCGCCTCCTTTTCGCTCGTTCCGGTTCCACGCGCCGGATCCGGACCGGGCAAAAAAATCGCCGGGCACCTCTCTCGGTGCATGCCCGGCTCACAGTGTAGGACATTTACGGCTTCTCTTCCAGAAATCTTTGCAGCTCTTTGACCGTTGTGTCGACGTCAACGCGGTACTGCTTCATGAGATCGGCCAGGGACCCCCAAGCCGGCGAGCCTCATCTCATGCAGATGATGCCGCGCGACATGAGAAACCCGATCGCCGCGGGGTGCTGCTCGACGAGCTCCTCGACGGTCGTCTCGGCCGTTATCGCGATTTTCTTCATGGTGCCCCCTTCCTACTTCGCGAGCGCCTTGTCGAGAAAAT
>Ga0315284_10017141_pt1 | contig 10268 bp, 9 predicted proteins | sample YL17G09_16_MG_FD_203696 | JGI IMG/M metagenome (GOLD analysis project Ga0315284, IMG submission 203696) | Sediment microbial communities from Yellowstone Lake, YNP, Wyoming, USA - YL17G09_16 | ecosystem: Environmental > Aquatic > Freshwater > Lake > Sediment | place: USA: Wyoming | collected...
CGAACTGAAGCATTCGGACTCCTTTCCTTTTTGCTGTCTTCTCGGGCAGTGAATCGCTTAAGATTGCTACAGATTTGACTGAGTTTAACATCGGCGCGAGAAAACCATCGTGATTCTTCCGGGAGGAAGGCGGATGACGTGCCTCGTGGGCCAGATGCGACCGATGCCGAGGAGCATGACTTGGCTGAATGATTTGATGCCACCCCAAACGGCTGAGCAGGGGAATTCCTGCTGCCTGTTCGGCGGCCATCAACAGTTCTGATAGCCATACCCATGGATCATTTCGGTCATGGCTGCGAGCAGACATGAACCGCGTTCCAACATTCCAGCACTAGCCGAGCGCGCAGGTGGGTAGTTCTATGTTCTGAGTTTGAGATTCCTCATCCATCAAAACAGCGTCGCATACTACTCCATCTGGTAGGAAGGGCCGCGGACGTGTGCCAGAATCAGGACTGGTCCCCAAATATTCCGCTGAAAATGGCTCCCTTTGAAAAGCCTGCTAACAGCACAAGATAAAAGCAGCCACGAATGGCCATCACCGCAGTGAAAAGACCTTATCGCTCTACCTCGGTGGCTCCTCTTTCCTTTTGTGCGATTCGTGCCATTCGTGGCTAGGTATTTTCCCACTGTCTGAATTGAAGTACAGGATATCTGGAAAGAGCCGGAGGGATTCCCCGGCAGGCTATGATGGCGGTGCAGCGGATCGACGCTGTTCGTCAGAACATCTGCGTGCGCCAGAGATCGTGGATGTGGATGACCCCAATAATGTTGTTGTCAGAGTCGACGACCACAAGACTCGTGATTTTGAGCTCCTCCATTTTGGCGAGGGCGGAGGTGGCGGCTTGCTCTGCAGTGATGGTTTTCGGGTTTCTGGTCATGCAATCGCCGGCCTTCATATGGAGCGGATCGGCAGACCTCTGCAATAAGCGCCGCAGGTCGCCATCGGAAATAACCCCTGCCAGCTTTCCATTTGCGTCTGCCACCGCGGTCATGCCCAGAGTTTTGCGCGACATCTCGTAAATGACTTCACCCATGGGCGTGGCTTCGCTTACGATCGGAATAGCCTCGCCGCGATGCATGAGCTCGCCGACCCTCAGCAACTTTTTCCCAATGCTCCCGGCGGGATGGTAGTTGGCAAAATCTTCGAGTTGGAAGCCTTTGCATTCCATCAGCGCCATGGCCAGGGCATCACCCATCGCCAGCGCCGCGGCCGTGCTGGTGGTCGGGGCCAGCCCGAAGGGGCAAGCCTCCTCGGTGACGCTGACATCCAGATTTGCGTCCGCCATGCGCGCCAGAGTGGAGTTAGGATTGCCGGACATCGCGATCAGGGGCAGCCCAAGCCGCTTCGCGACGTTCAGGAGCTGAAGAATTTCCAGGGTCTCGCCGCTTTTCGAAACCGCCAGCACCACATCATGAGGGCCCAGAAGCCCCACATCGCCGTGCATGGCCTCGGCGGCATGCAGAAATATTGCGGGCGAACCGGTGCTGCTCAGGGTGGCGGCGATCTTTTTGCAGATGATGCCGGACTTGCCCATGCCGGTGACGGCAATCTTGCCCGTGCAGGAAGCGGCAACCTTCACGGCGTGCGCGAACGAATCGTTTACGCGCGCGCCCAAGGCGTGGACGGCTTGAGCCTCCATCTCCAGTACCCGCCTGGCTGTTGCCAACGCGGCATCCGAATCGAATTTCATCCTCGCCTCCTGGCCGCGGCGCGGATCTCGAGCAAGTCCTGCACGAGGCGCGGAAACGCGCGCAGGTTGAGCGCGTTCGGTCCGTCCGAAAGGGCCTTTTCGGGATGATCGTGCACTTCGAAGAAAAAGCCGTCGACATCGATGGCCGCCGCGGCCCTGGCCAGGTGCGGAATGAACTCGGCCTGCCCTCCCGAACGGTCTCCCATTCCGCCCGGCGTCTGAACGCTATGCGTGACGTCGTACACCACAGGCTGCCCGAAAGACCGCATGATCACCAGCGATCGGAAATCGACGACCAGATTGTTGTAACCGAAAAAAGTACCTCGTTCCGTCAGCATGATATTGCGATTGCCGGTTCCCAGAGCCTTATCAAGGGCCTTGCGCATTTCCTGGGGTGAGAGAAACTGTCCTTTCTTGATGTTGACGGCCCGCCCGCTGCGCGCCGCCGCCAGGATCAGGTCCGTCTGCCGGCAAAGAAAAGCGGGAATCTGCAGAACGTCCAGCACCTCGGCTGACGCGCTGACCTGGCCAACGTCGTGCACGTCACTGAGGATCGGAAGCCCGCTGACAGCGCGCGCCTTTTCAAGGATGCGCAGCCCCTCGACCAGCCCGGGACCGCGGAACGAATCCGCTGAAGTCCGGTTTGCCTTGTCGAAGGAGGCTTTGAAGATCAGGTCGATTCCTGCCCGCGAGGCAATCCCGGACAAGCGCTCTGCCAGCATGAGGCAGTGCCTTTCACTCTCGATCACGCACGGGCCCGCAATGAAAAACGGCTGCGGAGAACTGCCGATTTTCAGGTTGCCGACTTTGATAGCTTTTTTCATCTGCATTGTTCCGAGAGAAATGAGTTATTTCGATGTCTCCCTGACTTCCATGTCTCGCCCGGGCCCTTTCGACGCATCGTTCTCGCTCCTGAACTGCAATGCCGCGGCGATGAAACTGGCGAACAACGGATGCGGCTGCAGGGGCTTGGATTTGAACTCAGGATGGAATTGACAGCCGAGGAACCACGGGTGCCCCGGCAGCTCCATGATCTCCACAAACTTGCCGTCCGGAGAATTGCCCGAAAACTTCATGCCATGGTTCGTGAGAATCTCTTCATACTCGCGGTTAAACTCGTAGCGGTGCCGATGACGCTCGGAGATTTCCCTCTTGCCATAGATGCGGTGTGCGAGTGAACCTTCGTCCAAGATGCAGGGGAAAGCTCCCAATCGCATGTTGCCGCCCATCAGATCCGATCCCAGCAATTCACGCAGCATATAGAATACGCGGTGCGGTGTCGCGGGATCGAACTCCGAGCTGTCCGCCTGCAGGCCGCAGACGCCGCGGGCAAACTCGATGACGCCGCACTCCATTCCCAGGCAGATGCCGAAGAAAGGCATTTTGTGGGTACGGGCGAACCGGATGGCACGCAACATGCCGTCGATGCCTCTTTTGCCGAAGCCGCCAGGCACCAGAATGGCATCGTAGCCGCCAAGCTGCTCTGCCAAGGTTTCGTCCATGAGGCCTTCCGACTCGATCCACTTGAGTGTCACAACGGCCCGGTTTGCCAGGCCTCCGTGATAAAGCGCTTCATTCAGGCTCTTGTAGGAGTCTTCATACTCGACATATTTTCCGACGATGCCGATCCGTGCCGAATCCTCGGGAAAATGATCGCGGTGCAGCAGCTCTTTCCATGGACTCAGATCGGGTTCGCGCGCGGGCAGGTTCAGATAGCGCACGATTGCGCCGTCGAGCCCCTCGCTGTGCAGCACCAGGGGAACTTCATAGATGTTTTTTACATCGAGCGCCGTGATGACTTCCTTCTCGGATACGTTGCAGAAAAGCGCAATCTTGGCCTTGATGTCGCGCGGCAGCAGGCGGTCAGTGCGGCAGAGCAGGATGTCTGGCTGGATGCCGATTTCTCGCAGCTCTCTCACGCTGTGTTGGGTCGGCTTGGTCTTCAATTCGCCGGATGTGCCGATAAAGGGCACCAAGGTCAGGTGGATGAAAATCGAATTCTCGCGTCCGACCTCGTTTCGCAACTGCCGGATCGATTCCAGAAATGGCTGACTCTCGATGTCGCCCACGGTACCGCCGATCTCAATGATGGCCACATCGACATCTTGCGCGACGCGGCGGATCGTGTTCTTGATTTCATTGGTGATATGAGGAATTACCTGGACGGTCTTGCCGAGGAATTCCCCTTTGCGTTCCTTTTCGATGACACCAAGATATATTCTTCCGGTGGTGGAGTTGTTGTCGCGAGTCAGGCGGACGTTAGTGAAGCGCTCATAATGGCCCAGGTCCAGATCCGTTTCCGCGCCATCGTCGGTGACATACACTTCACCATGCTGGAACGGGCTCATGGTGCCGGGGTCGACGTTGATGTATGGATCGAGTTTAAGAAAATTGATTTTGTGACCGCGCGCTTCGAGCAGAGCGCCGATGGAAGCGCTGGCTAACCCTTTGCCCAGCGATGAAAGCACCCCTCCGGTAACAAATATAAATTTCATACACCTCTCTTCGACCATGATCTCGTTTTTGCTTTTCCGGGAGTGACGGCGGAAGATCACCAGCCTGCCCCGTGAGGGGCAAGCCATATTGCCCCCGCCTCCGTGGACAGCCCATCACTATGCTAAACCACGAAACACACGAAAACCACGAAATATTTTTTCTGATTTCGTGGTTTTCGTGTGTTTTGAGGACTAGAAGTTTATGACCTCGATTTCGCGGACGTCCCGCACGTATTCTTCCGTGGTCTGCGGATAGCGGTACAACCGGCCCTCGAAGTTTCTCAGGACGATTTCCTTTTCGCCGAAATCAACCACATACTCCGGCATCAATGGGATCTTGCCGCCGCCGCCCGGGGCGTCGATCACGAACTGGGGCACGGCAAAGCCCGTGGTGTGCCCCCGCATCGCCTGCATGATTTGAATCCCGGTTTCGACGCGGGTGCGGAAGTGGTTGGTGCCGCGCGTAAGATCGGCCTGGTAGAGATAGTAGGGGCGCACGCGCATCATCAGGAGCTTGTGCATAAGCTCCTTGATGGTGTCGGGATCATCGTTGACCCCTCGCAAGAGCACGGTCTGGCATCCCACCGGAATTCCGGCGTTTGCCAGGCGCTCGCAGGCGGCCTTGGCCTGTGGTGTTACCTCGCGTGGGTGATTGAAGTGCGTGTTGAGGAAGATGGGGTGATATTTCTTCAGCATGTTGCACAGTTCGTCCGTGATCCTGCTGGGCAGAACACACGGGAACCTGGTGCCGATGCGAATGATCTCGACGTGCGGAATTGTCCGCAGCCTGGCGATGATGCTCTCCAGCTTCTCGTCGTTGACCATCAGTGGGTCGCCGCCCGACAGCAGGACATCGCGGATTTCGGTGTGCGCACGGATGTATTCGATGCCGATCGCGATGGTGCGTTCGGTGATGTCGCTGGTGCGTCCAACCATTCTCTTTCGGGTGCAAAAGCGGCAATACATCGGGCAACGGTCCGTGATCAGAAGGAGCACGCGATCGGGATAGCGGTGCGTGAGTCGAGTCACCGGACTATCGTCATCCTCATGCAACGGGTCTTCAGGGGAATCCCGGTCCTGCAGTTCCCGGATGGAAGCGACCGACTGCATCCAGATAGGATCGCCCTTTTCCTGGATCAGATTGTAGTAATAGCGAGGAATCCTCATGGGGTAGACCTCGCGCGCGTCGTTGATTTCATCCATGTCGGCGCCAAAGTCCTCGCTTAGGGTCTCGCCTTTGGTGACGCTGTTGCGCAGATCAAGCATCCACTGTTCCATTGAGCAAACTTCTCCTTAGGTGTTGAGTCTCTTTACAAAAACCAGCTTATCGTCACCGACGTCGTAAAAATCGCGGATCCTCGAGGCCTCCTCGTATCCCAGTCGGCGATAGAAGTCGACGGTTTTTCCATAAGTTTCCTTGGAGGAAGTTTCGAGGATCAGGAGCCTTCCGCGCTCCCTGGCCACTTTGTTTTCGACGTACAGCATCAAATCCCGGCCGACTCCCCGCCCCTGCGTCCTCGGATGAGTCGCGATCCAGTACAGATCATAGGTGCCCCTGGTCAGCGGCGCCGGCCCCCAGCAGGCATAGCCACAAACTTCCCCGTCGGCGCTGTGCGCCACGACGATGTTGTAGTCCTGCTGGTGTGGGTTGTTCAGGTAGATATCGACGAGCTCGAGGGCGCATTCGATCTCAGCCTGGTTGAAGTTGCCGACATCCTGAATGATCCGCGCGACAGCGTCGCGATCGGCGGCAACGAGCTTGCGAATCGGATGGATATGAGAATCAGGAGAAGGCATAGGCGGTAGTGGGTACCTTTGAGCCTCGTTCCAAGGCTGATTGAGTTATGCTAGCCACCAGGTCCGTGTAGGAGAGCCCTGCAACCCGCGCGGCGCGCACGAATCCTGCTTGCGGCGACAGATCGGGATTCGGATTCACTTCGAGCACATAGATGTTTCCCCGGGCATCGGTTCTCATGTCGACACGGACATAATCCCGGCATTCGATCGCCTTGCAGGCGCGCAAGGCAATCTGCCTGATCCGGTTTTCCAAACGCGCCGGTATGTCGGCTGGACATATCGGCACCGTGCATTGGCAGACGACGCTGTCCTCGTCCCACTTGGCACGATAACTTACGATCCGCGGCTCATGCTCCGGCATGCGGCTGAAATCAATCTCAGATATCGGGAGGACCTGCTCCTCCTGCCCGATAAGAACCCCGACATTGAATTCCCTGCCATCCAGGAACTCATCCACCAGCGCGTCCTGGCGATACACTCCATGGATGTACGCAACCTGCCTTTCGAGCTGGTCGAGGTTGCGACATACGGAGTTCGAGTTGATTCCCAGGCTGGCATCCTCATGCACCGGTTTGACAATGACCGGGAATCGCGGCAGGGCGCGCGGCTTTACCCGCTGGCCCACGGCGCACAGATACCCTCGCGGCGCCGGAATGCCGGATGCGCGCAGGATCTGCTTGACGCGATATTTGTTGAGAGCCACACCCAGCGCCAACGGGCCCGATCCTGTGTAGGGAATGTTCATCAGATCGAGCAGCCCGGCGACGCACATCTCGAGGTCTGTGTTTCCCTGGATCTCCTCGCACAAGTTCCAGACGAACCTCGGTGCCATGCGGTACAGAGTCAGTACCAGATCTTTCGAGAACTGGTCCACGCTGATGACAGCCGGGTGGTAGCCCAACTCGCGCAGGCTCTCCTCGATGGGGCCCACTTCTTCTCGAATGAGGTTGGCCGGATAGATCTTCTCCTCAGACCAAGGCAGCTCCTTCATCGTGGCGGCATTGTAAAGGATGATGCAGTCCGGTTTTCCCATCAGAGCATCCCGTAACGCCGGCAGGCGGCGTCCAGAACCGTGATGATCAGTTGGTTGTAGGTTATGCCGGCCGCGCGCGCAGCCTTCGGGAAGCAGGAGTTGTCTTCAGGGCGCGGCAGAATCCCCGGCAGCGGGTTGAGCTCGATAATGTGGGGGCAGTTCGACCGGTCGAGACGGACGTCGATGCGACACCAGTCCCGACAGCGCATGGTCCGATATGCTTCCAGGCAAATGCGCTCAATTTCGGCCGCGCTCCCAGGATCGATCCGCGCCGGACAGTCAAAAATCCGCAGCGGATTCGAACTTTGATCCCAGATCCACTTGGCTTCATAGGAATAGATCGGATTCATGCCCGCCGGGAGCGCGTCAAACCGAATCTCGACGATCGGCAGGACGCGAGCCTCCGCACCATTGCCGAGAATGGCGACGGTAAATTCCCGTCCGGGAAGAAACTCCTCCACCAAGGCCGGCTGACGAAAACGCTCCAGCACCCACGAGATCCTGGCGCGCAAATCCTCCTGGTTCCGCACCAGCGAGTCATTGCGAATCCCCATGCTGGAACCCTCGAACAGGGGTTTCACAAGGAGCGGGAAATGTAGGCTGTTGAACGCGAGACCCTTCTCCGCAACCACCCTGAAACGGGCCGTGGGCAAACCGTGATATGCCAGGATTTCCTTGGCGCGAGATTTGTCCAGGCATATGTTGAGAGTCAACGGGTCGCTGGCTGTGTAGGGGATATTCAGATATTCCAGGATCGAGGGGATGTGGCCTTCACGACAGGGACCGAAGACCCCTTCCGCCATGTTAAAAACGATATCCGGACGGCTTTCGCGAAGCGCATTGTATGGATCCTCGGCCGCGTCTATCGGAATCACCTCGTGGCGTTCCCGGAGGGCCCCCATCACCGCATCCACGGTATCCTGGTCGTCCCACTCGGCCTGCGCCTCGCGGCTGGTACTTGGAGGTTCTTGCCCCTCCGCCGGCTCGCCACGCTTCAGATTGAACGTCAGTCCTACTCTCATCCACCCTCTCTATTCACGTCATTTGTATAAAGGAATCGAAATTGCGTGTCAAGTAGTATTTGGAGATTTTCTACTAGATTTTGTGCCGCTATCGGATTCCGATACAAGATCTTGTATAGATCGGGCGTTCAGGAATGGGGCGTTTCACCCACCAATTTTTTCTCCTTTTGCCTGGTCTGGTTATTTACGACATGTATCGTAATATATTCCGTGGGCGGGAAACATTCCCGTCCCGGTTGACAAGCGCCCGGTTTATGAAAGAGCTAGAAACGCAGCAATGGAAACCGCATTATTTGTGCGCAACGAGTTGACACGGGATGAAGCCTTTGCCGCGTCCTGTCTGGCTTCAGAAGTTTTTCGCTCCGTCGCATCGTCGTCCAGGATGACTGCAAATAGAAAAATCTATTCATTGCTTTCCCGCGTCCGATGTGGCGGTCTCGCATGCAAATACTTTTGCAGTCGGTTCGGCTCCCAAAGTTCGGGTATAATGGATCACGCATTTATGAATCAAAACAAATTTCGAAAGATACGGCTCGCGCCACGAATCCTCCTGGCAAGTTTCTGGGCTGGCATAGGCGCGGCTGCGTGTGCGGCTCCGATAATTCTTTCCGCCGGGCATCCGCGCGCCGCCGCGTGGCTATACGCGCTCTTCTCTCCGGTGTGCCATCAGGACCCGTCACGCTCGTTCGTCCTTTTCGGGCATCCGTGTGCGATATGCCACCGTTGCACGGGGATATATCTGGGCCTGTTTCTGATTTCGTGGCTGCCATTCGAATTCAGCATCCTGCTGGACCCGCCGCAGCGTCGCAGGTTATGGGTGTGCGCCGCAACCGCGCCGCTGGTGCTCGATGTTTTCGCGCCGCTCACCGGATTGTGGAGCAATACTCCGGCCAGCCGTTTCGTTACCGGTTTACTTTTTGGCATGATGCTTTCCTCTCTGCTCGTGCCTGCGATGGGAGATTTCATCCGTGAAATGCGCTGCAGGATCAAGCGCCTTGATGCCGATGCAATTGGAGGAGTTTCATGAATCAGAATACCATGCTGAAGCCAGCACTTGTCGGGGGCGTGCTTCTCGGAATTCTCTCGGCCGTTCCTCCCCTTAGTCTTGTCAACTGCGCATGCTGCGCCTGGGTGATTGGCGGCGGCGTCCTGGCCGCCAACCTGTATGTCAAGGGTTCTCCGACTGTGGTGACGCTTGGCAGCGGCGTCGGCCTGGGCTTGCTTACCGGGGCCATCGGCGGGCTGGTTACCACCCTCTTCAGCATTCCGGTCCAGATCCTGATGAATACGATGTTTTCCGGATATGTCGCTCAGGCGCGCCAGATCGTGAGTGATCTGCCCAACATGCCGCCGGCCTTGCGCGAAATCATTCTTGCCGCCGGCAACTCCGGTTTCAGCATTTTCGCCGTGATATTTGCCGCGTTTTTTAATGTCATTGTGTACGCAGTGATCGCAATGCTGGGCGGAGTGCTGGGAGTGGCGATTTTTGAAAAGCGAAAGGTCGAGATTCCCGCGCCGGTGTTGCCGTCACCCCTCAATATCCAGCCTCCAGCGCCGCCACCGGAGTATCCGGAGCAATAATCGGCTGCGGCGGCGCCGAAGTCTGGGTTCAGATCTCCCGGCATACCCCTGGATATATTGGGGAAATTGGCGGTTATCCGGTGTGGTGCGCACCAAAGACCGTCCATTATTGTGAGCGCCGAAGGCGCTTTGGAGTGCGGCGCCTTGGCGCCGCTTTCGGTTGGGCACGAGATCCCAAAGCGGCGCCAAGGCCTGCTCCTGACACGCATTTCTGTGGGCGTAGACATGAGCGCAAATAAAATGTGCCGGCCCTTTGGGCCTCGTTGCCAACGTCTCCCTAACCCCGCGCTGACGCGCGGGGCTATTCACTGCCGGCGCTTCGCGCCTGGGTTTGCTGCCGTCAGCGTGTACTGTGAAAAACTCGGCTCAGCCTGAGCCTCCAGGAGACGGCACGGCGATAGCCCCGGCCTGATTCAAGGCCTGACAAGGCCCGGAGACGGCACGGCGATAGCCCCCGGCCTGATTCAAGGCCTGACAAGGCCCGGAGAGCCGGCAGTGAATAGGCCCGGCCGTCAGGCCTGACTGCGGGACACACTTGACACTGTGGGTACTCGTGGACCTGGACCTGGACGTGGACTTGGACCTGGACCTCGACGTAGACCCGGACTATCCTGTGCGACATGAACTTTCGCAAGCTTGACGTTTATCA
>Ga0315284_10017142_pt1 | contig 10268 bp, 14 predicted proteins | sample YL17G09_16_MG_FD_203696 | JGI IMG/M metagenome (GOLD analysis project Ga0315284, IMG submission 203696) | Sediment microbial communities from Yellowstone Lake, YNP, Wyoming, USA - YL17G09_16 | ecosystem: Environmental > Aquatic > Freshwater > Lake > Sediment | place: USA: Wyoming | collected...
CGACCCTTGCCGGGGCCACCGAGGTTCATCGCTTGGACCGCACCGCCATGCGGCGGGCCAAGGCCGAGGCAACCTTGCGGCGTATCATGTTTGACACCTCCGTGCCCCTTATCGGGCACAATATCCTCTTCGATCTCACCGGCGTTATGCGGTCGGGCTACCCCATGCCCTGGGGCCGCCCGATACATGACACCATCCTCATGTCCCGGATACTTCGCAACCTTGCCCCCTCGCACGCCTTGGACGACCTTTGCTGGGAGATTGGCGGCTGGCCCCGGGAGCTTGATGCGGCGGTGGCAAAGATTGGTCATAACGGATACCACCGAGTCCCTGAGAACATTATGGACGAATACCAGCGGGCAGACGTGGCCCGCACCATGATATTGTTCCGGTTGTTTTGGCCGGAGGTAAAGGCGAACCCCGGATTCCTTGACGAGTATAATACGGAGCTGGCCCTTACTTGGACGACCATCCGCATGATTGCCCGAGGCATACATTACAAGGCGGACGCCGCCGAGAAGCTGATTGCCAAACTGGAGCACGACGTCGAGCATACCCGGGGGGTTATCGACCAGATGGTAGGCCGCCCGATTAACCCCCTGGGCGAGGATATGCGGCGGGTTTTGTTTGATGACTTGAAGCTGCCGGTTATCAAGCGGACCCCCAAGGGCAAGCCCTCGATGGACCAAGAGGTATTCGAGGCGTGGTCGCAAGATACCACGCTGCAGCACCCCCTACTTAATCAAGTCCTCAAATATCGATCCTATACTCATAGCCTACCCATCATCAAAGGCTATGGCCGGGAGGCAGATGCCGATGGTATAATCCATCCGGAGATTATTGTGAGCCAGGCCGATACCGGGCGGGAGGCGTGCAAAAAACCAAACCTCCAAAACGTGCAAAAGGAGGGGGTGCTAACCAATCGGTTCCCGGTGCCCGCCCGCAATCTGTTCGGACCCCGGCCGGGCAACGTATGGGTGCTGATGGACTTTGCCGGGCAGGAGGCGTTGCTCCTTACCCATTACAGCAACGACCCCGAGATGCTGGCCATCGTTAACGCCCGGGGGCCGGGGGCCATCCACGACGAGGCTGCGGCCATGATCTACCTTGAGCAGTTTACCCAATGCCAGGACAAGGGCCTAAAAAAGAGCCTCCGCAATGCGGCCAAGTCGAATGTCAGCTTCGCCTTGCCCTATGGTTCGTCGGATAAGGGAGCCTGCGTGGGGTTGCGGTTGCCGCCGCATATCGGCTCCCCTCGCTTGCGGGCGTTCCGTGCCCGGTTCCCAAAGTACTGCGGACTCACGGACACGCTCAAGGCGGGGTTCCGGGGTTGCGGATACATAACCACGGCGTTCGGCCGCCGGTTATACATACCCCACGACAAACCCTACGTCTTGACGAACTATCTGATTCAAGGCACCGGAGCGGGTATGCTTAAACGTGCCCAAGTAAGGGTCGATGAATACTTGCAAGACATGACCCGAGGGGGGGCGGGTATTGTGCTCCCGGTTCACGACGAGATCATCTCCGAATGGCCCCGGGAGCTCCTTGGCCAGTTGCCGAAGCTTCTGCCAGATATGACCCGGATTATGACGGACTTCGGGAACTTGTTTAAGGTAAAGTTCGAAGTCGAGGTAAAGATTGCGGCCTCGCATTGGGGCAATGCTAAGGAGGTGAAGGTAGATGCGGCGTAAACTTAGAAAGAAGAAGCGGTTAGACAAGGCCGAACTGGTTCGCCAGATATGCCGCAAGGCGGGGCTGCCGGACCCCCGGCACGTGCGGGGGTGGTTTAACCGGAATGAGCTTTTGCAGGTTTTGGCGGTTTTGGAGGATAAAAATGCTGGTCAGTGAGTTGCTAAAAAAACACGCCACCCTCAAAGGTTTTGCAAAACATGGGGTGCGGTTTACGGGGGAGGTGCCCAAGGCGGGCAAGGATGCCGCCCAGGGCGTGGGGGCGTGCCCGTTTTGCGGTGGGCAATCGGACCACAGCAACCTGTACGTCAACGTCGAGAACCGGCAGTGGGACTGCAAACGGTGCGGGCGTGCGGGGGGGTTTGGGCGGTTCCTGGAGCTGGTATCAGAGCAGAACATCGGCAAGGCCAAGGGTAAGCCCATGCTCGACCTGGTTGCCGGGCGGGGTATCAAGGCGGCCACGTTCCGACGGTGGGGGGTAGGCTACGACCCGGAGTTTAACCATTACACCACCCCGGTGTGGGGGCCTCACACCTTGATGGACTTGCGGATATACAAGCCCGGGTCCAAGTCGATGTCAACCCCCGGGGCCACCGTTTGGCTGGTAGGCTACGAGCGCCTCGCCAAAAGCCCGGACGCCACCGTCTATATCTGCGAAGGCGAGTGGGACGCCGAGGCCTTGGACGAGATCCTGCGGGGTTGTAATGCCTCGGGCGTGGTTTTGGGCGTAACCGGAGCGGGCACGTTCAAGGCCGATTGGGTGCCGGACTTTATCGGCCGGGACGTGGTGCTGCTATACGACCATGACGACGCCGGTATCCGGGGCGAGGCCAAGGCGTTCGAGGCCTTGGCAGATACGGCCCGCACCGTGCGGGCGATGCATTGGCCGGAGTCCTTGCCCGGAGGGTTTGACGTGCGGGACCTTTACCACAGCGTCGGGAACAACCCCCAGGAGGCGTGGGCGGCCTTGCGTAAAGGGTTTCAATCCTTCACTCGGGCATCGGCGGGCAATGCCGGGGCCACGTTGCAGATGACGGTGCCCTTGGCCCCCCTGGTTGCCGAGGATGCCGACGGTTGCAATCCGGCGGTGGGGGCGGGGCCGGGCATTGGGCGGGACGAGGTTGTGCGGCGTTATCGCCAATGGATGCATCTGCCAAACCCCGAGCCTTTGGACGTGCTATACGCCACCCTGCTGGGCAACCGGCTGCCTGGAGACCCCCTGTGGCTGTTCGTCGTGGCCCCACCGGGAGGAAGTAAATCTGAATTATTGATGTCTTTGGGTAAGGCCTCCCACGTTATTACGACCACCTCGCTAACCCCCCACGCCCTGGTGAGCGGGGCGGTTAGCCCGGGGGGCGGCGACCCTAGTTTGATACCGAAGTTAAATGGGAAGGTTTTGGTGATAAAGGATTTTACCACCATCCTTGACATGAATCACGTGGCCCGGGACGAGATTATGGGCGTATTGCGGGACGCCTACGACGGCGAGACGTGCCGCTACTTCGGCACGGGCCTGGTCAAGCGGTATAAAAGCACCTTCGGCATCGTGGCGGGCGTAACCCCGGCGGTCGAGATGTTCTCGACCCTGCACGCCTCCCTCGGCGAGCGCTTCCTTCGGTATCGCATTCGGGTGCCGGGCCGGATATCCATCGGCGGAGATATCATCGAGAAGGCGATTGCTAACATCGGGCAGGAGATTGGCATGAGGGGAGACCTTCAGGCCATTGGGGTGGATGCCCTTAATCGCAAGGTTGACCTGACCAATCTGCCCAAGATTGGCCCGGACGTCCGCCGCAAGATCGTCGGCCTGGCGCAATGGGTAGCATCTACCCGGGCGGTGGTTGTGCGGGAACGCTATACCCGAGAGATGATGTTCAAGCCCGTGGCCGAGATTGGCACCCGCTTGGGCAAGCAGCTCGGCAAGCTCGCAATGGGCCTGGCGTTGTGGGGCAACGAGAAGGAGGTTACGGAAGCCCATTACCGGACGCTGGTGCGGGTTGCTCGTGATACCGTGCCGGACCGGGTTGAGGAGATATTGCGGCGGTTATGGGTAAACGGGGGCATCGACGAATTCCTCCCGACGAGCAAGGTCACGGAGTTGTCAAACCTTAACCCCGAGACGTGCCGCACCCTATTGCAAGACCTTACCTCGCTGCACGTGGTCCAGAAGGAGGAGGGGAGTTCGTTTAACGGCCGGTGGCGTATTGCCCCGAGCATGGCCCGGGTAATGCGGCCCCTGGGCATATATGCCGAGGAGGACAGATGGAAGAAGGGGGTAAACACAAAATGACAACACCGAAGAAGCTGCCCCCGCCAAAGCGGGTGGCGGGCAGATTGCCGCCCCCCAAACCCAGGACGCTGTGGGAGGTGCGGGGCCAAGTAAAGGCCCCGGCGGATGGGCGCACCCTTTACTTTTACGGGGCACAGGGGACGGACGTGACGGTGTGCGGGTACGACCGGGAGGAGGTTGAACGTGCCGCCCGTAAGGCTCCGGGGTTTGTGCAGGTTGCATACGTGCACCTGGCGGCAATGGGCTTCATCCACGAGTACGTCGACGGGCAGGTTGTGGCGGCCAATCCGGCCCCGCTTGATACGTGGCGGCCGGGCAGGGGGGTTTGATGCATGACGAGACAAAAGAGTTGCTGCGCCGGAGCATGAGGTATATCACCGCCATCCCTAGGGAGGCGGTTATCGGGTTTAGCGGCGGCAAGGACTCGGTGTGTCTGGCGGAGGTTATGCGGCGGGCGGGGCACCCCGGGCGTTTGGTCTACTCGGCCACCGGCATCGACCCTCCGCCGATGGTTCAGTTTATCAAAAGGGAATACGGCGACCGGGTTACGTGGGTGCGGCCCCCCTCGAACTACTATCGCAACCTTGCCCTGTGGGGGCCGCCGACTATCCATACCCGATGGTGCTGCGAGGCCCTTAAACATTTTGGCTCTCGGGTTGTGGGCACAAAGTTTCGGGTGCTGGGGGTGCGGCGGGAGGAATCAACCCACCGGTCCAAGTATAAGGTCGCCGAGGCCCGGAAGGGGATGGTGCTTTACTTCCCGATCCTCGAGTGGAAGTTATGGCATGTTTGGGACTTTATCGAATCGGAGGGGTTGCCGGTTTGCAGCCTTTATGATGAGATTGACCGGGTGGGTTGTGTTATCTGCCCATATCACACCCCCAAGCAGCATGAGTGGTATCGGACACAATACCCAGGCCCGTTCCGGGTTTGGGAGCGAGTGGTTAAGGAGTGGTGGTTGCGGACCCGTGATACTCCGAACCGCAAGGGCGAGCGGAGGTATATGGTTCACAATACCCCGGAGGATTTTATGGCGGCGTGGTTCATAAAGGCGTGCTGGGCGGTCAAAGGTAAACGAGACCTGGCCGAAAATGCCAAGGAGGGACGGTAATGGCGAAAACTGTGGCGGAGATTATGGCCGAAAAGGCCAAGAGCGGCAAACCAGGGGGGGCCAGCAAGCCCGTTCCGGTGGCCAAGGCGGCAACCCTACCTCCGGCAAGCCCGGCGGTGCGAGACGCCGGGGTTTTGGAGATATCCTACGTCAACCCCGACGAGTTGCACCCGTGGGAGAAGAACCCCCGCATCAACGACGAGGCGGCGGTTAAGCTCGCCGAGGAGATCCGGAGCAAGGGGTTCCGGCAGCCCATCGTGGCGACCCGTGATGGCATGATCCGGGCGGGCCATACCCGCTGGAAAGCTGCCCGCCTTTTGGGCTTGGACAACGTGCCGGTCATCTACCAGGACTTCGCAAGCGAGGAGGAGGCCGAGGCCTTTGCCATATCCGACAACCGGGTCGCCGAAGAGTCGAAGTGGGACGTGGAGCAACTGGCGGCCGTGATGGGGGCGTGGGAGAAGCAGCACGGCCTGGCGGTTGTGCAAAGGATGACGGGCTTTGCCCAAAAGGAACTGGAGGCGATCCTACACCCCGAGGAGGGCGGGCAGATTGGCGAGGGGGCCGGTTCCCTGGCCCGCCGGTTCGGCGTGCCTCCCTTTACCGTGCTCGACGCCCGCCAGGGGTATTGGCGGGAGCGCAAGGCGGCCTGGATGGCCTTGGGTATCAAGTCGGAGCTGGGCCGCCTTGACGTGGCGGTGTACACCCACAAAGACCGGCTCTTCGGCATGATGGAGGGCACGGCCCGCAATCTGCCCGGCAAGACGGTCTCGATCCGTTGCCCGGTTGCCTACCCCAAGACGCCGGTGGGGATGCCGGGTGGTATGGCCGGTGTGCCCAAAGGGTCGACGGGACACCGGATGCCTTTGCCGGGGCCGCACAACTCGAGCCCGGACTATATGGTCAAGCGGGGCAAGGCGGCGGTCGGAAGCGGGTCTGGCGGCCAGCGCTCGCAGCCCAAGGCGCTCCTGGACCGCTATGCCAAAAGCCCGAACAGCCTGGCCAATCGCCTCGACCGCAAGCAGGAGGGAGAGGGTTACCTGCACGCACGCCCGGACGTGGACGGGCTCAAGGGTTACGAGACCGGCGTGTCCATCTTCGACCCCGTGCTGTGCGAACTCATGTATGCCTGGTTCGCCCCCCGGCCGGGCGGCGACGGGGCCTCGGAGCCGCCGATTGTGCTCGACCCCTTTGCCGGGGGTAGCGTGCGGGGCCTCGTGGCGGCGGCAATGGGCCTCCGCTACGTCGGCGTCGACCTCTCGGGCGAGCAGATTGCGGCCAATCGGAAGCAGGTTGAAGGGTTCAAGGCCCGGCTCGGCACGTTTGGCCGGTGGGCGGTTGACCCCCAGTGGGTGGAGGGTGATGCTGCGGGGTTGCCTACCTTGGGCGAGTTGCCTCCGGCGGTTGACCTCGTGTTTACGTGCCCGCCCTACTTCAACCTTGAGGTGTACAGCAACCACCCGAACGACCTCTCGGCGTGCGGCAACTATGGGCTCTTCATCGACGGGATGACGGCCGTGCTGCAGGGGGCCAATGCCCGGCTCAAGGAGAACCGCTTCCTGGTTATGGTACTGGGAGACTTGAGGAACGAGGCCGGGTTTAACTATGGCCTCATCGCAGACACCATCAAGGTTGCCCAGGGCTTGGGCTTGGGCCTTTACAACGAGGCCATCTTGCTGACGGCCGTGGGCTCCTTGCCCGTGCGGGTAGGGAAGCAGTTCTCGGTTAACCGCAAGCTCGGCCGGGCGCACCAGTACGTGCTCGTCTTTTACAAGGGCGACCCCAAGGCCATCAAGCTGGTGTTCGATACCACAATTCCGCTGCCCGAACTCGAGGGCGTGGCGGAAGAGGAGAGCGGCGATGGGACGGCATAACTACGACGACCTGCTTTGCCGCCACCCCGATGACCTTACCCCGGTCGAGGAGGTGCGCACCCCGCTTGGCAAGATATACGTCAAGCGGGACGACCTCTTCGATATCGGGGGGGCAAGGGGCGGCAAGGTTCGCTCGTGCTACAAACTGGTGGCGGGCAACCCCCGGGGGGCCGTGACCTATTGCAGCCGGGTTAGCCCTCAGGCAGCGTATGCGGCCAAGGTTTGCAAGGCCCTGGGCGTGCCCCTGCGGGCGCACCTGGCTGCGGGGGCAGATACCCCCATGACTGCCCTTGCAAAGAGTGACGGTGCGGAGTTAATCTTACACCGGCCTGGGTATATGAACAACCTCCGGCGGTATGCCATTGACGACGCCGCCGAGCATGGGATGGCCTTTGTGCCCTTCAGTATGGAGTCAGAGGTGGCAGTTGCCGCCACAGCCGCCCAGGTTGCAAACGTGGTGCGGCTGTGGCCCCGGCGGGCCGGGTTGCCCCGGGGCGTGCCCGCCAAAGGCCGGATCGTGGTCGTAGCGGGCGGCGGCGTAACCTTGGCCGGTATCCTACGAGGGCTGGACAACGAGTTAGGCCCGCTGGCGTCCGATCTGATACCCGTCCTGGGCGTGGTTATCGGCAAGGACCCCCGGTCCATGCTGGATAAATGGGCACCGCCGGACTGGACGTCTCGGGTGTGTCTGGTATCGGCGGGCACACCTTACCATCAGGGGGTGGCGGGCGAGCCCCGCCTTGGGCAGATTGACCTGGACCCTTACTACGAGGCAAAATGCCTTCCGTTTTTAACGCCCGGCGACCTCTTCTGGATCGTGGGCATCCGCCCGGAGGTGTAGCATGGCAACGGGGGGTGGCGGCGTGGCGGCGGATGGCATAGCGTTACTGGTTGCCCCGGAGACTCTGATGGCCTATGCCCAGGCCGTGGGTGAGCGGGCCGGGCACGAGTTCGGGGCATGGCGGGCAGTCGCCGACCACGGGTTGCCGGTAGGCGTGGGAGGCGGCGAGCACGTTGCATCGTGCGTTCACTGTGGGGCGTCGGTCTCGGTTTTTTACTGCATCCTCACTGCCGAGAATCCACTGATCGACGTCATAACATGGCAAAACGTGGTCGGCATCGGCAAACCGGCCTCCGCCCCGTGCCCGGGTAGGGTTGCGGGCGAACCGCATTGAGGAGGGTATCATGAGCGATCCGAAGAATCTGGTTCAAGGGGTTATGGAGGAGATTGACCGGTGCACCGAGGTGGCCAAGCGGTATCACGATCTGGGCGCTCCGGGGGCCTTTGGGTATGCCGCCATCACCGGCACCGTCGAGCGGGCCAAGGCCGCCGTCGGGCGTGGCGACATCGAGGAGCTTCTGCAGGTGCTTGCGGACCTCAAGAGCGTGGAGTAAGGTTATGGGGCGGGCATGGGTGCGGGCCATTGAGTGCGATTGCTGCGGCGATACCATCATCGCTGGCGACAAGGCAACCACCTTCAAAGACCTGGACCGCCGGGCCAAGGCCGAGGGATGGTCAATCCGCACCCGGCCCGACGAGTACGGGCGGAAGATACTTTGCCTGGAGTGTTACAACCAGGCCACAAAGGAGCGAGCATGGAGACGGTAAGGGTCGACCAAACTCAGATCACTGGCTGCGGGGGCTGCCTGTTGCTGATGGCCCTCGTGGCGGTTGCCGCCGTGGCGGCGTGGTTTTATCTGTAATAGGAGGACGCTATGGCAGTCGAGCGAGACCTGGTTTTTAAGCCCGTCCATCTGGTATGGGCGGCCGAGGACGAGCCCAGCGGGTACGTGGTCGAGGTACGACGGGCGGCCTCGAAGGAATGGGGCTGGTTCCTGATCAAAAGGGCGGAAGACGTGGTCGTGGCCGTGGGCTATGCGACATCGGAGTACAATGCGAAGCTTGATGCATCGGCGGCCTGGCGCAAGCGGGTGGAGCTGGGTTTATAGCGTTTTTACCCCAGGACGTGGGGTTAGGTTTGGGGTGGGTTTGGCGACGTCCTGGGGTATTTTGTGGCGAATAGGTTGCAAGGTTGCCGGGTAGGTTTGGGCCAGGTTTGGGTGGGGCCTTGGCCCGGTTCTTTGGTTTTTTGGTGAGGGAATCGGTGCGGCGGTCAATAAAATCAAGGGTTTAAGGTAAATGCCATAAAGGGCATCCTGCAGGGGGGCTGACACTTATATAGAATAAAATGAATTGCCATAATATAACTGGTGTTAAACATTAGTTCAGTAAAAGTTAGCGGGGGTATAGGCCCCCCTGGGGGGACCCGGTTATGGCATTTTATAGCCCAAGCGACCTAAAGCGGATGGAGGAGTATAAGGAGCGGCGTTGTCGGCGTTGCACTCATTGGCACCGGCGGATGGGGCGGTTATATCCGACGATGGGAGACTGCCAGATACGAGGGCGGATGACCAGGCCCCGGATGGAGGCGTGCGATTATTACAAGGAGCGTCGAGGGGGGTGGCGCAATCTGCACCTGACCGAGGGCGATCTGAAGGCCAAGGAGGAGAGAATCTTGAAGCAAAAAATGAGGCGGGGGTGGAAGCATCCGGTCGAGGGGCGGTTGAAATACTTTGCCCGGAAGGATGGCATGGTGGCGGGTATCCGATACCGCAAGGCGAACGTCGTGGTGAGCCATGCCGCCGAGCTGGTTATCGGCGGGGCCAAGCTTGAGGAGGACATCGTTATTCAGATACTCGACGTCTTGTTTGTTAACGACGGCGGGTACGAGGCCCGAGGTTACAAGTCGGTGGCGTGGCGGGGGAAGAACCGATACAAACCCCGAGCCCACGTGGTCGGGGTAAGTGAGGCCCGGTGGGAGGCGTTCTTAAAAAACCTCGAGGCCCGGGGGTTTGTGATTAACCCGGTGCGGTCCTTTGGGAGGTTGATGCGATGAATCTGATACTGTGGCTGCCGTTGTGGCCGGTTTGGCCCTTGCGGGTTTTGGGCTTGGAGTTGATATTGTGGGAGCAGACCGAGGGATGGCTGATGGTTTGGGTGGGGGGCGGCCGGTTGCTCGAGGTCACGGTTTGGAGGTTCGGCATATCGGCCTGGGTTACTACTTATGAGGAGATGGAAGATGGCTAAGCGGGGCAGATACGACCCCCGGGGTTTGGTGTGGCTGGTTAACCACAACCTCCTCATGAGGAGGGTGGGGCAAAGGCGGTGGGCAATGGCGGTCGAGGCGGTCCGGCGGCGTCGGGTCATTGGCGGGTTGCCGGACGAGACATGGGCGGCCAAGTATGGGGTGCCGAACGAGGAGGGGTGGTTATAGCCTCTTAGTCGGTATGTCAACGAGGA
>Ga0315284_10017143_pt1 | contig 10267 bp, 10 predicted proteins | sample YL17G09_16_MG_FD_203696 | JGI IMG/M metagenome (GOLD analysis project Ga0315284, IMG submission 203696) | Sediment microbial communities from Yellowstone Lake, YNP, Wyoming, USA - YL17G09_16 | ecosystem: Environmental > Aquatic > Freshwater > Lake > Sediment | place: USA: Wyoming | collected...
CGCGCCACGACGGAGGGCAGAGAATCTAAGGGGCCGAGAACGCGGACGCCGTTAATTACGGAGCCAATCTTTTTGGGATCGTCGTCCAGGAAGCCCACGGGCTCGACATAAGGATTGGCAGAAATCTCGTTCGCCGCCATGACTCCTGCCCGGCCTGCCCCAATGAGCAACAGCCTTCGGACCTTTCCCCCCTCAACGGCTTTCCCCGGTTGCCGCTGATAGAGAATCCGACGCAGGGCCCGGGCTCCCAGACAACCTATGAGGGAGAGAAGAAACTCCAGGGCAATAACGGCAAGCGAAATCTTGAGGCGCGGAGCCAGAATACCCCACCGGGGATAGAAGAGGCGAAGAGCAAACAACACGGCCGTGACCACCGTAAGAGACTTGGTGATGGCGATGGCATCCGCGAGGGAGACATACCTCCAGATGAATCGGTAGATACCCAGCCGCCAGTTGACGTACAGTCGAAGCAGGATCAGGTAGGGCAACCAGAGGAGGAACTGTTTCACGTACTGCCACTGGGGGACGCCTTCGAAGCGAATCGCATAGGCCACTGCCAAGGAGACCGCAAAAATGAACCCGTCAACGATGAGCTGGTTGGTTCGGGTGTAAAGGTCGAACCTTGCTCGTTTCATTGTCCTGAAGGCCTTCCCTGGCTCAGCGAGTCTGATATCTTGCCGTCGCCCGGCAGCTTCGACGCCATTCTGCGCCGTTCCAGCCCGTAGACGGCCAGCGTGAATCCCGAGAAAACCACTGCCGCGGACAACAAGATCCAGAGGCGGCCAAGCTCAGAACTCCACACATAGGCGAGCGCCAAGGCTGCCAGAAACATATGCAGAAACAAATATAGACTTGTTACTTTAACATGACTCCAGCCCGCCTGGACCAGCCTTTGATACAGGTGGCTCCGGTGCGCCCGGAAGATATTCTCGCCATGCTTGAGCCGGCGCAGAAGAGTGAATCCGCTGTCCCACAGGTAGACCGAGGTTCCCAGCACCAGGGCAACCAGCGAGGCCGGATTGTGAGAGCGTTGTGCAAGTCGGACAACCAGGAGAGCAAACACAATCCCCAGAAACAGGCTGCCGGTGTCGCCCATGAACGTTCGGGCTTGCGGGAAGTTGTGGAACAGGAACCCGAGGCAACTTCCCGCGAGGAGTACGGCGATGGCCGCCAAGTCGGGGTTGTTCTGCCACCCGGCGACGAGGAAGAACAGACCGCTGTAAACGACTCCGGTCCCCGCCGCCAGGCCGTTGATCCCGTCCATGAAGTTGAAAATGTTGGCGAAGCCCGTCAGCCATAATAGCGTGATGGGATAAGCAATCACGCCGAGCGCCAGTGGCCCTGCCAGGGGAAAGGTCAGGATTTCAACGCGGGCGCCCAAAACGATTACCAAGCCTGCCAGCACAAACTGCATCAAGAATTTCGTCGCCGGTTTCAGATGATACAGGTCGTCACATAACCCCGTGATTGCCACCCCCGCGCCCGCGATGACCACCAGCAGAACATCGCGAGTGAAGATGCCAGCGTCCATCCCCGCCCGAAGTCCGAAAACCCCAAGCCCGGCTGTCGACAAAAAGAAACCGGCGAGAATTCCCAGGCCCCCCATGCGCGGCACCGGCCGCGAATGGGAACTGCGGGGGTTGGGCAAATCCAGGACTCCCCGGCGCAGAGAGAGCACAATACTGAGCTTCGTCACTCCGTATGCGATGAGTGCGCTGACCAAAAATAGAATCCAGAGCACCAGCTAGCGACCCTCCCTAAGCCCGGCCTGCTCTGCACGGTACCATTGTGCCGTCCGAGCGATGCCCTCCTCGAGGCCGAATCTGGGTTGATACCCCAAAATCGTTTGGATCTTCGAGACGTCGCAAACTGTGTCGGTGAGCAACTTGTCGACGTCGGCCCGCGTAAAGGGCGGGCGAATCCTCAGCCCGCGGCCCAGGAAGTCGAGCATCCGCCCCCCGAAACGCGCCAGTGTCACCGGCAGGCGAACCCAGGGCGGCCGCACACCGAGGTGTCGCGCCAGGATCTCCACCACGTGCCGAATGGGGTAAGGGGAAGGATCCGCCAGGACGAAAGTCTCTCCCCATGCCGCGCGGCTCCGGGCCGCCAGGAGCGCGGCTTCGACTACGTCACCCACGTAAAGCATGCTTTTTTTCGTTTCGCCGTTTCCAAGGAGCACGAATCGCCCCGACTCGACACCACGGAGCATGCGGTTGAAATTGCCCCGCTCGCCCTCACCATACACAAGACTCATGCGGAAGATCGTCGGCCGCATCCCATCCGGCCGGGAGAACTCCCTGACCCGGCGTTCCGCTTCGACCTTACTCTTCGCGTAGGCGTTTTCGGGCTGAACGACCGTCGTCTCACGGAAGGGGCTTCCGTCGCCGGGGCCATAGACAGCAATGGTGCTGAAAAAGATGAAGGCCCGTAAAGGGCGATTCTGGCAAGCCCGCAGGAGATTTTCGGTGCCGGCGACGTTGATTTGGAAGAACTCCGCTTCTTCTGCCGCGCTGCGCGGGACCGAATGGACCTTCGCCGCCGCGTGAAACACGGCCTCGACTCCCTCGGTTGCCCGGCCGAGGATTCGCGCGTCATTTAGATCACCTTGAAACGCTTGGAGAGTTCCCTCCGGCACGCTACCAGCGAGCCTCTGAAGTCCGGCCGGGTCAAGGTCGAGCGCATTTACCCCGCAACCTTCGGCCACCAGCCGCTTGACCAGGCATTGCCCGATACACCCACCCGCTCCCGTGACCAGCGCGCGCCGGAATTCCATGGACTCCGGGGGCTTGGCCTGCTCGTCCCTCACTATGACTCCTGCCGCGGAACCTTCGATATCGATGCGGCCAGTGAGCGCAGCCTCTCTTCCCAGTAGTGCTTCAAGTCTCGTAAGGTTGTCTTCAAATCGTATTGGCGCTTCCATCCCACCGCTCGTTCGACCTTCACGGTCTCGCCCCACAATGACGAAGCCTCTCCAGTTCGCACGCGAGACCGGTCCACGACCACCCGAACGGGTTTCGAGCTCATGCCAACCAGAGTCTGTAGGATCTCCTCCACCGAGACGGCTCGGCCCGAGCCAAGCTGATAAACCTCTCCCGGCTCCCCACCTTCGAGGAGCAAGCGGTAGCCGCGAACGATATCGCGCACGTCGCTGAAGTCACGGCTTACTTTGATATTCCCGACCGTGATAATTGGAGGCCGCAAACCCAGGTCAATTTCGGCGATCTGGCGCGCGAAGTCCGAACAGACATACGACGCCGACTGCCGAGGTCCGGTGTGATTAAAGGGCCGCACACGCATCACCGGCAGTCCGTAGCTTCGGAAGAATTGATCCGCAAGAATCTCCCCCGCCGCCTTGCTGCCGGCATACGGATTCGCCGGACGGAGCGGCGTCTCTTCACGCAGGGGTAAGTCTTCCGGCCCTACGGCGCCGTAAACTTCCGAGGAACTAATAAACAAGAAGCGGCATCCAGTCTCCAGTGGGCGGCAGGCAAGAAGCAGATTCAAGGTCCCCAGCAGATTCACTTCGTAGGTCAACCCAGGGTTCTGGAGGGAATCCGCCGGCGACGACAACGCGGCCAGATGGTAGACGCGCTGGGGCGCGGCATCCCGGACAACTTCCGCCAGACGGACCGCGTTGCGGAGGTCGGCGCGTTCAACCCGAACTTGATTGCGGAGGTGATCGATGTTAGCGAGGTCTTCTTGCTCGGCAGCAAGGATAACTACTTCCTGGCCCAGCTCCAACAAATGCTCGGTCAAGTGGGAACCTGCAAAGCCCGCCCCACCGGTGATAAAGGTCCTCACGGCGCCGTCTCCATCTTGAAGGGAGCCGTCGAGGCATTCCGAAGCCGGGACAGGTCCTCACCGACCATCATCGTGATCAGTCCCTCGAAACTAACCCTGGGTTTCCAGCCCAGTTCCCGCTCCGCTTTGGAGTAGTCGCCGCGTAAGTGGTGAACTTCTGCGGGGCGAAGATGAAGCGGGTCGACTTCAACATAGTTGCGGTAATCGAGGCTCACGCTCCCGAAGGCGATCTCCAGTAGTTCTCGCACCGAATGGGTGACGCCTGTGGCAATCACATAGTCGCACGGCTTTTCCTGCTGGAGCATCAGCCACATGGCTTCCACATAATCTCCGGCATATCCCCAGTCGCGCTCCGCATCGAGGTTCCCCATCTTCAGCTTATTTTGCAGTCCGAGCTTGATGCGCGCCGCCCCATAGGTCACTTTCCGGGTGACGAACTCGTAGCCCCGGCGGGGAGATTCGTGATTGAAAAGAATCCCCGAGACGGCAAACAGGTCGTAGCTTTCCCGGTAGTTGACCGTGATCCAATGGCCGTAAAGCTTGGCCACCCCGTACGGGCTGCGCGGGTAGAACGGTGTATTTTCGTTTTGCGGCGACTCGCGGACCATCCCGAACATCTCACTCGAGGAGGCTTGATAGAACTTGACGCGGGGGTCGACCAGGCGGACAGCCTCCAGGATTCGGGTGACTCCCAACGCTGTGAATTCGCCGGTCAGCACCGGCTGGTTCCACGAGGTCGGGACAAAGGATTGGGAAGCCAGATTATACACTTCGGTCGGCTGGGATTGCTTTAACGCGCTGATCAGAGAATTCTGGTCCAAAAGATCTCCCGGAAGCAGTTCGATCCTGTCCTGGAGGTGCACCAGCCGCTCAAAGTTCACCGTGCTGCTGCGGCGGATAAGGCCGTAGACCTTGTAACCTTTCTGCAGGAGGAATTCTGCCAGATACGAACCATCCTGACCAGTAATGCCTGTAACCAGCGCCACTCTATTCACGGTCACCTCATGGAAGATCTGAAATTCTAACGGCGGTGCTGCTCAGTCCGAGTTCCGCCGCAAAGGCTTCCAACGAAACAGCATGCGGCGATGCAGTGTACAGCGGGCCTTCCATGTCACGTTCCCCGGCCGGAGCCTGAACAGCGCTCAGCGTTTGAGGACCTTTTCATAAAGCTGCCGGGTCCGCTCCGCCATCAACTGAACCGTAAACTCCTGAAGCACCCGCTGCCGGCCGTTCTCCCCGTAAACGCGCCGGAGTTCCGGATCACCCAGCAAGGTGTTGACCGCCGCGGCCAAGGCCCCGGGATTGGCGGGGTCCACGGTCAAACCAGTGAGCCGGTCGAGGCTGACGTAGGGAACCCCGGTGTCCAGGCGTGTGTTGACGACCGGCTTGCGGCACGCCATCGCCTCGAGCTGAACCATGCCGAAGGCTTCGGTGCGATGCGTCGAAGGCAGCACCAATACGTCACACGCATGGAAAGCTGCCTTCAGTTCCCTGTCCCCCAGTGGCCCCAGGAATCTGACGCGGTCGGCCACTCCCAGCTTCACTGCTTGTTGTTGCAGGCGATCCCGTAACGGTCCATCGCCCACCACGAGCAGATTCCCGTCGATCGAGGGCATCGCCGCGATGAGATGCTGCAAACCCTTATAGTACACGAGCCTCCCGACGAACAGAACCAGGTTGTTGCCGTGCCGGGAGCGGATCCTCTCGACCTCCTGCCGCAGACCGTCATCCAGGTCGTAGTTCTCAACCTCGATTCCGGGAGGGATCACATGACACTTGTGAGCGCGCCGCTGGAGAAGACTCGTTTGCAGATGCGCTTCAGGGTAAATGAGGATGATCGCTTCCACGCGGTCCAGCAGGCGCTCCAGGAAAGGCTGGTAAATCCTGGCCAACCACTTTTGCCGGACAATGTCGCAATACCACGTGAAGACCATCTTGTGGCCCGGGTTGAAGGCCAGAACCGCAAGCTCGCCCAGGGGAAAAGGGTGATGGAGATGGATCAAATCGAAATTCGGCGCGAACTTGCGCAGCAGGAAGGGGTAGCTCAGAGATAACGGCTCCGAAAGCCAGACGCCCATCGACCCGGCGCGGGTCACGCGCACACCGTTGACGACTTCCCGGACCATCCGGCCCCGCGTCTGGCAGACCAGGACCTCGACGTCGCACTTTCCTGCAGTCTGCTCGCACAGATTCTGAACGACTGTCTCCACCCCGCCGATGTAGGGGTAGTAGAGCTTATTGATGTGCAGGATTCTGGGTTTCTCCGACATGTTGGGTTCGATGTGGCGGCGAGGGCTACCCGCGTTCACCTGAGGCGTGCACGACTTCCCCCAAGAGTTGAAGGTAGGCCTTCGACGTTTCCTTCCAAAGACACCTGACACGCCCGCTCGGCCAAAGACTGCCACCGACCGCGATGGGCAGGCGCATCAAAAGCACGACGGCAACAACCACGCGAAGCAGCAAGAACTGGCCGCGGCTGAAATACCTTTTCGCGTATCGAAGCATGCTCCGAAATCGCAATAGGGAGCGCGAAGAAAAGTCGAGTAACTTGGTGCTCGCGCCGCCGTGGTGCACGATTCTCGCCTCGGGCAGATACCACAGCTCCCAGCCGGCCCGGAGGAATCGCGCGCACAGGTCAACGTCTTCGTACCAGAAGCGATAGCCTTCGTCAAAGAGGCCGACCTTCTCCAGCGCCTCGCGCCGGGCCAACATGCAGGCGCCGGGTAGCTGTTCCATCTTGTAAGGTTTTGTGGGGTCCCACTGGCGGGCGAGCTTGCCGCGCCCCAACCGGTTGCGAGGCGATAGGCGATTCAGCCAGAGCAGGTCCGCCGCGAGCGAAGCCAGCGAGGGGAGCGCCACGGGGTAATAGGAGAATTGCGTCGAGCCATCCGGGTCCACCAGCTGGCCAGTGGCCATGCCCGCTCCGGGATGGTCGTCCATGAAGCGCACGAGGGCCGGCAGGGCGCCCTCGGCGAGCACCGTGTCGTTATTCAAGATGAAAAAGTACCGACCCCTGCCGCGCAGGATGGCCTGATTGTTGGCGCGCGCGTAGCCTGTATTTTCCTGATTGACGATCAGTTCGACCTCCGGAAATCCGTCGCGCAGCATCGCCACGCTGTCGTCGTCAGAGGCATTGTCCACGACGATCACTTGCGTGCTTGGAACACCGGCGGCGCGCAGAGATCGCAGGCAGTCGCCCAGCCAGCGCGCGCCGTTCCAATTCGCGATGCAGACGGTGACATCGGCTTTCGCGTCAGCGGATGTAAGAACGCTCAATTCAAAAGCTCAGTGTTCTTCCCGGGCGCACTTCCAGCGCTCGCCCTTCCCGAATGTGTAAACCGAGCAGGCCCGGGCGGAAGAGCAGTTGAAACATCCCCAACCCGGCAAAACCCGGATCGATCGAGACGGCCTGCCCGATCGCCTCCAATGGCCATCGAACATACCCGTGTCGCAGGCCGAAGAGCGCCTGCTTCAAAAAGGAGCCTGCCACCCGCCCCCAGCAAACTCGCCGGGCCCAGGGACTGGTGTCCACGCGGGCCAGCATCATCTCGGTGATGCGGACAACATCGCTCCGGATCCGTCCCACTTTTCGATGGGTCACGGTCATGGCCTCGGGATGCAGGCGGTAACTACAAAGCGGCTCAGGAATATAGCCCACCGGCCCCAGCGCGGCAAGCCGCAGCCACATCTCGACGTCCATGACTTGCGGGAATTCTTCCGAAAACGGCCCCGCCCGGAGCAGGCTTTCGCGGCGAATCAAGACCGCGGAGGGTGAACCGACAACGTTGCCATACACCAACGTGCCGGCTATGATCTCCACCTCACTGGCCACTGTCTCGCGCGAAAAATAGGAAACCCTGCGCAGAGCCCGACCGGCCTCATCCATATAGTGGAGCCCGGATGTCACCATCACCACTTCTGGTCTGCGGTCCAGTAGGTCGACTTGTTTTTCCAGGGAGGTTGGGTCCAGGAGATCATCGTAACAAAGGAGCTTGATGTAAGTTCCTCTGGAAAGGTTGACCGCGTTGTTGAAGTTGTAAGGCATGCCCATATTTCGGTCCAGCCGACACACCCTAATTCTCGGGTCCCGGATCGACGCCGCGATTTCACAGGTATGGTCAGTTGAACCGTCATCAGAGATCAAGAGTTCGAAGTCGCGATAGGTCTGCGCCAGCACGCTTTCAATACATTCGCGCAGGTACTTGGCGGCATTGAAGGTGGGAATGCATACCGAGACCCTCATATCACGATCCTGAAGGCCGGGATGACTGTAACCAGGACTCGTCCCGGTTGCTGGAACTCTCGTTTCACCCCCGCGTCGGGAATGCGCCTCCAAGGGCTGCCCTGGACACCACCCATCATGGTTCCATGATATGCGGTTCGGGAACGGGGATGATGAAATGACCCCCCCGGCGGAGGTAATCCGCCTGCTGCGCGAGGATCTCTTCGGCGAAGTTCCAGGTCAACAAGAGGACATAATCCGGCATGGCTTCCTGAAGTTTCGCCAGCGAAAAGATGGGCAGGTGCACGCCGGGCATGTACATTCCCTGCTTATAGGTGCTCCGGTCCACAACAAATTCCAGCGCGTCACGCCCGATGCCGCAGTAGTTCAGCAACGTCGTGCCTTTGGCGGCCGCGCCATAAGCAGCGATCCGTTTCCCTTGCGCTTTGAGGTTATTGAGCAATTTGAGCAGGGCAACCCTGACTTTCTCCACCTGCTGACCAAAGCCCTGAAAGGATCCCACGCGGCCAACATTCCACGCCGCCTCCTCTTCCAGGAGGGCGTCAACCGACGGTTTCCGGCGAGCTTTCGCCTCCGGCACGACAAACAAGCGCAGTGAACCGCCATGGATCGGAAGACGCTCCACATCCTCGATCAGAAGCCCGTGCCTGGAAAACAGGGGATCGAGCGCGCTCAGGGAGAAATAACAGAGGTGCTCGTGATAGATCGTGTCAAACTCACAGCCGTCGATCATGTCCTTCACGTAAGGAACCTCGATGACCACCACCCCGTCATCTTTCAGCACTCGCCCCATTCCCGCCACAAAGCCGTTCAAATCCGCGACGTGGGCCAGCACGTTGTGGGCGTGCAGAACGTCAGCTCGCTCGCCTCGATTCCGCAACTCCTCCCCCAGCGTCCTGCCGAAGAACTCGCAGAGTGTCCGAATGCCGCGTTCCTCTTCCGCCTTGCGAGCGATGTTTACGGCGGGCTCGATGCCCAGCACCGGTATTCCCCTTTGGCGGTAGTACTGAAGCAGATAGCCGTCATTGCTGGCGACTTCGACAACCAAACTGTCCGTCCCCAGCCCCCGCGATTGAATCATGCGCGAGGCGATCCCCTCCGCGTGCTTCAGGACGGTGTTGGAAAACGAAGAGAAATAGAGGTAATATCGAAACAGTCTCTCCGGCGAGACGGTCTCCAAAATTTGAACCAGCGCGCACTTCCGGCAGAAAGCCAGATCGAGAGGAAACTCGTCTTCCGGCAGTCCGAGTTGTTCGGCAGTCAGCAGGGCGTTGGCCAGGGGAGTTCTGCCCAAAGTGAGAATCACTTCAAGCTCGGAACTCCCACATGACCGGCAACCTGTCACGCGAGCACTCTGTTTAACTTCGTCCTGCGGAACCGAATCCACGAACCATCGTCTCCTTTGGGCAAGTCTGGGGCGGAGAGCAAAATCCAACCCCGCGCGCCCCGCCCCTCAGATTCTGAGAGAAAGAAGTGCTATCAGCTTTTGCCTCTTTCGCTTCGCTACTCGAATAACAGCTCAAAAACGCGGTGCGCTCGAACCCCAGCCCGATCGCGGTTGCGGCCACGGAAGTTGGCATCTCGGACCGACCAGCCAACCGTATCCTTCGCCCCATAACGAAGTCGAACCTCCGGCTTCCGTAGCAGGCGAAGAAATCGCCCGACCAGCCTTAGGCATCCTTAGATCTCGCCGCGCGGTTTATCCGTGGAACCCCTTAACCGCGACCCCGACGAACCGCACCCCGATAGAGGTTCTCCAGTTGGTGTCCCACGGCGGTCCAAGAGTACTTCTCGTCGAGCAGCGCGAAGGCATCCTGGGTCATCTGCACAAAGCGCTCCGGATGGGAGAGCACGTCCACGCAATGCCGGGCAAACTCCTCGGCGGTGTCGGCCACCCGCACGTGCCGGTTCGGGCAAAACGCGACGCCATCCAATCCCAAACTGGTCGTCACGACAACCTTGCGCGCCGCAACCGCTTCCAGTAGTTTAACACGTACTCCCCCCCCGCCCCGGAGTGGCATGACGCAAAGGGCGGCGTCTCACAGCCTCGACCTTTCAGGACACCGGCACGGATGCTGCCGCCGGCCACTTCGCGCCCAAGAGCTCGCGGTAGAGCGCCAGCGTCTCCCGCACCACTCGCTCCTCGGAGAACTCCTGCACGGCGATTTCCCTTCCACGAGCCCCCATGCGCCCGCGCAAAGCGGGATCCTTAAGCAAAACGGC
>Ga0315284_10017144_pt1 | contig 10267 bp, 8 predicted proteins | sample YL17G09_16_MG_FD_203696 | JGI IMG/M metagenome (GOLD analysis project Ga0315284, IMG submission 203696) | Sediment microbial communities from Yellowstone Lake, YNP, Wyoming, USA - YL17G09_16 | ecosystem: Environmental > Aquatic > Freshwater > Lake > Sediment | place: USA: Wyoming | collected...
CCTATACCACTTGGCGTTATACCATGAATTATAAAGGGGCCTACATGGGCTGGATACCGACACAAGAGGTTATCATGGGTAGTGCGGTAAGGACTGTGCCTGGCCTGGCGAACTTCTACATGGCTGGTCAATGGATAAGTGCTGGCGGTGTACCGCCGTCCCTCTACACAGGCCGCCACGTGGTGCAGATTCTCTGCCATAAGGATAAGAGGCCGTTTGTGACGACCACGAAATAGGGTATTAGCGCACGGCATGCCGTGCCCCCTATGTCATTACTTTGAAAATAGCCTTTTTACCGTTCGCCCTGATCCTGTCGAAGGGCGAGTCTCAGCTATGTAGGGGCAGACCAATGTGTCTGCCCGAATCTAGGATAAACGCCGAATACAGGGATTCGCCCTGAGCTTGTCAAAGAGCCGAAAAATCCGTTCATGGTTCGACGAGCTCGCCACGAATGGCGTCGGTGGGGTTGATAAAAGATTCCAAACGCTGTTAAATATCCCCATATATGCATAGAGGAGAGGAGCGCAATTAGTGACCGAGAAAGTCCTTTTCACCTGGAGCGGCGGCAAAGACAGCGCCATGGCTCTTTACGAGCTACGGAAATCAAAGGCTTACCAGATAGTAGTGCTGCTGACAAGTGTAACCGAGGATTACGACAGAATCAGCATGCACGGCGTCCGCCGCATCCTTCTGGAGCAGCAGTCGCAGTCTTTGAGATTGCCCCTCGAAATACTCTACATCACCAGGAATTCCTCCAACGAAGAATACGAAGCAAAGCTTAAAGATAAGCTGCTGCAATACAAAAGCCAGGGCGTTTCCTCTGTCGTTTTCGGGGACATCTTCCTGGAGGACTTGCGCAAATACCGTGAAGATAACCTGACTCAAATAGGCATGAAAGGAATATTTCCGATATGGAAAAGGGACACCGCCGAGCTTGCTCACACCTTCATAGATTTGGATTTTAAAGCGGTGATTACCTGCGTTGACTCGAAATCTCTAGACGGAAAATTCGCAGGCAGGTACTTCGACAACCAATTCTTGTCTGAGCTTCCCGCTAATGTCGACCCCTGCGGCGAGAACGGCGAGTTCCACTCCTTTGTCTACGACGGGCCGATATTCCGTGAGAGAATACGCTTCAGAAGGGGTAAGGTTGTTCTGAGAGATAACCGTTTCTACTTCTGTGATTTGGTCCCCAGGGGGTGATAGCTATGGTTTTGGTCGTTTTAGTTATCATAGTGGTATTGCTGGCGGTGGGCATCTGGCTCATCATGCAGCTCCGCTCCGTGTCGCTAAAGTCTTTGACGCTCGGCTGGAGGCTGCTCTGGCTATCTGGACTCCTCTTCGTGCCAGGTGGCATCCTGTGGCTGACACGTTGGGAGCCTTCTTGGGGCCCTTACGCGGTTGGCGAAAGGTATCCCTTCGGCAGCGATGTCCAGGCTTGGGAGGTCTCCATGGGATTTGCCTTCGTGGCTTTCGGTATCCTTTTTTCCGGAGCTACTATACTAGCCTGCAAGGCCAGGAGCAGATGGGCATGGACTGCACTGCTCTTGAGCTGGGTTCTACTTATGTTACCACATGCAGTAATTGTGCTCGCCTTTATTATTGACGACTCATCTTTAGGTAACCTGGGTGCATCTAAATTCGCAATCCCATTCGCCGTAGTTTGGCTGTGTATTGTTGTGGCTGGATTTGTGCTATCGGGCAGGGAGGTTTGGAAGCTATCTAGCCGAGCTACCTATCTAGGTGATAGTTAAGCAAAACCTCAAAATGTGCAGGAAACATTCAGGGAGAGCCGTAGGGGCGCAAGGCCATGCGCCCCTACACCATAGGGTCGGTGCTCAGCCGCCGACCTTTCTGGGCAGCGGACAGAGCCGCTGCCCTATGCTTAACGCCATCGATGCTGGATTCTGGTATACTACGTAGAAGACAACCTTTACTTCAATTAAGGAGGTCGCTATGGCATTCACGAAGGCGCTGTATTATCCATGGATTGATATTAAAAATGAGGCGTGGTTGAAGAATGCCATGCTCTATTGGGAGCAAATCCAGACAATTGTGCCTGAGTCAATCGAACAGCCCTACAATACAAAAACCTCCTTGGAATTTAGTAATGAGGGATTGTTGGTTCCACTGCGTGTGAATTCTTACATGAGCGAGATAAGAGGGTTGGCGGAATACGTCTGGAGATATTTGGAATCTCCCGAGATAGATGAAATTACTATGGCTTCCGAATTGCCTGAATATAACTATCTTCATTCTTATAAGTTGCCGGAAGGGGTTAGACATTTTATTGAAATCCATGAAGATAAATTCTCTTTAACAGTTCGTGATAGAATATTTCGCGAGTTAGAGAGGAATAACCCAGATGTGCAAAGAGATGGTTTTGTTAAGGTTGCTGCGCTCTTCGCTGATTATTATATGACAATATTAGCAGCATGTCTGTCGAATAGTGTTGGGGCTGGACTTTTAACCGATGGAGGATTGCTGGAGAGACTTGCTATCTCTGCATGGTTTGATAATCGTGCGCCGAAGGTTAAAAGTGATTTGCCGAAATACAGAGTTGGCAGAGTTGCGAATGGACAAATTGCACGGTCCCCTTTGGCTCAGGGCATCCTCGCTAATTTGGTATTGCAAGGAATTCAAGTCGACCCTGAGACACCAGTAAAAAAAATATTGAAATTCAGGAAAAACTGCGCCGCCGAGTTAGGTCGTTTCAGGCAAAAAGTGGGAGAATTGACCGATACAATTCCCAAGAACCAACCAATTGAGGCACTTCGTCAGCATGTTAGTGACGTTTATCTGAATGAAGTCAGACCGGCAATAGATGATTTGGAAAAAGGATTGGAGGACATCGAGATAAAATGGGCGGCTAACAATTTATTAAAAGTATCCTGTTTTTCTCTACCTTCGACATCTATTCCACTAGCGTTACTGGGTTTATCTGTACCTTACGCGCTTCTAGTTGGTGCTGGCATATCTTTGACTGCATCACGTACTTTGTATAATCGAAATAGGAAAAAATTCCTGAGGCAAAATCCTTTTTCTTATGTGTTAGCAACTGAAAAAGAGTTTAAGCGACGGAGATGACTTCTTCATATGTTTTGACAGTTCGTTGATGAATTTCCATTGCAGTCTTGTAACAGAAGATCCATTATTTGACTTCAAAACAAGGGAATTATTATAATGCCTATTCGTATCCTAACCCCTGACGTAGCTTCGAAGATCGCTGCCGGCGAGGTAGTGGAACGGCCGGCCTCGGTGGTCAAGGAGCTGCTGGAGAACTCGCTGGACGCCGGCGCCACTCAGATAGCCATCGAAGTGCAGGGCGGCGGTGTGCGCCTCATCAGGGTGGTTGACAACGGCGCTGGCATACCGCACGAGGAGGTGGACATTGCCTTCGAGCGCTTTGCCACCAGCAAGGTCGCTACCGCTGACGACCTCGAGGGCATCTCCAGCCTCGGCTTCAGGGGCGAGGCCCTGCCCTCCATCGCCGCTGTCTCCGAGGTCACCATGGTCACCCGCAGCAGGGACGAGCTGTCGGGGATTTTTGTTAACATAAAAGATGGCGCAATTTTAGAGAAAGCCAAGCGCGGCTGCCCTCCGGGTACTACGGTCACCGTGCGCAACCTGTTCCGCAACGTCCCCGCCCGCCTCAAGTTCCTCAAATCCGCATCTACCGAGAACGGCCATATCAGCAACCTGGTGGCACAATACAGCCTAGCCTTCCCCGAGGTGAGGTTCACCCTTATCATTGACGGACGCACTACCTTTCGCTCCCCGGGCAGCGGCAGCCTCAGGGAAGTGCTGGGAGCGGTGTACGGCCTGGATGTCGCTAAGGCTATGTTAGCAATAGAGGCTAAAGAAGACGCCGACCCCTTGCTGCCCCGCGTCACCGGCTTTATCAGCCCCATCTCGCTCACCCGCGCCAGCCGCAGCTATCTGAGCTTCTTCGTCAACCGGCGCTGGGTGCAGAGCCGTATGGCCACCTATGCCCTTGAGGAAGCCTATCACAGCCTGCTCATGGTCGGCAGGCATCCCCTAGCCGTTATCAATATCTCGCTGTTACCTCAAGAGGTGGATGTCAATGTCCATCCCACTAAAAACGAGGTCAGGTTCCGCAACGAGCGCGATATCTTCTCCGCCGTGCAGAAAGCTGTCAGAGCCACCCTGACCGCCCAGGCGCCCATGCCTACGCTCGACACCCTGCCTCAGCCTCACCCCGCTCCAGCAGCACCCACGGAGCGCCTGCCGGCCTTCGATGTCAGGCCGGGCGAGGCGGTGGCTAAATCTCCGGTTGCAGTGCCGCCCAGCGCCGAGCCTGTCGCCAAATCCCTGCCCATCCTGCGCGTCGTGGGGCAGATGGCAAATACCTATATCATAGCCGAGGGACCCGACGGCATGTACCTCATAGACCAGCATGCTGCTCATGAGCGCGTCCTTTTCGAGAGGATTAGCAACGAGCGGATGCGACGCGAGGTCGAGGTTCAGGGCCTGCTCCAGCCGGTGCCGGTGGAGCTCACGGTGCGCCAGCAGGAATTGCTGGAGTTGCAGTCTGAAGCCCTCTCGGAGTACGGTTTCGGCATAGAGCACTTCGGGGAGAGAACATACCTGGTGAGGTCGGTGCCCGCTGTGCTCAGGGGGCAGAATGTGGCGCAGTCGCTGGTCGAGGTACTGGATTTCCTGGCAGAAGGGGAGAAGGGAGACCGTCGCGAGGAGATTGCTATTTCGCTTGCCTGTCATGGCGCGGTGCGGGCAGGGCAGGCATTAAGCCACGAGGAGATGCGGGATTTAATAAGGCAACTGGAGCAAGCGTCTCAACCCCGCACCTGTCCGCACGGCAGGCCGACTATGATCCACCTCAGCGCCTCTCAGCTCGAGAAGGGCTTCGGCAGGAGATAGCTTCTACAGCCTCAGATACCCGTGGGCATAGAGCGTCTTGTTCTGCAGGATATTGATAGTCTTGGCTATGTCCTTTAGCTCGGGGTTGCTCATGTCCACCTGGCTGATGTCGTACTCCTCCATGGCTGCGTACGCATCGAAAAGACCCAGATAGAGCTTGCCCTTGGGCGTGGAATCGTCCCTGGTGTCGAGGATGCGTATTGCCTCCATGGTCTCATGGTCCAGCGGGTCGAGGATTGCGGAATCCAGGCCGGCGCCAGCCATCATTACCATGAAGACGCGGTTGAGCATGTGGCGCAGCTCTGCAGGGCAGGTGTTGGACACATTGGACAGCCCGCAGGTGGTCTTGGGTGGGGGGTCCGCCAACTGCTTGAAGTATCTTACCGCATTTATAGTCTGCTGGGCCTGGTCCTGGTTTCCATTCACCGTTAGCACCAGCGGGTCGAGCCAGATGTTCTCGATGGGCACGCCGTACTTTGCCGCTGCGGTGAAAATGCGCTCGGTGGCTAGTTCGACGCGGGCGTCGGCGGTGGTGGGGATGCCGCCTTTGGCCAGGGTGAGGGCGATGATATTAGCGTTATATTTAGCTGCCAGAGGCATCATTGCGCCCATGCGTTCTTCTGTGGCGTCGGTGCTGTTGATAAGTGCCTTTTTCTTGCAAACCTTAAGCCCTGCCTCGATAGCAGCGGCGTTGGAGGTGTCCAGAGAGAGGGGCAGGTGGACGACCTCCTGAATGGTCTGCACCATCCAGGGCATGACCTCGTGGCCTGCCTTCTTCTGGGGGCCGATGTTGAGGTCGATATAGTTGGCTCCCTTCTCTGCCTGGAGCTTCGCCAGGTTCTGGATGAAGGCTTTATCGCGATTCTCGACTGCCGCTTTTACATCTTTCGAGATAATGTGGATGCATTCACCGATGGCGATCATCAATACCCTCCTTGTTTAATCTTTTAGAAGCGCCGTTCCAACGCTCCGCTTTTTTATGTATGGGTAGGTTGGAGCACCTGCTCCAACCGTAGTTGCCCCCGCCTCAGGCGGATCAGGCAGGTCGTCCAATGAATTGGGCAACTACACTCCTTATAGTAGCCCCAATTTCCGGGCTATCTCCAGCACTCCTTTTTGTAGTTGCGAGTCAGGCGGAAGCTCTATAAGCGGCGTGCCTTTCGCCTCCAGTTCCTTGATTTTCTGGTCTTCGGGTATCAGGCCGATAATTTGTAGAGATGATTCCTCTATCGTCTGGGCGATCTTGGGCGGTAGAGGGCTTGTGGCGCGATTGACTATCAGATAAATCTTGCCCACGTAAGTCCTCAGGTCCTTAATCAGCGCCTTCATGTTGGCAGCGGTGAAAATTCCTCTCACCGTAAGGTCCGAGACCAGAAGCATGATATCTATGTCCCGTGTGGTCTGGCGGCTGATGTGCTCCATGCCCGCTTCGCAATCGATTACCACGTAGTCGTAGTTCTTTCCCAGGCGGTCAATGCAGGTGCGAATCATGTTGTTGGCGGCGCAGTAGCACCCTGCTCCCTCGGGACGCCCCATGGCGAGGAGGTCTATCTGCGGCGACTCCACCAGAGCCTCGCTTATCTTTATATCCAGGTAGTCCTGCTTGGCCAAGCTGGGCTCCATGGTTCTGGCCTTCACCTTGGCTGCCATCTCCTCTCTCACCTTGCCCACGGTATCGCTCAGGGGCAATCCCAGGGCCAGGTTGAGATTGGTGGCCGGGTCGGCATCGATGGCCAGCACCGCACCCTTTTGGGAGAGCAGTTTGATGAGCAGGGCGGCGATAGTAGTCTTGCCGCTGCCCCCCTTACCAGCGATAGCTATAGTAGTAGTCATTTTCAATCGGTCGCGGTGCCTAAAACTGTGGAAGGGGTAGAAGGCTAAAAAGGCCGCAATCCACCCCTTCTCTCTTTCAAACTCGCCGTTAAGCCTTCCAATGCTCCTTGAGGAAGCCGCCCACAGCCATTGCCTCGCGAGGCCCCACCATTATCTTCCAGTCGGGCAGCGCCTCTTCAAGCTCGCCTCTCAGCACAGCGACGCCACCGGGGATAACCAGGTTCTTGTGGCTTACCTTCTCCGCTGCATTCTGCCCCTTAACCGTCTTGGCGATCTTATCGGCATCGAATTTGCCTGCCGACCAGGCGGTCAGCACCGAGAGCCCCTCTGTATCGCAGACCAGTAGCCATGAGGCCCAGCCCGCTGCCTCGAGCTCTCCGGCTATGGAGAAGTAGGTCAGCGAGAAGTTCGTGGTAACGCAGAGCGGGCTTGTCGGCTTGGGCTCCAGTATTTGATAGAGCCCTGGCTTCATCTGTATCGGCTTCTGCGGGTCGGTGTAAACATTGAGCCGCAGCGTGACCAACGCATAAGCTGTAGCAGGGGAGAAATGATCCAGGACAATGATGCCGCCGTACTTGGCGATGTGCTGCCCTGCCAGAATCGCTTCCTCATCGGGTGATGCTGCGCCCTCTCCGGGGAAGGATATTAAAGGATAGCCCAAAGGCTCGAATCGCTTATTCAAGGCTAACCTGCGCATCTGGGTAAAGGTGACCAGCGTGTCACCGAAGCCTCGAACGCCGGGGTCGAGGATGAGGTCTTCCACGCCGGCCTTCGCTGCCTTATCGGTCAATTCAGCAAGCTCGTTCAGTCCATCGGAGCTGCGGATAACCAGAGGGCAGGCATATTTCTTAGCCAGCTCTAACATCTTATCGATATTTTCCTTGGTTGCGGCGTAGATAGCGGGCTTGGACTTGGCCACTTTATCCAGCGCTGCGCTCATGCTGTCGGGGTTTGTCGCCATCAAGACCAATGGCAGAGTGGTCTTAGCGCTAACTGCTGCAACACACTGAGCGAATGTGGTTGCGTTTCCGGAGTCGTTCTGAATGGCAATGCCGTCCATGCCGAATGTGAGACCAACACGGTCTACTTTGTAATGGCTGACCTCTTCCACCGTGTGGCTGACCTTGTCCGCAGGGGTGGAATCCTTGACCCTTATCACGAGTCCAGGGCGATGGAAGAATGTTTTCTCGTGGCGGAACAGGACTGTCTCATTGCCTACCTCGAGTTTCTTGTCTCCAGCGCCCACGGTCACCAGACGAATCGGCGGTTTGGAGGCTGCTTCCAGAGCTTTCTTAGCCTCATCGCTGACATATTTGCAGGCTGACAGCTCGGCCTGACTTGCTGCCAGTTTCATAGCAAAGGCCAAGCATGTAGGCTGGCCGCATTCCTTACAATTTGTTTTGGGCAGGAACTTATAGATTTGAATACCTGTCAGTGCCATTGTCAGGTCTCCTTTCCTCTATTTTTTCCCCATCAGCTTATGGATGGTAGCCTTAATCCGCTCCACGGACTTGGGGTGCAGCAAGGTGATTATATTGGAGCCAGCATTGATCATGGTTAGAGCAGTGAGTTGCTCCCAGATCAAGCCACGCTCCTCGACAGAACCCCAGGCGGGCGGCACTCCCTGGCTGGCCTTCGCTTCCTTCTGACGCCAGGCCTCTATACCGGAGTGGCTTATCACAGGCATATTAACCATAGCGTCACCGCCGAGGGCAGCCAGACGCACGCGCTCGCGGATTGAGAGAGCGTATTCCAGGCCGTATCCCAGTGCTCCGGTGTCCAGGTCCATGATGATGGAGTCCGCAGGCACGCCTATGTCGGTAAGCAGGATATTGAGCTGTTTGGCCAGGTTTATGTCGAGCGGGCTTTTGCCGATGGCAACGTGGCCATCAGCGATACATACGGCAGCAACTGTGCGGTAGTTCTTCTCCTCGCAGTTGCCGATAGCGATACGCTGTCCTTTCGCTGCCTCTGAAACTGCAACCAGAACAGCGTTATCCTTCTCTGCTACGCCAGGCCCTATGACAATAAGCGGGAGGTCAACCGCCGCGAGCACCTTGTCTACATTTTTCTTGGCTTCGGCGGCGCCGGTGTTGCCCCCCTCGGGATGGGCACTTACCAGTCTCAGCAATATAATCTCGGCACCGAACCCCGCAGCCTTCTTGGCCCAGGATGCCGGGTCTTTTACTGCATCACCCCAGGCAGAAAGCAGGGACGGGGACCAACCGGTTGGCTCCTTGTCCTGGATTTCTATAGCTACCTTGGGTGGATGGGGGACAGAGCCTTCGAAACTGAGGAAAGGCAGAGTGCTTTCCCCACCGACAATAACCTCTTTTCTCTTACCCCCTCCCAGTTTCACCTCTCGAATCTTACCAGTCCATTTCTCAATTGGAATTTCTACAGGCATAGTGAAACTCTCCTTTCTCTAATGTGGAGCACAAAAACTACGAAGCATAAAACAAGGGTCGAGTAGAGCGACCCCTGTTTTATACGTTAAACCCTTTTTCATGGCTCAGCCATTTTAGCCGATAATCGAATCCATACTCAGAGCGGGATGTCCTTTCTGCTCAAGGAAGGGGAGCAACTGCTCCACCGTGGTAACCTGGCTGCCATCGGCGACCTTGTCCATGAGGTCAGGCACACCCTCGCGCTCGCAGGCTGCCTTTAATTCCTCAGCCAGTTCCTCTTTCAGGTTCTTCGACATCCATACTAGCCGCTTGATGCCGCCCTCTACCGGGATGAACTTTTTGCTGATGACGTAAGTCTTGCCGTGGCCCATCATGCCCGGCGTCTGCAAGCCGCCGCCGACCGTGCTCATCAGTGTGGTGAATGTCATGCCGCAGGGGGTCATACCGTAGTCATCACGCGAGACGACCATAACACCGTTGGCCTCGGGGATGACGGCCATGACGCATTCGCAGCAGCCGCAGGTGGTCAATGGGGCATCCATCAGTGAGTAGATGGTGAACCTGGTCAACTTCTTCTGGGAGTGCTCATGGATGAACTGGTTCACACCTTCCCACTCACCGGTCTTCTCGTTAATTACCTTCCCTTTAGGCACCGGCTGGTTGGGGCCAGCGGGTTTCATCTCAAAAGCTGCTCGGCAGTCGAGCCAGCTGTAAGCACCGCACAGGCCCACACGCTCCGGATTGATCACGCACACGTGAGTCGGAGCGAAGGACTGGCACAAAGTGCAGCTATAGAAGGTGTCCACAGCCTCATCGCTAAGGCCGGCCATACGGGCATTTCGCTCCCTGTATACAGCGCGGGCCTGTTCGAATAATTCTTTTACCTTTGCGGGGTCGCTGTATACTGTTACCTGCACCTTGTCCACAATAGCGCCGAAATCATTTTTCAGGCAGGTATGTAAAATGTCGCCTAAGTGCCGCAGCTTCAATCCTTTAGCGACTGCGTTCTTGTGAATTCGTATCCAGGTGATGTCTCTCTGCCCCTGGTGGGACACACCCTCGGCACCGTTCATCATGTGGTGAATCTGTCGCTCCAGCACCGACTCGAAGTCCTTCTGCATCTTGCG
>Ga0315284_10017145_pt1 | contig 10267 bp, 10 predicted proteins | sample YL17G09_16_MG_FD_203696 | JGI IMG/M metagenome (GOLD analysis project Ga0315284, IMG submission 203696) | Sediment microbial communities from Yellowstone Lake, YNP, Wyoming, USA - YL17G09_16 | ecosystem: Environmental > Aquatic > Freshwater > Lake > Sediment | place: USA: Wyoming | collected...
GGTCGTTCTCCTGCCCGACGAAGTCGTAGAGTACCGGGCCGGGCTCCTTGGCGAGCATGCGGCCGAGCCCGCGGATGCGCTTGCCGTAGAAGCTGAACGCCGGGAAGGCAGGGCCGGCGGGCGAGTTGAGGCGCAAAGGGTAATCCGCGTGCCCATCGTAGGGCGCGGGGGTGAACACGCCCGCATCGTAGGAGTAGCGCACGTCCAGCGCGGGGTTCGTCGCCGTGGCGAGACGGCGCAAGACCCGCTGCGGCCCGCCCCCCCCCCGCCCGAGGATCAGCCACAACGCGGCGAGGACGGCGATGAGCATCACGCCGCCGCTCACGAGCAGGATGACGCCCCGCCGCTCGCCGCTCACCGCTTCTCTCCCCGCGCGGCAGCCTTGACCTCGTCCATGTTGCGCATCACCGCCCCGAGGATCCCGTTGATGAACCGGCGGGAGTCTTCCTGGGCGTACATCTTCGCCAGGTCGAGCGACTCGTCGATGACCACCTTGTATGCCGTGCCGATGTGGAGGATCTCCGCCAGCGCCATCCGCAGCAGCACGCGCTCCGGCACGCCCAGCCGCTCGTAGGACCAGTCCTGGGGGTACTTCGCCAGCTCGCCGTCCAGCTGCTCCTGGTTGTCCTTCACCGCGTGCACCAGCTCGGTGACGAAGCGCCGGGCGTTGGCATCCAGCGTGCCCGCCACGTAGCCGTCGCGGTCTTCGTCCAGGGCGAATGCCTCGATCACGTCGGGGTGCTCGAAGGTGCGTTCGATGATGCTGTTGGCGGTGAGCCCCGGGTGCTGCTCCATCTCGAAGAGCAGCTCAAACGCCTTGCGCCGGGACTGGCGGCGGCTGCATCCTTTACCGGCCATGCCTCTTCCCGTTGCGCGGACCACGATTCATGGTGCCTGTGAGGTTATAACGCCGGCAGGCAGGCGCGTCAACTTGCCAGCGCGATCAGCTGAGTCCCGCCGGATGCACGGTCTAGAAGGGAAGGAACAACGCCAGGCCGCCCAGCAGTCCCCAGTAGAGGATCGTCACCAGCGCCAGGCTTGCCGCCGTGGGTACGACGGTGATCAGGTACAGCGAGAGAATGAGCCCGGCGACGACGATGATGATCGGCACGGCGAGACTGGCCAGCGCCAGGTACACCAGCATGAACACCCCGCCGAAAAGGCACGCCGCTCCCATCGCCACGCGCAGGACCACGGGCGGGCTATCATGCACGTCGCCGGAGTACATGGTGCTAAGGCGGATATGATAGCCGATCATGCCGCCGGGGCCTCGGCTATCCCCTGGAGGAAGACCTCGATCAACTTGTGCCCCTCGATCATCTTGATGATCTCCTCAACATTGAGCAGTGCCTGACTGGCGCTGTCGTAGCCCTGGTGAGGCATCGCTGCCGCCTCCGCCGGGGCTGGAGCGAGCGGCTCCACCACGAAGTAGTCCCTGTGCTCGGTGGCGGTCAGCGCCTCCTCGGCGGTCATCAGCGCCTCGTAGAGTTTCTCTCCGGGCTTCAGCCCGACCTCGCGGATCTCAATGTCTTCAGGTTTGCGCCCGAAGCGCGGTGCATAGATGCGGATCAACGCAGTGATCAGGTCGCTGATCCTCAGCACCGGCATCTTGAGGATGAAGATCTCGCCGCCGCGCGCTTGTAGACTGGCCTTCAGCGCCAGGTCCACCGCCTGCGGGATGCTCATGAAAAAGCGCCGCATCTCGCGGTGCGTCAGCGTGATCGGCCCGCCATCGCGGATCTGGCGGATGAACAGCGGGATGGCGCTGCCGCGGCTGGCGAGCACGTTGCCGAAGCGGATCACGCAGAACCGCGTGCGGCGGTCGCCCTTGTAGCGGCTCGCCGACAACACCACGCGCTCAGCGAGCAGCTTTGTCGCCCCCATCGTGTTGGTCGGGTTCACCGCCTTGTCGGTGGAGATCCCCACCAGCAGCTCCATGTTGTAGTCCAGCGCCGCATCGACCAAGTTCTGCGTCCCGAGGACGTTCGTCTTGACCGCCTCGAACGGGTTGTACTCGCAGACCTCGACGTGCTTCAGCGCCGCAGCGTGGAACACCACCTGCACGTCCTCGCAGGCGCGCATCAGCCGCTCGCGGTCGCGCACGTCGCCGATGAGGAACCGCAGGTCCGATCGGTCGCCGAATTCCTGGCGCATCGCGAACTGGCTGTGCTCGTTGCGGCTGTATACCCGCGCCACCCGCGGACGGTAGGAGAGCACCTGCTGCACGATCTCGCGGCCGATTGAGCCTGTGCCCCCCGTGATGAGAATCGTCTTGTCGAAGAACGCCTCGGAGAGCGTCTGCGGAAACACCATCGGGCTGGTGCGGTCGGCGGCCAGCACGTTTTGCGCCGCGATGCGCTCCGCCGCCTCGATCAGCTTGTGGCGATCCTTGTACTTCACAGCTACATTATCGGCGCTGCCACGATGAACCGGTACCAGGCGGCCCGCCGCTCAGGCTTGACCAGCTGCGCTACTGCATTGCGCTGGCTGCTTGCGGCAGCAGGGCGAACATGTGGAACAGGCTGCAGAACACGTCGCCCGGATCGAACTCCGTGCGGGCGTGGCGCGTGATGCGGCCGTCCGGGTGCTTGACGAGCGTGCTCACCCCGGGCCACCAAGACTCGTCATCCGCGCCGGTGAAACCCAGGTCCTTGAACAGCGTGGTGCCCCGGCAGGAGAGCATGGTGAAGGTCCAGCCGCGCTTGGCCGCCCCTTCGCATTGCTGCTCCGGCGTGTCGTTGGAGAGCAGCAGGAACTTCGCCCGCCCCCCGTACTCACCGCTCTCCAGGTGCCGCCAGATGCCGTTGAAGCCGTCCGCCCACAGCGTGCAGTACGGGCAGGCGAATCCCATGTTGTGGATCAGCACAAGGTGCTCGTGTTCTCCGAATACGTCGGAGAACTGGATGGACTTGCCCGCGAAATCGGTAAGGGTGTAGTCCTGCACCTCCATCGCACCGGCCTCGGCGGACAGCGCGGCCAGCTCGCCGTGCACGCGCATCATCTCGTCCCACTTCTCTTTGAGACGTTCTCTCATTGTGTCGATCATCGGCGGAGTATAACGTACTGCCGCCTGATCAGGCGAGACACAGCGAGCGTTCCCCGGCAATGCTAGTATGGTGTATGAGCCGCAGCCTCGCCTTTGTCCCCAGCGTAGTTCTGCTCGCAGGCGTTTGTGCGGCGTTTACCGCCTGCTCGACGGTGGCCCGGGAGTGGCCGGTGAGACACATCACGCTGCCCGCGGGGGCGGTGGAAGCCAAACTGCCACCCGCCTTCGCCGACGCGCCACAGGGGGGATCGAGCGAGAACGTGCGCGACGGCTGGTGGTTCCGCTGCTTCGACTGCCCGGGAGGATGGGGCGCTGTCGTCGAGCACCTCGAAGAGTGCATCGAGCCCCTGGGCTACTCCTACAGCGAGTTCGAGACCATGAATCTCGCGCCGCCGCAGACGGATCCGAATGGGCTGATGCGCGTCTACGCCTCGCGCAGCGGCCAGGTCAAAGTCACCGCGATGCACCTGAGCGCCTGCGCCCCTCACGGACCTGGTCTCGGCGGCGGCGGGGAGTACCTGATACTGGTGGCCACGGACCTGCCCGGCAAGAAGTAGCAGCGCCGGCTAGCCGCACTGGCACCAAGACGAGGCGGGAGCCGCCTCCGGCACCCAATCGCCTGTGTGACACGACCTACTCTCTGGATCGCCAGCGCCCGGTAGGGCTCGACCTCTGAGCCCCCAAGGCGCTCCCTCTTTTTTGCTCAACCGCGGCAAAATCAGGCTATTTCATTTTCGCTTATTCGGCTATCTGCATATGTTGATGAACTGTTTGAATTGTGGTAGACTTCGGTTGGGACGGGGTCTGGACGCGGGGGTCACGCGAGATACAGAACGTCGGTCACGTTCGTGGGCGAATGAAGAGGCAAGGAATCCAATTGTGGCGCCGCGGACAGCCCGGGGCGCAGAGTCTGAGACCACTGCGAGGTAAAGCCAATGACGAAGGTGCTGATAGTTGACGACGATCCCGACACCGTCGAAGCGATCGAGATGATCCTGCAACGCGCCGGCTTCGAGACGGAGGGCGCGGAGAGCGTGGGCGAGGGCATGGCGGCGATTGAAGCCGAGGAGCCCGACCTGCTGATCCTGGACGTAATGATGGAGCAGCCGGACGATGGCATCCGCATGGCGCAGGAGCTGCGGCGCATCGGGTTCACCCGCCCGATCATCATGCTCACGGCCATCAGCAAGGTTACGGGGATGCGTTACGGCCCCGACGCGGAGCTGGTGCCGGTGGACGACTTCGAGGAGAAGCCCATCGAGCCATCCGTGTTGGTAGCCAAGGTAACGGAGCTGATCTCGCGGCAGGAGGGCAAGTGAGATGCTGACGGGCACGGGCCAGATCCTCGATGATGAGCTTGCGCAGCTGACGGGCAGGTACGGCCGGGGGCGTGATGCGCTGATCCCCATTCTGCAGGAAGTGCACCGGCGCTACCGGTACGTCTCCTCGGACGCGATGCAGGTGATCGCCGACGCGCTGGGGCTGCACCCGGTGGAAGTGCACAGCGTGCTGTCGTTCTACAGCTTCCTCGGCACGAAGCCCCGGGGCCGCTTCGTCATCCGGCTGTGCCGGACGATCTCCTGCGACATGCAGGGCAAGACGTCCGTCGCCTGCCAGCTGGAGAACGACCTGGGGATCGGCTTCGGCGAGACGACGCCGGACGGCAGGTTCACCCTGGAGTGGGCCAACTGCATCGGGATGTGCGACCAGGGCCCGGCGATGCTGGTCAACGACCGCCTGTACACGCGGGTGACGCCGGACCAAGTGAACGAGATCCTCGATGAGTGCCGCAGCGCCTTCGGCGTGCACGCGCTGCAGGTAGAGGAGGGCCGCTGAGATGGACGCGACGCACACGGGCCCGCTGACGTTTAACGAGATCGAGCCGGGTGGAGGGCTCAGAGCGGCGTTGGGGATGACGCGCGCGGGGATCATCGCTGAGCTCAACGCCTCCGGGCTGAAGGGCCGCGGCGGGGCGGGGTTCCCCACGGCGGTGAAGTGGAACCTGGCGGCGGCCGCGCAGAGCGACAAGAAGTTCGTCATCTGCAACGCCGACGAGGGCGAGCCGGGTACCTTCAAGGACCGCGTGATCCTCAGCGACTTCCCCGACCTGGTGTTCGACGGGATGACCATCGGCGGCTTGGCGATCGGGGCCGACCTGGGCATCATCTACTTGCGCGGCGAGTACCGCTATCTGCTGCCGCACCTCGAGGAGGTGCGCATCCGTCGCTGGAAGGCGGGCTGGCTGGGGCAGAACACCCTCGGCCGCGAGGGGTTCAACTTCGAGATCGAGATTCGCCAGGGCTCAGGCGCCTACGTCTGCGGCGAGGAGACAGCGCTCATCGAGAGTATCGAGGGGCACCGCGGTGAGTCGCGCAACCGCCCGCCCTTCCCGGTGGACACCGGCTACTTCGGGCGGCCGACGATCGTCAACAATGTCGAGACGCTGGCCTGGGTGGCGTGCATCATGGTGCGCAGCGGGGAGTGGTTCAGGAGTATCGGCACGGAGCGGAGCACCGGGCCGAAGCTGCTGAGCGTCAGCGGCGACTGCGCGCAGCCGGGCGTATTTGAGTTCCCCCTGGGCGTCACCGTGGCTGAGCTGCTGCGCGAGGTAGGCGGCGAGGATGCCAAGGCGGTGCAGATCGGCGGAGCGAGCGGGCACTGCCTGCCGCGCAGCGAGTTTGGCCGCAAGATCGCCTTCGAAGATATATCCACGGGCGGCTCGGTGATCGTCTTCGGGCCCCAGCGCGACATGCTGGAGGCAGCGGAGAACTTCCTCGAGTTCTTCACCGAAGAATCCTGCGGCCAGTGCACGCCATGCCGCGAGGGCAACCCCAAGCTGCTTGAAGGCGTGCAGATGCTCAAGCGGGGCCGCTGCTCGGCGGCGTACCTGCGAGAGCTGTGCGCGCTGGGCGAGACGATGCAGCTCGCCAGCCGCTGCGGGCTGGGCCAGAGCTCGCCGAACGCATTCTTGTCCATCGTCAAGCACTTCCCGCACGAGATCATGGGCCGCAGTGCGCGGGATTCCCACTCAAGCTAAGGAGCAGGTTCGATGTCTGAGACAGGTAGCCCTTCAACAGAGCCCTCCCGCGCGCCATCCAGCCAGCGGAGCACAGTGATCGCTGCCCCGCCGCCCACCGAAGCCGTCGGCGCGCAGGTCAACCTGACGATTGACGGGCAGACGGTGCGTGTCCCGTTGGGTGCGACGATCCTCGAGGCCGCCAAGGAGCTGGCCATCGAGATCCCCACGCTGTGCTATCACCCCGACTTGTGCATCGCCGGCGTGTGCCGCATCTGCGTGGTGGAGGTGGAGGGCCAGCGCACGCTGCAGCCGGCCTGCGCCTATCCCGTCACCCAGCCGCTCAAGGTGTATACGCACACGAGCAAGGTGCGGCGGGCGCGGCGCCACGTGCTCGACTTGCTGCTCGCCAACCACTACGGCGACTGCTACACCTGCAGCCGCAACGGCAACTGCGAGCTGCAGACGCTGGCCAAGGACTACGGCGTCGACTTCTTCCGCTTCGGCCACGCCAGCTCGCCGCGCTATGAGATCGACGCCTCGAGCAACAGCGTCGTGCGCGACATGAACAAGTGCGTGCTCTGCCGGCGCTGCGTGCGTACCTGCATCGACTTCCAGGAGGTCGGCGTGCTCGAAGCCGTCGGCCGCAGCCATGAGACCAAGGTGACGACGTTCCTCGACAAGCCGCTGGGCGAGGTGGTGTGCATCAACTGCGGGCAGTGCATCAACCGCTGCCCGACCGGCGCGCTCAGGGCGAACGACCCCACCGACGAGGTGTGGGCGGCGATCGACGATCCCACCAAGCACGTCGTGATCCAGACCGCGCCCAGCCCGCGGGCGGCGATCGGGGAGTGCTTCGGCCTGGAGCCGGGTCAGCCGCTGACCTTCGAGATGAACACTGCCATGCGGATGTGCGGCTTCGACAAGGTCTTCGACACCAACTTCGCTGCGGACCTGACGATCATCGAGGAGGGCACTGAGCTGCTGCTGCGCCTGTACAAGGCGCTCGTGCTTCACGACGAGACGGTCAAGCTGCCGCAGTTCACCAGCTGCTCGCCCGGCTGGGTGAAGTACGTCGAGCACTTCTATCCGGAGTACCTGGGCTACGTTTCGAGCGCCAAGAGCCCGCAGCAGATGTTCGGAGCGCTGATCAAGACGTACTACGCCGAGCTGAACGGCCTGGATCCCAAGGACATCGTCAGCGTGGCGCTCATGCCCTGCTCGGCAAAGAAGTTTGAGTGCAACCGGCCGGAGATGTGCGCCAGCGGGTACAAGGACGTTGACTACGGGCTGACCGCCCGCGAGCTGGCGAAGATGATGCACGAGACCGGCATCGAGCTGCCCAAGCTGCCGAAGAGCGACTTCGACGATCCCTTTGGCACGGCGACTGGCTCGGGGGTGATCTTCGGCGCCACCGGCGGCGTGATGGAGGCGGCGCTGCGCTCGGTGATCGAGCTGGTCACCGGCCTGCGCGTTGAGAACCTCTACGACCATGCAGACATCATTCCGGTCAGAGGGTTCGAGGGCATCCGTTACGTGGAGATAACCGTGCCTGAAGTGGGACCCGTGCCCGATATCCTCAAGCATCTGGTGCCTGACTGGAACTGGCTGAAGGGCGCGACGCTGAAGGTCGGCGTGGCGCATGGGACGGCCAACGCCAAGCGCGTGATGGAGGACATCAAAGCCGGCGGGAAGTTCTCCGAGTGCCACTTCATCGAGTTCATGGCGTGTCCCGGCGGCTGTCTCGGCGGCGGCGGCATGCCCATCCCCACCAGTCCGGAGATCCGCGCGGCGCGGGCACGGGCGATCTATGCCGAGGACCGGGCATACGAGGTTCGCAAGTCGCACGAGAACCCGGCGGTGCTCAAGGTCTATTCCGAGTTCCTCACCGACGGCCCGTGCGGGCATCTCAGCCATCATCTGCTCCACACGCATTACACGCCGCGCGGGAAGTACATCCGCTGAGCGCCGGCCGCGCTCCTCGCGGCGGTATGCTATAGGCGGGGCCCGCCTGGCGAGTGCGGGCTCGCGTAGGCCGTCATCTGGCTCACAAGGGCGAACCGATGGATCTTGAACGTGTCGAGACGTCGCTGGACTTGTACCTGGCTAGCGTGGACGCCAGGCCCCACGAGTTCCGCTCCCGTGAGCGCCGCGCGCTGTTCGCCGTCAATGAAAAGGCGCGCTCCGCGGCCTCCCTCGACGAGCTGATGGACTTGGTCTTCGACGAAACCAAAGACATCTCCCCCACCGACCGCATGAGCGTGATGCTGGTCGAAGACAGCGGCACACGCTTCGTCTCGCACTGGGTGAAGGCCACCTACACGCCACTGCTACTCGCGCCCGAATACCAGCAGGACGTGCACACATCGTCGCTGGCGGAGGTGCTGCGCAGCGGCAAGCCGCGCGTGATCCAGGACCTGGAAGTCTATCTGTCCGAGCACCCGCAAAGCGTGACGACGCAGCTCCTGGTGAACGAGGGCATCCGCTCCAGCCTGGCGTGGCCGCTTGCCTCCGGCGACCGGCGCATCGGCGTGCTCATCCGCGATTCCCGCGAGCACTACGCCTACGGGCATCACCAGCTGAGGCTGCATGAGGTCCTGATGCGCATCCTCGGCCCGGCGGTGCTGCGCGCCTTTCGCATGGAGGAGCTGACGGCGGCCAACCGGGCCTACATGGAGATGCTCGGGTTCGTCAGCCACGAGCTCAAGAGCCCGCTGGCCTCGATCGTGATGGACGCCAAGCTGCTCACCGAGGGCTACATCGGCCAGATGAGTGAGCAGCAGCATGAGCGCGTGGAGAAGATCATCTCTAAGGCGGACTACCTGCTCAGCCTCGTCCGCGAATACCTCGACTTGGCGCGCATTGAGGGCGGCGAGCTGCACGTGACGCCGCGCAGTGGGGTGGACTTCCTCGCCGAGGTGATCGAGCCGTCGATCGAGCTCGCCATCGGGCAGATCAACCAGCGCGGGATGCGCATCGTGCGCATGCTGCCCAAGCCCCCGCCGCTGCTGGACTGCGACCCCGACATGCTGCGCATCGCGCTCTTCAACCTGCTGGGCAATGCGGCGAAGTACGGCCGGCCCGGCGGCAACGTGCGCTTAAGCGTCGTGGTCAAGGACGGCGCGTTCGAGGTATCAGTGTTCAACGACGGGCCGGGGTTCCCGCCCAGCGAGAAGCACAAGCTGTTCCGCCGCTTCAGCCGCCTGCAGGTCCCCGAGCTGCGCAAGGAGAAGGGCACCGGCGTGGGGCTGTACACGGTGTGGCGCATCGTGCAGCAGCACGGCGGGCGGACCTATGCCAACTCGCAGCAGGGGCAATGGGCGGACTTCGGCTTCGTCATCCCCCAACCGCTTGGCTGCAGTTTCGCCGATTGGCGTGGAGGCGCAAGGATCAGTGTCTAGCCAGTCAACAACAGTGCCCATCGACGAGCAGGCGATCTGGGAGACGCTCAGTGCCGCCAAGCGCCACGAAGCATCCCAGGTGCGGGAGATCCTCGCCAAGGCGGATGACCTGCACGGCCTCGACCCCGCCGACGTCGCCGTGCTGATGAACGTCAGCGACCCGGAGCTCTTAAGCGCGATGTTCGCTACCGCGCGCTCCGTCAAAGAGCGGATCTACGGCCGGCGGCTGGTGCTGTTCGCGCCGCTGTACATCAGCAACCTCTGCAGCAACGAATGCCTCTACTGCGCCTTCCGCGCGCGCAACACCGCCCTCAAGCGGCGCGCCCTCACGCAGGAGGAGATCGCCCGCGAGACGCGCATCCTCATCGACCAGGGCCACAAGCGCATCCTGCTCGTCGCCGGCGAGTCCTACCCTCGCGAGGGCTTCAGCTACGTCCTCAAGGCGATCGAGACCATCTACGCCGTAAAGAGCGGGCAGGGCGAGGTGCGGCGCATCAATGCCAACATCGCGCCCCTCGAGCTCGACGAGTTCCGCGCGCTCAAGGCCGCGCACATCGGCACCTACCAGCTCTTCCAGGAGACCTATCACCGCGCCACCTACTCCCAGGTGCATGCCGCGGGGCGCAAGCGCGACTACGACTGGCGCATCACGGCGATGGACCGCGCGCAGGAAGCGCACATCGACGACGTGGGCATCGGCGTGCTCTTCGGGCTGTTCGACTGGCGCTTCGAGATCCTCGCGCTGCTCTCGCACATCCGCCACCTAGAGCAGACCTGGGGCGTGGGCCCGCACACGATCAGCAT
>Ga0315284_10017146_pt1 | contig 10267 bp, 15 predicted proteins | sample YL17G09_16_MG_FD_203696 | JGI IMG/M metagenome (GOLD analysis project Ga0315284, IMG submission 203696) | Sediment microbial communities from Yellowstone Lake, YNP, Wyoming, USA - YL17G09_16 | ecosystem: Environmental > Aquatic > Freshwater > Lake > Sediment | place: USA: Wyoming | collected...
CTTCGGGGCTGGCGTAACCGTCGTAACCCCGTCAGCTTGGCGATCTGTGCAGCCTTGTGTCTGTTCGCATACACGAACCTGATGTTCGTGTTGATTGCACTTGATGGTGCGACGTGGCAATTCTTCACGATTGCAACACACGCCTTCAACGTCATCGTCGTGGTGAACTTCTACGTCGCGTTCAAGTGGTCCGAGGTCAAGTTCCCTGAGGCTCGCCACCGTAGCGGGGACTACTCGATCCCTCCAATGAACTCGACGGACCCTTCGCACCGATCGTGATACGGTCGGCGTGTGAAGGACCCCCTACGCGCACGCCGTGGTGCTGGCAACTTGGGCGCAGCAGGGCTTGGGCGCGTCGGTAAGGGCAACTGGGAACTCGGTGTCGTGGTGGCGTACAACTCCGCCACGCACACGTCGATCGTACGCACGCACACAGGGCGCGCGCTTCAAGATGTTCCCCAGATCAAGGCAACGGCAGGCGGCTTCGACCATCCCCCGACCGGAACCACCGTCGTCGTGTCCTACGACCTCGGGTTCCCTGCGATCATCGGGTGCATCGACCTTCCAAGACCTGCCGCATCCGCGACCCTATCTCCGACGCTGACGGGCGTCGACGGCGTGGGGGATGCGGACCCGACGCAGATCAGGGGCAGCTCGAGTAGCTACAAACCCGCCAACGCTCCTACCGATATGAGCGGAGGCGACTGGGCACAGGTGGGCACGCAAGGAAATCACGTGGCGGTCATGGAGGGCGGCGTCACGTTGATGGGCAGCCCGAGCGCACACGTGCAGTCGATCGGGCCCTCCGGCACGCTGCGTACAATCGCGCGACGCTTCCAACAGTTCTCGGACTTCGGCCAGATGCGTATCGAGAACGATCGAGGCAAGACGTCGTTCGTGCTGCGTGCAGGGTCCAACCAAGCATCACAGACAGGTCTGGACGAACAGAACTGGACCATCCGCCTGGACCTCGGGGCGACGGGAGACGTACTCGATTTCACCATCCAGGAGCCTGCAGGCAAGCTGTTGTTCCGTCTCCACGCGGGGTCGGACGGACGGGTACAGATCTACGGAGACGGCGGAGTCGACATCTCGTCGGGCAATGCAGGAACCGCTGAGATGCGCCACGACATCGCGGGAGCACAGGCTACCGCCATCGGCGGAGACATGACCCACGACGTAGGCGGAAGCACGGTGCAAACCATCGCGGCCTCGTCAACACGGACTGTCGGTGTTGATGTCGTTAGTGCCGTCGGACGAAACTCGACCGAGTTCGTCGGCGGGGCACGAGACGTCGGCGTGAGCGGTGACGAGACGCAAGCCATTGCAGGAAAGCGCTCCGTCAAGGTGGGCGGGGACGACGACACTGCCGTGGACGGCAATTCAAAGACCAAGGCGAAGCGCGTACTCATCGTAGACGGCGTCCAGGTGAAGCTGGGCGAAAACGCGGTTCAACCCGTATCGCGCGGTCTCGACTTTGGAAGCAAGGTCCTCGCGCCTATCAGTGCGGCCGCTGCCGGGTTGGTGGCGGGCGCCGCAGTATCCAGTGCGATTGCAGCAGTTCCACCAGGCGCGCCAGCGACAACACCTGCGTCACTGGCTGCGCTCAACTCTGCAGTCGCATCCTTTGGGTCTGCGGTAATGTCCGCCATCGCTGCATTTCCTGGCACGCTCTCAACGAAAGTTAAAACGGAGTAGTCGTGACAGACCGACCACAGTGGGAGAGCGCACCTGCGCTGGGCCTCATCCTTGCGAAGATGGCTGAGCTTTATACACGCGCCGTACGTGTTGAACTGGAACGACGAAGGCGGGCCAGTGAACGTGTCGTTGTGATGCTCGCTAAGGACACATCTAAATGAGTACGTGGACCCCTATCGACCCGAACAGGTTGCTACCTAGCGGTCTAGTTGCAGCGGTTTCGGCCCTGGGTGACGCTTTGACCGCGGCAATCAGTACTGTCAAAGATCCACTAGCGGGCTTTGCGTCGGTGTCACTCCCTAGTGTGGGAGACCCGGTCACGTTGGTGGTCAACGCAATCTTGGACACATTGAAAGACCTCCTGACCGCAGGTCGTATACACATACTAACGATCCCAATCGCCAAGACAGTTCCGGGGTGGACGCCTCCTCCTCTCCCGTCCACCATCAAGGACCTGCAGACGGCGTTGGCGACACGGCTTGGTCCAACGACCACAGCTGCCGCGGATGCCTATACCGCCATGGTTGCAAACAATGGCGGAAACGCTGGGTTCTACCAAGCGTTCGCAACGGCGACAGCCGATCCACAGGATCCGAACCGTCCGCAGTACATCGAGACGGATGCCGTCGCTATGGCTGTATTGCTTGCGGGGGCGCCGCGCTTCTCGGCAATCGTGTCAGCCGCAACAACCCTCAACATCTTGACCCGCCCGATAGGTAACAACGATCTGACTGCCCGTGTGATCCCCGTACCGCAGGGCCTGACATCCAAGGTCGTAGGGGCGTCGACATCAAGCTCAGGTGTGGGCGTACGGCTCGACTGGGATGCACCCGGTAACGGTATTCCGCTGTACTTTCCCGGCATCCAATTTACGGTCAATCGCTACGCGGTGATTAGAACGACCGATCCTAAGGCAACACGTGCGCGTAACGTTCTGGACTTGTTTAGCACCGCGACTCTGACCGAAGGTCTGACGTCCGGAAAGGCCAAGGTCGTCAAGATCGGCTCGGGCAAAAACACTGCGTACTTAGACGCGAGCGAGAACGCAGCGCCTGGAATCCCGATCTACTACTTCGTGGCCTGGGAATGCGTCCTCAACGAGAACGGGACGAAAACGACGCTCGCGTTCGACAAACTGTCCGGCGTGACCAAGGTGACAGCGATAGCACCGACGCCTGCGCAAACGGGCGCTTCTCCGAACTGGGTTGCGTCCCCCACGGGGATCGGAGCCTTTCCGGCCTTGGGCAATGCGGCGAACCTCCTCAACGAAGAGGCGCGGGTCCTGCTCAAGACGAAGGCGAATCCCGCATCACGCGTCAGCGCAGCGGTCAAGCTTTCGCAAGACGCAGCCACCCGTCTGGCGGCGCGATCGACAGAACTGATTGACGACGTCAAACGGCTGTCGACCGTCCTCGCGGCACCGATGCCAAGCCTCTACGTCACACAGATGTCCAGCAGCAAGGGGGGCAACGCCTTCCTGCTCGCAGAACTAGGAACACGTCTAGGAAACACGGCTGACACCTCGCGCCCTCCGTTCGACGACGGAGAGTACGTGTGCGGCTTGTGCTTCGTAGCGGGGGCGCCGCGAATCGCAGACCTGTCGAAGATCATCGCTTTCTTCAACGCGCTCTTCGGGTCGGCGACACCTGCGAACCCATTGCTCGGGGTCCTAGAGGCGATCGACACGCTCGTCACGCAGGCCGAGACTGCGGTGTTTCAGCCAGATATGGTGCAGTTCCCTGCCGGCACGGACCTGACGAACATCGATCCGACCACAGGGTCTCCGATCGTGCCGCCTCTGCCGGTGGTGGCACAGGACGGTGTTGCAGTGGACACCATGAGCCCCGCAAACCCCAACGCGGGGGACACGAACATCACGCCACTGTCAGAACTGTGCTGAACCCCGACTTGTTTATCTAACAAGCGCCGCCTATCATTCCGCGTGCCCAAACTCCGCGAGTATTCGTGTGATTGCGGTACTCGCTTCGAGTACATCCACATGAACGCCGAAGATCTGGCAATGTGCCCTTCGTGCGAAAACCCAGTCACGAGCGCTGATGAAAAGCTCGGGGGCAAGTCGTGCACGACGATCGTCGTGATGTCGCGCACCTCGCTGAAAAACAAGGCAGGCTACGTCCACACGCACGGTGACCGTCCGGCCGAGAAGATCTCGGTTTCGGTGCCGCGCAACAAGGGAGAGTTCTGATGCTGACTGCGTTCAAGGATCTACTCGCGTCGAAGAAGTTCATCGTCATGCTGGTCACGGTCGCCGTTGCGATCGCGAGCAAGCTGGGGCTCAACCTCGACCCTGACATGCTGACGCAGATCATCGCGCTTGCCAGCGCCTACATCGTGGGCCAGGGCATCGCGGATCACGGCAAGGAGGCCGCGAAGATCAACGCTGCGGCGCCTGCTGCGGCCAACGACAATGTTGTCCCCGCGGCCCCGGCAGCGCCGGTGGCTGAAACCCCTGTTGCTCCCGCCGCGTGAAAGGTCCACCCATGCGTTTCATTCTCGCCCTCACACTCATCGTCGGCCTCGCGTCCACCACGGCGTGCCCCAACGGACCGGGACCCGTCGGGCCTGCGGTCAACGCCTTCGTCGACTGCCTCGGTGCGAACCGTCCGCAAATCGACACCCTCATCAACGAGTTCAAGGGGCCCGTCCTGGGCGGCGGTGCGCTCTCGTGGCCCGATGTGAAGCTCCGCGCTACGCAGGCAGGCAAGGACATCGGCGGATGCTTCATCATGGAGCTGACGCAGTGGTTCTTGAGCGGCACGCGCGCGGCGCCTGATGCGAAGCTCGCGCACGACACCGCAGAGGAATTCCGCAAGACCACTGGCGGTGGTGCGACGTACTCCACGATGTGTGTCCGTGAAGACGGCACCAAGTCGGCGTGTAAGCTGTGACATTGAAGGTCGGCAAGACCGGCGCTGTGCCGTCGCGACATGACCCGAAGACGGTCACATACGCGGCGATCCACAAGGCGCTCACCATCGCCGACCCGAGACGTACGCCGCCGTTCTTCGTGGACACGCGCCCGCGCAACGCGCGTTGGCGCATCAACGGCAACGATCACTACGGTTGCTGCACGTTCGCGGGCATTACACGCATCATGCAGAACAACGCGGCCCGCAAGGGGCGCACGCTCGACATCACAGACGAAGACGTCATCAAGGCGTACCTCGACAGCACCGGCGGCGTTGATACAGGACAGATGCCGATCAACGCACTGAACTACATGCGCAGCATCGGCATCAAAGGCCACAAGGTGCTCGCATACGCGCGGGTCGGCGACCGTGACACCTACGAACGTCAGAGCGCGCTTGCGACATTCGGTTCGCTCTACGTCGCGGCGGGACTCCCTGCACGTCTTGATGAAGACCACGACCTACGGTGGGAGCTGACACCGCGCGAGAAACGCACTTCGAGCGACGAGCCACGGTCGCTCGGCGGGCACGCTTACCCCGTATTTGGTTTTCAGAACGGGGAAGAATTTTCCGTGCCTTGGGACCAGGAGGTCGTCGAAGAGGCGGCCTGGACCGACTACTACCGCGAGGAGACCTGGGTGTTCGTGGACAACCAGGAGACCGATCAACTACTGCTCGGCGTGATGTACGCCCAGCTGGCCGCAATCAAGGAGAGCCCGTGATTCTTAGCCCAGGTGACAAGGGTGCAGATGTCGAGACGTTGCAGCTGAAGCTCAAGGCTGTCGGCTACGACCCGGGTTCGGTGGACGGCGACTACGGGAAGCGGACCACCGCGGCCGTGCTCGCGTTTCAGGTAGATCGACCTGACGTCGACGACGACGGCATCGCCGGCCCACACACGCTCGGGGCTCTCGACATGGCTGTCGACAAGGTTCAGTCTGCAGGCGAGGCGGCTAAGCCTCCGAACGAACACGTGCCGTGCAACGACGTGACGTGGGCCGCGTTCCAGCTGCTTGTCGACGCCGTGACGAAGACGCCCGTCCGCTATGGTCCAGGCCGCGGCCTGTGGGTCAACGACAAGTTCGTCGTCACCTACGGTGCCGGCAAACTGGGCGGGACGGTGAAGCAGTGGCCGAACGTTCTCGGCAAGACGTACCCTGCATTCCACTGCACGTCGTGGTGCAACTTCTTCATCTCGTGGCTGTGTCGACGCAACCAGGACTTCACCCACGCAGGGAACTGTCCGTCGCTGTTCGACCTGCTCGAGAAGAGCCCGGACGTGCACCAGAACCCTGGAGCTGGGCCGTATCGCGGCTTCGGCGACGTGAGCTTCCGCATCGCGCCGGACGGCTCCGGCAGCAAGCGCCTGGGGATCTCGAATGTGGTCGACATGCGCGAGCTGTACGAGCGCCGCGACACGCTTCCGACGTTCGTCATGTGGGGCCAGTCGACCAAGCGTGCAACCGGCTGGAACTGGTGGCACCACACGGGGCTGTGCGTCGTGAAGGACCATCGGCTCTACCGGATCGCATCGGACGGCTCCAAGGGAACCTCCGGCTACTCAGGCAAGCCGATGCAGTGGGTCGAAATCACCCCGGCGAACTACGGCCACTACGCCAACGCGGCCTACCGCCCCTACGGCATCCGGGCTGCCGCAGACGGGTCCTATGGCGACCAAACCCGGCCAATCGCCCGTGTCGACTTCGAGGCGTAATCCCGCGCCAGTCCGCTATAATTAGGCCATGGCGCAGAACTACTCTGTGGCGGGCGCAGTCTCCGCCGCTTTCGTTGACGGCGGCTCCCCTTCCCCCATCGCCCTCGCGGCAACGATCCCGTACGTCAACCGCGCGGATTTCCAGCGCGCCTACGTCGCGGCCGTCACCGATGACATCGTGCACCTGGACACGCTCGCGCTCGCGGGTGCCAAGGGCGTCATCGTCGTGTGTCTCGCGGGTGCTGCAAGCATCAAGTTCAACGGCGGCCTTGATGCGTGGCCGCTCGCACCCGGCGGCCACTTCTCGTGGTGCAACCCGAGCACACCGTTCCCGGTCTCGGCCCTCATCACGACCACGGGACCCGCAACGGTCGTCTTCCTCGCGGTGGGATGACCGATGTTGCGTACCTCGTTCGAGCGCGGCCGTGCTGAAGCGCTATCGCGTTTCGGCGTGAAGGTTGCCATCGCCATGCCGGCGGCCGCGCCCGGTCTCCTCTCGCGGATCGCAGGCCCGGCGAAGAAGGCGCTCGGCCTCGGTGCGCTTGGCGCTGCGGGAGCCGCAGCCTACGGACTCCACAAGGGGAACGTCGAAGACCGAGAGAAGGGCAGCCTCGTATACGCGCCCACGTCGGGAGGATTCGCAGGATGACCATCAAGCAGGCCTACACAAAGGGCTGGCGCGACGCGCTCCAGAAGTTCGCACTCGGCCCGCCGACGCAGGTCGACGCGTTCATGGGTGCCGTAGAATCGGGCAAGGATGTGCCGCCGGAGCCTGCCATGCCTCCGATGTCACACGCGCCTGGTGATGTGTTGCCTGCGCTCGACGGGACGACGCCCCTGTCGACGTCTCCCCCAACACCGCCGGGACTCGGTTCCACGATCGGAATGCCTCCACCTCCGGGGGATCCGTCTATGCTGCCACCGCCCATGATGGGCGCACTGGGCGGGTAGCGTGAATCGTCTCGGCTGGCTGAAGTTCGCGATCCTCGGCACCACGTACGCTCGTGCGTTGCAGAATCGTGCCGTGCGCACACACGGCGCAGAGAACGTTGACCCGTCGACGTTCGCCGCAACCGCCGCACAACCTAAGGCACGCTTCGACACCGACCTCTCATCGTACGCACGGCAACGAGGCGCGCTTGTGCCGACGCCACAGAGCCGAGCGATGTCCAGCCTCGCGCATGATCTGCCGTGGCAGGGGGAAGAACACGGCGCATCGCCGACCGCGTACGCCGATGCGAACAAGATGCTCGAGGCGCGCGGTCTTTCACACAACGCGCCCCCGGGACAACCGTCCACACAGCAGCGCATCGAACAAGCGTTCGGCAAACCAACCGAGGCTCGCAGCGGCACAGAGGTTGGCCGCGCGCGTTTGGGTGCACGGCCGCAAGGCCCAAACCCATTGCAGCACCTCGACCAGTGGCAGCACGAGAACTCGGACAAGCCGCGCGACTGGATGCCGCCCGCCGAGAGCGCTGCGGCACACGCTCCGCAGCGACAACAGACACACGCGCAGACGCAGGTCGGTTCGATGGGCGGCTGGCAGCCACAGGCGACGGTTCAACCCGCGGGAACGTCGGTGCGGCCTGCAGGTGCTCCTTCGACGACACAACTCCTGCGGGACATGCGGGCGGCACACACGCCTGCGATGACCGTACCGGGCGGCGCCGCGACTGCAGTGCTGCGCAAGCCGGTATCGAACCTGGCAACACAGGTTCTGAAGGCGGGTGCGGATCGTTTCAAGGTCTCGAGCCCGCTGGGTGTCGCTGCAGGCATCGGCATCCCGCTCGCGGTCGGCGGTGGGCTGCTCGCGAGCAGGCCCGGCATCCGGTCGAACATCAAGAACCTGTTCGCGGGCAAGGGCTCGACAAAGGATCAGGACACGTCGGGCGAGCTTCCCGTCGGTGCCGTCAACACGGCCACCTCGATCCACCAAACGCTGCTCGCACACGGGCTCGACCCTGCGACGATGCGCATCGGGATCGACGCGCCTCCGGGCTCCGGGAAGACGACGCTCGCGCGTGCGTTGGCCCAGACCACCGGCATGAAGCATCACGGGCTCGATTGGGAGCCGGGGAACTGGTGGAAGTCGACCGTGGGTCTTGGGCGCAACATCGAGAAGATGCCGCACCCGCCACGTGCCGGCGAGATCACCGAGCACTACATGCTCAACCGTGCATTCGACCCCGAGCTGTTCGACGCGCAGATCCACATCCAGCGCGACCCCGAAGTCATCAAACACCAGCTGCGGCAACGCGGCAACTCGGCGTACATCTCAGACATGATGAACCTCGACAAATCGTTGGGCGTCTCGGACCTGGGGTTTCACACGCTCGGCGGTGACACGATCGACCTGGGTGATGGCATCATGATGAAGATGCGGCCGCGGGAAGGTTGGGGCAACCAGCTCGATGAGGGGTTGAAGGCTCAGGGCATCGATGCGTCGGGCCTATCCCGCCACGAAAAGTTGCTCTCACTGCACAGCGGGAAGCGGACACTGGGTGCCGGTTGGACCCCCTACGTCAAGAACCCGTTGTCGCAGGGCCAGACGCTCGCGCTGGGTGCAAGCGTACCGCTCGGTCTCCTGGCGGCTAGGGCGCTGCGTTGACGATGGCCACCAGGTCGTCGGCCTCGAGCGTCTGACCGCACGCCGCAAGCCACGTGACCTCACCATCGACAGGTGACTCGACGGGGAATTCGGTCTTCATGCACTCGACGATGATGAGTGTCGTGCCTGCGAAAACACGCTGACCGACGCCCACCGAATGCGTCCAGACGCTGCCGCCGACAGGAGACCGGATCGAATGCTTCGCCATGTTTACTAGGTAAACTAGAACACAGATCCGCGCACGAAGACGCGCAGGAATTCGGTAGGCGCGGTGCCAACGTTCTTCACCTGGACCCGCAGGTACCGTCCGAAGATCGTGCCAAAGTACTTCCCGGTCTGCCCTTGCTTGGACGGCTCGTACATCTGCTTGAGCGCCTCGGCGTCGAAGTTCAAGGTCGAGATGTTCTCGTCCGTGACGTAGTCCCCGTGCACGTCGGTCTCTTCATTCGAGAACGACAGAGTCATCTCGAGCGGCTGATCTGAGGCGACCGAGCCGTAGAACCGCGTGAACGGCTGTGCGTCATGAAACGCTGAAACGACGGCGTTCGGCTCGAGAGGTTTCTCGAAGAGATTCAGCGTCGAGAACTTGGGTTGCCCGAAGAACGTCTTGCCGTCGGGCGGCGGCGGCTGGACCCACGCGAAGATCAGGTTGAAGGCGTTTTTGGGGTAGTGAGTGAACGGCACGCTACTCCCCGAGTTCCTCGTCGGTGGGCGCCGGCGTCTTGAGGTCGAGCAGGTTCAACGACAGACCGTTCACGACGAACGACGTCTTGCCGAGCTGCGTACAGAACCAGAAGCCGCCCGCCGAGATGCGGTCATCGAACGACGTGCCCGCCGCAACGTCAAACCACGCCGTGCGGTCAAAGCTGACCCACAGCGTGTTCGTCCCTGTGTTCCGGATCGAAACCTGACGGGTCGCCGTCAGGAACTTGTGGAAGCGGATCGCGGGACGCGCGACACGCTCTGCCGGCATAACCTGGCCGGCGTCAGCGTGATGCGCGGCCACAGCGTACTAGAGCGTCTGCGCCCAGGTCTTGAGCGCCGCGAACGCCGCGTCGTACGCATCTTCGCCGGGCAGTCCGTGCGCCGCGAGCGCTGTTTGGAACACCGTCGTCGCCGCCGCCATATGGGTCGACGCGAGCGTCTCCGCCGCTTCGTTCGCCATGCCGCGCTCACAGAGCTTGGCCACGACGGTCCTCTTGATTCCGGTATCGATGTTGCGTGCCATGGTGATCTCCGTAGGTTACGAGGTGCGCCAGACGCGAGTGCCCTGCGAGACCAGGGCATCGAGGAAGTCAGGGAACGCGCTGCCGGCGG
>Ga0315284_10017147_pt1 | contig 10267 bp, 17 predicted proteins | sample YL17G09_16_MG_FD_203696 | JGI IMG/M metagenome (GOLD analysis project Ga0315284, IMG submission 203696) | Sediment microbial communities from Yellowstone Lake, YNP, Wyoming, USA - YL17G09_16 | ecosystem: Environmental > Aquatic > Freshwater > Lake > Sediment | place: USA: Wyoming | collected...
CTTCAGTAGACACAACGTGTGGTTGGAGTGGGATACCAAGGAGTTGTGCAAACTGCTTGACAAGTTGACAAAGAAGAGCAAGCTAGTGTATATTAAATCATCGGGCTGGTGCGTAGCCGGATACAAAGTCGCTATCAGAGACGTACTAAGTATCGCAAAGGTACATGCATTTGAAACCCCATCTGTGAATGGGGCCGCAGATTGGCAAGCTTTCCTTCTGAGGACAGAAAAGTGATATACAAATGGGCATGCAATAGTTGTGGGTATGCAGAAGATGTGGAGCGTCCTATGAGTCAGTCACATGTGGGGCCTATTGAGGAATGTGAGTCTTGTAAAATGCTCGATTGGCGAAGGGTGTACGAGGCACCCATGCTAATGGAGCGGGCTCTTCCAGATGGCAGCAAGAGAGCCGGATTCCACCGCGAGCGGGAAGCTGCTAAGCTAGATGTGGCTGCTGCTTCTGCCCCACCCAAACAAGCAATCGAACTGAAGCGGGCAGCCGCCGAACGAAGAAGGAGTAAAGAGTAATGAGTATTGAATTGAATGCCCTCCAGCAGCTAATCAAAGACGTGCAGACCCACCGTGACCAAACCGAACAAGAGATGGACGCAATTGCCCAAATCCTTGAGCACTTTGGCAAACGGCTAGTGGCCCTCGAAACGACTGTGGACAAGCTAGAACAAAGCAGGGCAACCCCCCCATCTATGAGTGCAAAGGAGTAGCTATGCGCGAAATCAATATTGCAGGCCTGTCTCTTATTAAGCAGTTTGAGGGCCTACGTCTTCAAGCCTACCAAGATGTGGTGGGCATCTGGACAATCGGCTATGGACATACGGGGCCCGAGGTAAAGCAGGGGCAAACCATTACGCAGGACCAGGCCGAAGCTCTCCTCAAGAAGGACATCGCAGGTACCCAGGCCAGCCTGGATAGCCTCTGCAAGGGCAAGGGCTTGACAACCAATCAATTCTCCGCTATGGTAGTCTTGGCTTTTAATATTGGGGTGGGCGCTTTCCGCCGCAGTACCCTGCTGAAGAAGCTGCTGGCTGGGGACGAGAAGGGCGCAGCCGACGAGTTCATGCGGTGGAATAAGGCGGGCGGTGCAGAAGTGAAGGGCCTTACTCGCAGACGAAGTGCCGAGCGCGACCTCTTCTTAGTAGGTCTGAGCACATTACCAAGGGAGACGTAGTATGGGCGATTTACTTTGTTGGATTCTGTCAACAGTAGGTTTGGTTGCAATTGCATATATGGTATTGGATAGAATCCTTGCTATTAAGGATTACATTAAAAATGTAGACGAAGAACTGAAGAGGCTGGACGATATGCTCAACCAACACTATTCCTATATTGGCAGTACAAACGAAAATCTTATGCGGCTTTCTGACAGACTGAGCATGCTGAGCATGAGCAAACTTGAGAAAGGAAAAAAATAATGCCTCTTTATGACTACCTTTGTAAGGTTTGCGGTACAATGACAGCCGTAATCCGCAGTGCTGACGACTACAGGGTTCCGCCGGATGCAGAGGAAAGCGCAGCTGTGAAAGTGGAGAAGGAAGGGAATCCGTGTACCCATGATTGGGAACGACATATCAGTGGTGGAAACTTTCAACTGGCCGGACGTGGCTGGGCAAGGGACGGTTACCGCTAATGGATACCGCTAATACTTTTTTATGGGTCGCCGTGGCATTTCAGGTAGTAAGCGTGTCGTTTCTTTTTTTGGCCGTTATTGTCCGTTTATTTTTAGGAGCGTAAAATGAAAGTAACACTTGAGTTTGACCTAAACAAAGACGGTGAACAGGAATCCCTTGACATCTGCCAGGAAGCTGGTAATGTGAAAAGTGGGCTATACGAATTCCAACAAGCACTCAGGAGCATCTACAAACATGAGGACCACACCGACGAAGTATCAGCAATGGTTGAGCGCATCCGTGTTCTGTTCTATGATTCTCTTGGCGAGTATCTTTAGCGGGTGCGGTAGGTACCAAGAACGAGTTGCCGTTTGCGCTTTCGAGGAAAGGGGCTGTGGTAATGACGACGAGAGACGAGGAAGAGAAACGCAGGAGAAAGCTGGCCAAGAGAGCCCACCTCCAACTGTTGTCCAGGGGCCTAAAGGAGACAAGGGCGAGAGTGGCCCAGTCGGGCCTAGAGGAGAACCAGGACGACCTGGTAACGATAGTAATACGCCGGGTCCATCTGGCGCGGATGGTGCACCTGGCCAAGTGGGACCACAGGGCCCGGCAGGGACTCCAGGGACTAGCGTGGTTGCTGTTCAGTTTTGCCCTAGTGTGGGGCCTGCTAGCTACCCTTCGCGCTTTCCTGAGGTAGGCCTATGTATCGGTGGCTCCTTATATGCAACATACTGGGATGGCCATCAGGCGTGGACCACAGAGGTCCCTCCGGGTACATACCGGAGCACAGCGACAGGGCTGGGATGCACGTTCCAAGTACTCCCGAATTGCCGGATACAGTAACCGGACCAGTCACTTGTCCTTTTGGAAAAGAGAGGTATTGCGGATGAGCAAAGTATCACAAACTGTCAACCAAGACACACTAAGTAAGGTGTTTGGGCAAGCCATGGGCGCGCGCACTGTAGAACTCATGCAGGTACCAGAGTTTGGCATTAAGCAAAAATACGCACTTCATGCGGTCTGGGATATTGCGCTAGATACGCAGGGCGGGCCACAGGGAATTGCGGAATCCTTTGAGGACTTCTGGGAAAGGGCCACTGCAGTTATCCAGCTGCCTCGCGTGATGGAGTTGCAAACCAAGTTGCGACATGCTGAAGACACCATTCAGCGCCTTCTGCAGGAGAAAGCCAACCTTCAGAAATACAAGGACGCATGGGAGCTAAGCAAATGAATCTGTTTATTCTTTGGACTTGCCTATCAGCGGCCTCTGTGTTAGGGTGGCTGTTGGGTGTAGTCCTATTTGTACTCGGGTGTACCCTCGTCACACGAATCAGGGAGAGAAAATGAGAGCAATACTTTTTGCAGCCGCAGTATCCGCTTTAGTGGGAGCCGGGCTAGTCTATCGATTTTTTCCTCGCACCATTACCCTGCCTGCCGAGGTGAGGACCGAAGTGGTAACGAAGACAGTCACAGTAACGAAGGAAAAGATTGTGCAGCCAGATGGCACCGTTATTATTCGAGAAGTTGCCACGGAGAACAATTCATCCGCCACGGCCACTAAGACGGTAGAGAAGGCACTGCCTGGATGGAGTCTGGGATTAGCTTATCGCCCTGACCTATCCCGTGTCCTGTCGCACCAGGTGGATGCATGGGAAATCTCTGCGGGCCGACGACTTGTGGGCCCTACATGGGTTACATTGGAAATCAACCCGCTCCGCAAAGAAGTGTCTCTTGGCGTAGCTTACCAGTTCTAGGAGCCACTATGTGTACAGAATGCGCAGGAACAGTAATACTCCGAACAGCAGATGGGGCTGAACGTGAAGTGAAGGTAGACAACTGTGACATTAATCAGTACTACACTCCCATAATGCATAGGCCTGTGGCTACTGTCTGGACTAAGCATCCAGAAGACTTGCCCATAGCCACCTCTTACTCGCGGAGAGAATACCGCTGGGAAGGAAGAAGAAAGGGGCCGGTGCGAATTCTTGAAGAGGTTGTAGTCGGGGTAAAGAATGTAGTAGTAGCTGACCCCGTACAGGCATTAGATGAAATATTTCACACGCAGTTAGGGGGACACGCATGAAACGCACAGTGTTCGGCTACAGCTTTTCCCTCTTCAGTTGGCTGCCTAGGCGATTGGTGTACCCTGGCATGGGCCGCCAGCAGGGTGACCCCGCAGTAGGCCATTGGCGGTGGCTGGGCTTTGTAGTCTACTGGACTATTGTCTCTCTTACTCTATGTATTGCCTCGGCATGCAGGGCTTACCCCATGCCAAGCGTAGGGCCCGATGACGCCGCCGTAACTCAGATGACAGAAGCAGTCTATGCCCTTTGCAAAGGGGAGCTGGGACCGCTTGCGAAAGCCAATGTGCTCCGTGATACCGCAGAGGTAGCGCAGGGATTCTTCAGCGATACAGAAGACAGGTTAGCGTTTGTGCTGCTTGTGTGTATTGAGAGCCGCTTTGACCCAAGTGTGAAGAGTACTGCCGGTGCCGTGGGCCTCACCCAGATAATCCCGCGCTATGCCCCCGAATTCGCCTCTCGGTGCTACCTGAGCACAAAAGGTATTGACTTATACGTCCCACGTGTTAGTCTGATGACCGGTGCCTGCCATTTCAGGTACCTAATTCAGCGGTACGAGGGGAACTATCCACTGGCCCTAGCGGCTTACAACAGCGGAGAAGAAAGTGCAACAGTACGAAAGCTCAGGAAGCTGGAGAAAATCAATCAAGAGACGGGCGGTTATATCAGTCGTTTTAGCTACTTGCGTTCTGCTTTCCATTCCCAAAGCCAAAGCGGACTCTCAGCCCCAAGTGTGGGAGCACCGAAATGAAAGCAGCTTCCGCCTATTCCGACTTGAGCGATTCCGGCTTCTCGGAGAGCAAATCAAAGGGCAGCGTGAGCCACTTGCCCCTCAGTATAGCCCGGATTCATGGGACAAGCGGGCCGAAGCTCAGTTCGATTGGAATATCCTGGGTATCTTATTTATGGAGAACAGGATACATCTTGCCACTCTCCGCACAGGACAAGTTAAAACGGTTGGGTGGGAGTGGTACGCCGGCTTGGCTGTTGGATGGGGAATAGACCTAGTGTACCACCACCATAGTCAGCACATCCTGGACGAGCCGGATAGAAATGAGTGCGGTAGGAGCAACTGTTTTCCAGTTAGCGACTCCTATGGAGCTAGAATCACCATATTTGAGAACCCATTAGCAAGAGGGAGTATATTCAAATGAATTGTGGTTGCCAAAATGCGTATTGCAAGCATGCCTGGGAAGCCCTGAGCCCGGAAGATTTGGAAGCGGATGATTTTGTTTATGCCTTTGTGAATAAAGCAGCTACTGAGCACATGAAATATATGAATCAGGTTACTTTTAATGACCCTACTGGCAAACCGGCACGTGTGCTTCCCCTTTCCGCTGCTGGTTTTACTCTGCCCGTATTTACTCTGCCCGTAGTAGGACTGGGATATTGGGTAACGCCTACCGGCATGACCAAGGATGAAATTTGGGCCACGCTACGTGATATAAATCACACCACAAAAGAAATGAACTGGAGAACGCCGGGGCATCTTGAGTTTACAACCGGAAATGCGGCCCGCATTCTTATGGGAGACTCTTGGTACTATCCTTGGGGAGCACCCCGAAAGGAGGAACCAGAGACCGTCCTCCCGCCTACCTGCCAGCACAAATGGGTAGACGTAGGAGTAATGCATCCAAAGATTGTGTGCTACCACTGCGACATTGAAAAACCTGCTATTGACACGCCGCAGGGTTTATGAGATAGTCTATTTGTACTGGCCGCCAGGTCAGGCTTCCCCCAGGGCCCTGCTGGAGCAATCCATCCAGGGCCCTACTCATTGAGGTAACGTCATGTCTTCACTAGTCAAGTTTGCAGGTGCCCGCCTAATCCACCAAGTGGACCTTAGCAAATTCTCTGCCTCTGTGGAGTGGAGCATCGAACAGAGTGGCATGGCCCTACGCCTAGCTGGGGCCAAAGCGTATGCCGCCACAGGCGACTCGAAAGACAAAGAAGTGGCCGAGGTGGTAGGCAATCAGCGCATCTACATACCGCTCGGTATCCTCCACACCTACAAATATGAGAGCATGGTAGAGGTACATCCGGCCCTCTATGCAATGGGCGATGTGCAGATTCCCCGGATTGGTGAGCCCGGTGAGGACCTACCCTTGGTGATTCGGCTGCGGGCATATGGGCCTTGCAAGCCTGCTGAATTACCGTGGCTGGTTCGCGTATATTTGTTGGATTAGGCTGTTTACGCAGTAAATCGATGAGCGAGGAGACGAGCGAATGAGTGACGAAGTAAGCAAAATGCTGGCAGGTGTATGGAAAGACCTAGCGGCGCAGGGATATGAAGCCCAGGCCTCAGCTGATGGGGCCACGCTCCTCAAAGTAGAAGGCGGCAAGCTAGTCCTTTTGCACGTCGCCAAGCTATTGGGGTACGAGGTTGCCCAGAAAGGAGAAGGCAGTGGACCAGAAGGAGCCGCCTCCGGCAGTAAGCCTGGAAGAGCGAAGAAAGCAAAAGCAAAGAAAAGCCAGTAGTCGCCAGATTACGCAGAGCGAACTATTCGATGTGCTCAAGAGGTTTGCCGACCGTATCCAAGAGCAGGATGCCCGGATTACGGCTTTGGAGAAGACTCTTCGGCGGAGTCTGCGGGCGCTTGGGAAGGCCCTTTCCGACCCTCCAGCTCCATGATGATGTCCGTAGTATTGGCGTCAGGGTCTAGCCGCGCATTGTAGTGGGCACTAATCTTTTTGGCACTTTCCCCGCCTATGTATACCCCCAGAATTGCAGGTATCAGGAAGTCTGCACTGGTGCCCGGTATCTTTCCCCACCAAAGCAATACCAACACACCCAAAAGGGCGGCCGCACACAGCATGAAGCTGGTCCGTTGTAGATAGCTATTCATTATTATTGCCCAAATATGCTTTCATGTAATTCTTTTGAGAAATCTTTCACTTCTTTGTCGGGTTCTCCGGCACCCATCATCTGAGATACCTGGTTCAGGAGCGTACCCTTCGGGGCAGGTTCGCGGCGTGTCCAGGCGTCTATCTGCACAACAGCCCTAGCAAGGGCGGGAATAATGGGTAGATAGGTGGTAGCCACGTCATTCATTGACCGATATATCTTGTACATATCAGCTGTAGCAAGGCCCATGCCGAGGTCCCGCACCAGACTGACTGCAGGAGGAGCAGCCATTTCGCCCGTAACAACAGACTTTACGGTGGATATAGGGGTCATGCCTACAAGCCCCTGAGAACCGCGCAGCGGTGCCGTAGCCTGACCCACGTCACTTTCTTCAAACCCATCACCGAGGGCCGCCGACACGCCATACAGGAGAGTCAGGGGGAGCATGTACTTGCGTCCCACTTCACCTGCTCCACCCCAAAGTCCCCGGCGCTGCATCTCTACCACAATGTCGCCCGCTATCGCAGTTGGCCACTTTGTAAAGACGCTAAACATAGGGCCCATAAACCGACCATATTCGCTCATTGTGAGGCGGTTGTAATCAAACATTGTCTTGCCAATAAGATAGTTGGAAACAAGCTCCGCTACCCTGCCTAAGTCCTTCTCAGCAAGAGCCTTGCCTATTTCTGCCCGGTAGGCTGGGCCCATATTCCGCACAAACGCCTGGGCAGAAGCCGCATCCTTTGGGGTCGTGTGCCCTAGGAGGTCACGCACTACGCTGGTGGCCATAAGGGAAGTGGTACTGCGGTTGATATTCTCGGCCCCTTCAAACAGGCCCATAGAAGCGGTATTCCACTTGTTAAAGACTTTCTCTGCGCCTCGCCACGACCCATACTTCTGAAGATGGGAGGAGTGCTCGCGTGCCATTTCCTGGTTAAACTGCTGCGTAGATTTACCAGTCGCAAGTAGCTTGGTACGAAAGTCAGACGCCGAGATTGTGTCCCCTGCCTTTTTTCCAAAGCGGGGTGCTGTCACGTCATTTAGCTTTACTTGCAGACCCTTTTCAGCTCCGGCCCCCAAATGGAGGAGGTCGCGATATGCCCCCAGAAGCTTTTTTGAGCCATAGGCCCATCCTAATTCAGGTACTGTAGAGAGGATAGGTTGGGTCATGTTCTGAAGGGCCGCCCGAGGAGATAGTCCAAGGAAGGAGTTGTACATAGACTGATTCATTGTGGTAAGAAGTTCAGGAGCCGCACCAAGTACGCGATACAATTCCCCTGCCTCTTTATTGCCCGTTGCAGAAACCGCAGCCTCTGCTTTCTTAAGCATGGTGGTTTGCCACTCAGCTCGCTTAGCTTTGCCCCAGCTAGCAAATGTGCCCCTACGTACACCGCTGAGGTCCTTGGCCAGATTCACAATATAGTCAGCAGAAACCCTGTCTCCATAGGTGGTGGCAATCCGTGCTGCCTGCTTGAGCTCAGCCACAGTGTCACGCACATGCACGTGCCTGTAGGAGTTGCTTATCCAGTTTGTGAAAAGGTCAGCCACATTCTTTTCACGGAGCCAATCAGGAATCTCGTCCTTCCGGGCAAGGAGGAACTTCGCCTTGGTCCCCACTTTCTCGCCAAGTATCTGGGGGTTTGTGGCCGTACTAAAGGCCTTTTCAAATGTGGCCGCATCCCGAATATTCTGTCCGCTCACAAATTCTAGGCCGCGCTTGAGGTCGGCTTTCTCGCCAGCCAGAATGGAATTGCCCAGCGCCCTAAAGCCACCTGCTCCCTCAGCAATATCCCGAAACTTAGCCGCAATGTTAGCAGGAGGAATGAGTGTGTATGGTACATAGTTGTCTCGGGCACGGATGTCCATGCCCCAAGTATCCTTTAGTTTCTTGAAATGAGTCTCAAAAGAAGTGGTGTACCACTTGGCTAGGTCAGCCACTTGAGGACTTTCGCCCACCAACTTGCCGGTATCCAGAGAAGCGTACAACTGGCCCATTTCCTCGGTGCTCAGCTTGCGGGTGCGTTCCATCACCGCCTGCGCCTCATCGTTGGTGAGTATATCTGCAAGCGTGTTCACATACGTCTTCAGCTTCACGCTGCCTGAATCCATAAGGGGTTCCAAGCCAATGCCTGGGTGCCGCTCATCAATGCTTCGTGCTGTCCCCAGCCGCCCATCGGAAATAAACTGGAGGGCCCTATCCACAAAGTTTCGGTTGGTGGGGAGTTTCAGGCGCACATCCTGCTGGACTGCCCGCTCGGTAGCCTTGATAGCTGTGAATCGCTCCCACTGCCGTTGGAGGAAAGGTTCACCTTGGTAGGATATTTCGCCCAATCCTGTCTGCAATCCCCTGTCAGTCTTGGGAGTTTTGGTGCCTTTCACAAATCCCACAAACTCGCGGGCCGTGCTTTGTATCTCCTGCTGCAACTGGTACTCCACAGCAGCATCCACATCGCCCTTGAATTTACGAAGAGTGACTACGCTCATTGGCATCCCACGGTTGGCCACAATCATTTCGTTTGGAATGGTAGGGGGACGTGCTTGCTTGGAGGCAATCATCTCAAAGGTGTGGGTAGCAGCAGTCTGGAAAGAGGGGTTGGCTTCTATCTCTGCTTTAGCTTTCTGGAACTGAGGGAGGATGGATTCACTACGGGCAGTAGGAGGAGGAGCCCCTCGTGTGGCCACTGCTCCGATTGTCCCCAGAAACCCACCGAACAATGCACCCACTTTAGCGCCGTCAAGGGCAGCCTCTACAGCGTGCTCGTCTGAAGCATGCGCAAGTGAATAGGTTGCACCAATGGCGGCACCCTCTCCAGCCGCATATGCTACTTTGGCCAACTTGCCAGCCTTCTCGATACCCTTAAGACGGCCTACTGGGAATGCCATTCCGGCTGCAAATTCAGCTAATTTGCCTGGGGTACTCTTGTACTTGTCGGTCAGTTCCCTTAGTTCGTCCACGGCCTTGCGACCATTCTCGTCCTCAAATTGCTTGGCTATCCAAACAGGAAGGCCCATAAGACCCTCAGAGACAAGGCCCTCAGCCCTCAGAAGTGTCTGCCCCACAGGGTTTGCACCTCTCACGCTGGTACCCATGATGGGGGCAAGCATGTGGAGAGTGTCACTACGTACACCATGCTTTTTGGCAATAGCCTCAATTGCCTCTGGGGGAATCTCTGTGCCACTTACATCGGGCTCAGAGGCGGCTGCACTCGTTGATGGGGGAGAAGCTGGCACTGCGCCAAACTCTGCCAAAGCAGAAGGGGCAGGCCCCGCTTTTGTCACAGGCACTGCACCAAACTCCGCTAATGCGGACTCCTCTTTTTTGCGTACAGGCACTGCGCCGAATTCAGAAAGAGCACTCATTACTCAAGAATCCTTAGCTTGCTTCCATATTTCTTTTGTGCTGCGGGCAGGCTTGCACGGGGCATATCCACAGGCTCAGCTTCGCCTTCCAATTGTACTCTAACTGTACCTGTTGGGCCAGCTGTATTTGTGGCAGGAGGTGCATCTTCCCCCTTCATCCCACTATTGACATGGGCCCACTCGGACTGCTTGAGTTGGAGGGCCTGGTCATAGGCCGCTGCAGCATCTTCTTTCTTTACCATTTCAGTACCCAGCCCGAACCATGTTTTGTAGGATGGGAGGGTTTTGGTATTTACGCCGCTACCCGCAAGGGCTACGGACAAATCAGAAGCCCTCACAGCATCCCCCTTTTCTTT
>Ga0315284_10017148_pt1 | contig 10267 bp, 5 predicted proteins | sample YL17G09_16_MG_FD_203696 | JGI IMG/M metagenome (GOLD analysis project Ga0315284, IMG submission 203696) | Sediment microbial communities from Yellowstone Lake, YNP, Wyoming, USA - YL17G09_16 | ecosystem: Environmental > Aquatic > Freshwater > Lake > Sediment | place: USA: Wyoming | collected...
AATGGTAAAAAAATTGAATTAACTGAAACTCAAAAAGATACTATAAAAAAAATGTATTTGAATGAATGTAAAACTTCGCATGAAATAAGTAAAGTGACGAATTTATCAAGACCGTTTATTGATAAATACTTAACAAGTTGTGGATATCGAAGGAGTGTTGGGGAGTCAATCTCTTTAAGACAGAAAGGTAAAAAAAGAAGTGAAGAGGTGAAAAAAATATTAAAAACCGCTCAACAAAATTTATCAAAAAGTGGAAAAAGAAAACAATATGGGGGAGTGTGTAAAATTTTTAATGTTAATGGAATTAAATGTCAAGGAACGTATGAAAAATACTATATTGAGATGTTAATTAATGAAAATAAAAAAATACCCTTAGAATCCTTTCCGGTAATGACCCCTTATGGTGTGTATAATGCGGATTTTTATGATGGGAAGAATTTAATAGAAATTAAATCTGACTATACATATGATGTTTTAGTTGGCCATAAAAAAAGTAGATGGACAAATAAATTTGATTTAACACAATATAAAAAAATTAAATGGGTTAATGATAATTTTAATCTTGTTAAAATTATAATTGTTGATAAAAAAAATAATAAACTAATTAAAAAAGAAATATTGTGAGTATTGGTAACTATGGAACGGTAAGACCTTCTGATGTGTCTCCTGAAGATGTTGAAATAATTTTAAATTATACTCCATCAAGAGACGTGACGGATAATTTTATCTTAAAAAAATTAAATGCTAGTAATTTATTAACACCTTATTTTAATAATGCAAATACAGGTGGTAATACTGATATAGAAATTTTAGGTGGTTTATATAATTTAAAATTACCTGCAGATGAATTTAATAAAATAGGAATTTATACTTTATATATAAGACCAGCACAAATAAGAACAAAAATTACTGATTGTGGTGTATTGTCGGCATTACCTAATGTCAAAGGAATTGTTATTAATTTAGATAATGTACCATCACAATTTAAAAATAAATTTGTTGCTCAAGGATTGGTAGGATTTAGGGTTGAGTATTTAAACGATGATGGAACTAAGATACCTAATTTTTTTAGAATTGTAACATCTAACTTTTTTTGTGAACCAGTACTTCAGAATCTTACAAATACAGCGCAAAAGGCAATTAGGTATAGATATGTTGAAGGGATAACAAATCTTATTTTTTGTACTCTTACACCGTCATCGTCACCTACTAGTAAACCAAACGCAACACCATTCATTGGTCAACCTGACCAAAACATAATAATAACTAATACTTTCTTTAATCCTATTACTATGGATATTGAAATTGTTGAACACGATATTTCAACAATTGCTCTTGCCTTATATGGCAATCAAACAAAATCTATGGAAGATGGTATTTACACAATTTATGATTCAAACAATAATATATATAAACAATACAACCTATTTGAAATAAGAGACCAATTTAATAATTTATTATATGAGGTTAGAGAGGACAGAGGAAATAATATAGATTTTACTAAAAACTTTACAAATATAACTAAATAATGGAAAAAACGTTAAAAAAATTTCCAAATACTAGTTCAAATGGAACCGGTACTTTTTCTGATGATTTAGTTGGTTTTCAACTTGTGGAAGGAGGAGGGTTGACACAAGGGAATTTTGCGTTCAAAACAACAATAACTGAAAAAGTTAATAGAGAATTTAATATAGGTTCTTTTTCAGACCCAATAACTTTAGATTCTTTAAATTTTGCAAGTATAACTGAATCCAGAATAATAATTGCTAAAGAATTTAATGTTTATCCTAATTTTGATTTAAGTGAAATAACAAAATTTAATCTTTACGGTTCATTGTCTAAAAGATTATCTGCGTCAGTTTCTAAAATAATAAACTTTTTTCCTGCTGCTTTAGAGGTATATAGTTTAAGCTACGATTTTACTAATAAAAATACTGCGATAAATTGTGTTTATGATTCAGTTGAAAACGTAACAACTTTTGAGGTTAGTGTGGATAATATGAATAATCCGTTTGGAATTGATTATTCGGTAAATGCAACAAGAAATCTTTCTTTAAAAGAAAATGAGGTTTCATATTTAAGAAACTTAACAACTCAATATTCTAATTATTCTTTATTTTTAAATGAGGTTGAATATCAAGTATATTTTTTTACACCATCACAAAGTTTATATTCGGGAACCATTGAATTTACTATTTATGGCGACCCGTTTTCAGGTCAATCGTATTCAAACGATACCTTAATAATTAGACCTAATTCCTATTATAGTGACAAATCATTTGTGGAACCTTTTGATGAAGTTGAAGAATTTTTATTAAATAGATTAATTGTTCCTAAATATACGGCAACATTCCAAGTACCAAGACAGACTGACGATGGATTAACATTCATTGACACCCAAAATATTACTTGGCCTTTAGACGGTCAATGGAACTTAGATATCAGAACAAAAGGATTTGAAAATTATTTAAAAACTTTAAATGAAGTAGCAATTTCTTTTGATGATAGTAAAACTAATTTGATTGCAAGATTTTTAACGACAGATGCATTTAAAGAGTTTGATACTGAAGATAGGAAAGTTAATAAAATGCTTACAATATACGGTAGAAGTTTTGATGAAGTGAAAAAGTATATTGATGCGTTGGCCCATATGAACTCCGTCAATTATATTATAAAAAATGATGTGCCATCACAGTTATTAAAAAATTTGGCGGAAACTCTTGGGTGGAAAACAAATATATCACCGGCAACAAACGAGGATTTACTTGATTCAATTTTTAAAACAACAAAACCTCAATTTGAAGGGTATTCAAGAAATGAGACACCTACTGAATTAAATTATCAATATTATAGAAATTTAATTTTAAATTCCGCATATCTATTCAAATCTAAAGGAACAAGAAAATCTATAGAATTATTATTAAGATTAATTGGGGCGCCAGAGGCGTTAATAGAATTTAACGAAAATATCTATACTGCGGGACAAAGAATAAATATGGGTGAGTTTGATAAACAGTATTATAATTTGAATGGAGGTGTATATACGGAGGAAATACCGATTTATGATTCGCAAACATATAAAATACAGGGTAAAACATTTTCAGCATATACTTCTCAGGTTACAGATATTAATGCGGAAATTTATAGAAATGAATACCCTGTTAATGATTTGGGGTTCCCTAAAGCACCTAATGATGATGAAGGGTTCTTTTTTCAAAAAGGAGCCGGATGGTTTGAATTAGTAAAAGACCATCAAAGCCCACAAGTAATCAATTATACTAATAGCGTATTTACAGGTCAAAATTTTAACATACAAACTCAATTTGAAGAGTTCACATACGGTCAAAAATATCTTGATAGGTATAGAAATTTTCCATATATGAATCACGGGTTTAGACTTTATAGAATGCCCGATAATAAAAAAAGTTGGCCAGTTAGTGATGTAGGTTTAAGAGTTGGTAATGGTAATTCGGGATATGATGCGTATTACTTTACAAGTGATGATAGGTTGATAATGAATGTTAAAAATATTGATTTATTTTTAAACCCCGCACAAGGGTTATTGTATGACGTTTGGTCTATGTCAAGAAAATACAATTACCCAATACCTAGTTCGGGATTATCGGCTCCTTACCCACAACCAGGAGGGGCTGATTGGACGGTAATTAATCCTAAACCATCAAAGCAATCATTTTTTGAATTTGCACAAACTTTTTGGAATAATACGATTAATGCTAGAGATAGATTATATAGTAGTGATGGTAAAACGAGTGGATATCCGGCATTACAAGCGATTTTTTGGCAGTATCTAACATCAAAACAAACGATAGGAATTCCTAATGATAATTTCACATACAGGTCAATGATTGATTATGTTACTGGGTTAGGTGATTATTGGATAAGATTAGTTGAACAAATGATACCTGCAACAACCATTTGGATGGGAGGTATTAAATATGAGAATTCGATATTTCATAGACAAAAATTTGCGTATAGAATACAAAGAGGATGTTACTTAATACCGGTACCTTGTGAACCTTGTTCAATTGACAGTCAGATATTTTTAAATACTTGTACTGATGAAACAATATCTTGTTCAATTTACCCTTGGAGTAATCCTTCTGTTACTGTACAAACATTTAAAGATATATTATATCAAACGGTAACTAATTATATTACAAGTAATTCTTTGACTTGTGATTTAAATAGTTTAGAAACTGATTGGTATATTGATTTGAGATTAGATGGTAATATCGTCGCTAAAACATACATAAGCACAACGTATGGTTTAGATGGTATTACTAATGATTTTTGGAAAACAAATCTTGAACTTTACGTACCACCATTATCTGACCAATATTTGACTTATGAAATAAATGGCGATTTATTATATGTTTATAATACCGGATGTTTTCCTATGTTTGAAAATAAACAAATCCAATTAAATGTTGGTCTTGATTTTAAATTAAATTGTAGTTAATGGCGTTATCATATAATTTATCGGTTACTGGAGATTGTCAAGGAACAGGACAAGGTGCTTTTTACTTAGAACCAACAGGTGGAAATCCACCATATAATGTTTATTGGACTTCACCCGCTTTAACACCCAATATGTTGGTTAATAACGTACTAAAAACCGGATTAACCTCAGGAGCTTATTTAGTTCAAATAGACGACTCAACAACACCAAATCCACAAACAATAGGTAGGATATTTTCAATAGGTACTAACATTTGTGTAACTGTTGATTCTTTAGATACTACTTGTAATAATACTAATGGTCAAATATCTGTTGTTGCGTCAACAACAACTAATTCGGTCAATTTTTATTTATATAGTAATACTACTGGATATGTAACATCCGCAACTACATCAGGTTCACATATTTTTAATTCATTATCTGCTGACATATATTATGTTGATGCAGTGGATATTGGAGGATGTACTGGAAGGTCTTCAACTTGTATTGTTGGAATCTCACAAACATTTGATTTTGATTTATATGTGGTCAATAATTCAACTTGTTCGCAAATACCAACAGGTCGAGTTTATGTAACCAATCAAAATGGTCAATCTCCGTACACTTACTTATGGAGTAATGGAGGTCTAACCTCGTATATTACAGGATTAACGTCAAATGGTTATTCGGTAACGGTGACTGATAATGCGGGTTGCTCATTGACAAAATCTGCGAACGTTATTAATGTTCCACCACCATCAATAATTTCAGTTATACCAATACAACCAAGTTGTTATCAATCAAATGGGGCATTTAATGTTACAATTACAGGCGGTACACCACCATATAATTATTTATTATCTAACGGACTTTCACAAATATCATATCAAACTAATTCAACATTTACTGGGTTATCTTCGGGTAATTATTTTTTAACAGTTTATGATGGGGGTCTTTGTACCGCAACAACCTCAGTTAGTTTGGCAACAGTCAATTCATTTAATGTTGATTCTGTTGTAGTTACTTCTTCAAATTGTAATTTACAAAATGGTATCATATCAATAAGGGTTAGTGGTGGTTTAAGTAATTATACTTTTAGATTATATGACCAGTATAGTAATCTAACGTCAATAACCAACGCGACTGGAATTGTAAGTTTTAATAATTTGTCATCAGGTACGTATCATTTATATATTAATAATGGAAGCGGTTGTCAATATGATACATATTTAACGGTGAATAATACTCAAAGTTATTCAATAACGACATATTCTTATGACACTACTTGTGGCAATTCAAATGGTTCATTAACTGTTAACATTAATAGCGGTGCGACGTATCCGTGTATTGTTCAAATAACTAATACACCTCCAAGAACTATAAGTAGTTCGGCAACAACATTTAACAATTTAAGTGCGGGAATTTATAACATAAGTGTTACTGATTTCACAGGATGTACTCAAAATTCTATTGAAGTTATTTCTTCAAGTTCTTCGGTACAATTTAGTTTATTAACTAAGGGATGTGGGGTTAAGGATGAGGGTTCAATTACTGCGATAATAACTCAAGGACAGCCACCATTTACTATTAATTGGTCACCAAATATTGTAGGTCAATCAGGAATATATGTAACAGGATTAACACAAGATGATTATTCGGTAACTATAACTGATGATTTCGGATGTTCTTTAACAAAAAATACTAAAATATTATGTGGTAGTGTTGAAGGCGATTATTTAACCTTTAATATTTGTGATGATATTTTTACAGAAACATCTAACACTAAATTAGGTATTCCCGAAATGTTTATTCAAGGATATCAGGACCTAACTGTAGGACAAACAAATTGTTTATTAAATTCTGCGGAATTTATCATATTACTTAATATTGGAAGTACTGCTTATACATATACATTTTATACAACATCCTCTCTTAATTATTATCCGTCAAATACTTATTTTTCAAATGTGTTAGAGACTTTATTAGAAAGTGTTGATGGGATTGGGTCAATAATAATCGATATTGATGATAATGAAATAAAAATAAGTACTGATTGTGAAAGGGCTCTATCAGGACTTACGATATCAGTCGGTTTAGGAATTAATTATGATATTTGTTGTGCGTCAACCCCAACTCCAACACCGACAAATGCTGTAACATTAACACCAACACCAACAGTAACAATAACACCTACTGTTACCCCAACACCTACATTACCGTTAGAATTGTTCAGAATGAATGCAATAAATTTAACCGCGATAACAATTACTGAAATACTATCAACTGTTTATGGTTATGTGGTTGATTGGGGTGACGGAAATATCGATTCTTTTAGTTCTGGTAGTAATGCTCCGACTCATACTTATAGTAGTCCATATAATGGTTATGTTACAGTTAAATCTTTAGATTTATCGGATATTACTCGTTTTTCTTTAAGTAGTGCTATTGGAGGTCTTGCTGTTCCGGCTCTAAGTATAGATACTACGGAATATACCAAATTAGATAATTTAGTTAATAGTTATTTAGGGTATGGGGTTAGATTAGACGGCTTAATTTCTGAAATACCAATAAATATAACTTATTTGGTAATAGCTAGGTCAAATATATCAGGAAATACCACCGACCTACCTTCAACGTTGACAAGTATTCAGATGTTTAATAATAATGGTAACACAGTATTAAATGGAGATGTATCAGGATTACCGGCAGGGTTAACGTATGTTTCAATTTATGATAATACAATTAGCGGTAATACTACAGGACTACCATCTGGTTTAACTTATTTAAATTTACAAGGTGATAACGCCCTTAGTGGTAATACCACAGGATTACCCACAGGAATCACAATACTTGCAATTGGTGGTAAAAATACGATAAGCGGTAGTACTTCAGGATTACCGGCAGGATTAACTTATTGTCAAATATATTCTATGGACGGTTATTTTGGTCCTGGTAATACAATAAGTGGAAACGTATCATCATTACCTACAGGAATAACAAGTTTATTAATTGGTGGTGATAATACTGTGAGTGGTGACACTTCAGGATTACCTGCGGGATTAACATATTTATATGTAACGGGTGATAATACTATTAGTGGCGATGTGGCGGATTTACCAAATGGATTAACGGAGATATATTTGACAGGTCTTGGTACTATAACGGGTAATGTGTCTTTTTTACCTCCAAATTTAACTAGTGTAACTATTACAGGTAACAACACTATTGATGGTAGTATTTCGGATTTTCCATCCGTAGCGTTTAATATAGCAATAGAAGGTAATAACACAATTACAGGATATACAGCATCACATATTTGGCCAACTACAATGTATCAACTAAAAATAAGAGGAAACGGAACCGTAAGTACTGCTAATATTAATAATGTATTGAGTGATTTAGCAACTTATTCAACAACTTGGAGTAGTTCTAAATTAGTAAGTATAAAAGGAATTCAAACCAATCCTGGAGCAGTGACAATATTAAATGGAAGAGGAGTTACAGTTACAATAACACCGTAACTTATTTTTTTTCCTTTTTGGAATCTATCTTAGTTACTTTTTGATATAGTTTTAAAGTCTCTAAATAATTTTTTTCTAATCTCTTAAGTATTCTTTCATCCGCACAATTATCACAAGCCGCATAGTAATCTCTCTCGGACTCCTCAACTAACTTTTGTACTGTTTTAATCAGTTTCATATAATATAAATATAACAAAATATGTTCTATTTATAAAAATATTATAAGAATTATAATTTAATAAAAAAGATGAGAGATTTATTATTTGTCACTGCACAACCCGATGTACCTTATTTTCATTGGCAATGTGAAGTTTACGGACACAATTTTGTGGAAAAAGGAATAGACCCGTCTCAAATACATATTTTATTAGGAATATTTGATGGCTCAACAAATCAAAGCGAGGGAGGGTTAAAACTTAAAGAAAAAGGGTACAATGTTCATTTTTATTCTGATTTAAGAGAAAAAAAACATTATCACCCAAGCGTAAAGCCTTATCTTATTTCAAAATGGATAGAAGAATTTCCTGAGAACGGTAAATCGTTTTTTTTACACGACGCTGATATTATTTTTAGAGAATTACCAAATTTTGAAAAATATATGAATGATGACGTTTGTTATATGGCCGATACCAAAGGGTATATTGGATATGACTATTTGACATCAGTTTGTGGTAGATATGAATCAGCGCATCCAAACTCGAAAAAATTTCAGTTATTAAAAGAAATGGCGGATATTATAGGTATTGATATTGATTGTTTAAAGAGTAATCAAGAAAATTCGGGAGGGGGGCAATATATTATAAAAAATACAAATAGTGAAGATTGGATGAAAATTTATAAAGATTCCAATAGACTTTACGACCAAATGTACGATTACCAAAGAAGGTTTCCAATAAGTCCTGGAGAAATACAATTTTGGACGGCTGAAATGTGGGCGGTTCTTTGGAATTTATGGTGTTTAGAAAAAGAAACAAAAATAATTGAGGATTTAAATTTTAGTTGGGCCACCGACGATGTTAATTTTTATTATAAGAAAAATATTTTACATATGGCAGGTGTAATTGACCATATGAAAGACACTAAATTTTATAAAGGAGGTTTTATTAATATAAACCCAATTGAGAAATTAATGGAGGATGAACATTTTTTTGATTATGTGGATAAAAATAGTGCAACAATTAAATATGTTGAAGTAATAAAATCTTTAGTGAAAAAAAAACAAATAACTGATTATTTATAGTGTAAGATAATATATGGCATGTAATCCTATTTTATTGGCGTCAGGAACAACTCTTCAAGATTGTTGTTCATCTACTACATTTACTACTTTTTATTCTAGTGGTAGTAGTGTAGAGTTGAATCTTATTTTTTATAGTGATTCAGGATGTACAACGCCAGTAAGTAATGGGTATTATACAACAAATATACATAATTCGATATTTGGACAGGTTGATAGTGGAATTGGAAGTTTGGGTGAAATAATATTAACCGGAACTTGTAATGATTGTGGATTCACAGGAACTATCACTGAAACTTCATTTGCTAGTTGTTGTAATGAAAATTACACATTTAACGTATTACACGATATAGGTGTTTTTAGTTTAGATGAAGTTTATTTCTTAGAAACAAGTGTTTTTTCAGGATGTGCTAAAGTAATTGAATACAATGTATGTCGTCCACTTTATTGTTTATACACCGCAACATTAGAGATTGATTGTGATGATTGTAAAACAAATAATTCAATTGTTTGTGAATCATATCCTTGTGATAATACTTGTTATTATTTAGATACAGGTGGATTAACAAATTATGATGGTCAGTATTGTTTAGTTAATCAGACATATAATAGTTATGATTATTTTGTTGGTGGAGATACAACGACAAGATATCTTTTCTATGATGGAACAAAATGGTGTTTATCTAATACATTAGGAGGGTCTTGTTTACTTTTTGGAAACGAAAATTGTAATACAAATTGTCCTGATTTATGTGAAGAATTATATGTTTATGTTTGTACAACAACTACAACAAACGCTTGTAATATTATAGATTTTGATGCTTTGTTTGATTGTGCACCAACCCAATCACCAACCCCAACACCAACTATAACTCCGACAATAACTCCAACAACAACTTTAACTCCTACGCCAACATCTACAGTATTATGTTATGGTACATCAATAACATTAAGCGCAACAACATTACCTGGAGAATCTCCAACACCAACACCTACACCATCAACAACACCACCGTTAAGAGATAATTGTTTTTCAGGTACTGCAACATT
>Ga0315284_10017149_pt1 | contig 10266 bp, 10 predicted proteins | sample YL17G09_16_MG_FD_203696 | JGI IMG/M metagenome (GOLD analysis project Ga0315284, IMG submission 203696) | Sediment microbial communities from Yellowstone Lake, YNP, Wyoming, USA - YL17G09_16 | ecosystem: Environmental > Aquatic > Freshwater > Lake > Sediment | place: USA: Wyoming | collected...
ATGGACAGGACCCCTACGCACTGAGTCCCGAAATGCGAAGCAGACTAAGGGCCCGCATGATCGGATTCGTCTTTCAGCAGTTCCACCTGATTCCATACCTGACGGTTCGGCAGAACATCATGACGGCATCACTGGCGGTGCCCATGAAAGAGGCGTCGGAGAGGACACAGCAGCTCATAAATCGTTTCGGGCTGGACGACCGGGCCGATCATGTGCCGGCCCGGCTCAGCACGGGCGAGAGGCAGCGAACGGCACTGGCTCGCGCCCTTTTGAATCAGCCGAAAGTAATCCTAGCGGACGAACCGACGGGAAATCTCGATGAAGATAATGCTCAGACAGTTTTCGGCTACCTGAGCCAATATGTCAGCGACGGCGGCTGCGTGCTGCTCGTGACTCACGATAACAGGGCGGCCGCACACGCCACATGCAGCTTACAGATGAGCCGGGGACAGTTGGTTGAGTAGACCGGCGCCCCCGGCGAATATTTTGAAAGGGAGAAAAATGAGAACGATAAGTATAAGTCTGCTCATCGCAGCGGCCGGGATTCTTCTCGGTCGGCCCGTTGTCGGTCTGGCAAACCAGGACCAGCCGCTCCTCGATCAAATCGGTGTCACGCGCGGTATCTGCGTAATGCTCGGCGATGCCGGGTGTGAACGCGCCCTGCAGCTCGCCCGGCAGAGCGAACTGTTGATCTATCTCCAACTGCCGCACGCCGAGGACGTGCAAGCCGCGTGCAGAGCCGCCGACGAGGCCGGGCTATACGGCAATCGTATCTTTATCGAGAAAGGCACCACGTCAAAATTGCATCTGGCGGATAACCTGGCCGATGCACTGATCGCCGTCGGGCGGGAACCCGGCGTTTCCGAAGCCGAGGCGCTCAGAGTCCTGCGCCCGGGCGGCAAGGCGCTGCTGGGACCTAAGGTTCTGATCAAGCCATCTCGCGAGGGAGTGGATGATTGGAGTCACCCTTATCACGGCCCGGACAACAATCCGCAATCTCAGGATAAGGTTATTGTCGCGCCGTATATGACCCAGTTCATGGCTGAGCCGAGGTATGCGCCGCTGCCGCAGGTGACGGTGGCTTCGGACGGCCGCGTGTTCAAGGCGTTCGGACACGTGGCATTCAAGGAGCGTGAGGAACCGTTCCTAAACAAGCTCGTGGCTTTCAACGGTTACAACGGAACGATACTCTGGCAGCGTAACCTTACCGAGGGGGTGATGATTCACCGAAATACGATGATCGCAACGCCGGCGACGCTTTACCTCGGCGACGACAAGTCCTGCAAGATGATCGACACGGCGACGGGCCGGCTTAAGGACGAGATTGTCCCGCCCGTCGAACTCGCGGAAGGAACGTTCTGGAAATGGATGGCTATGGAGGACGGGGTGCTCTATGCACTGATCGGCGAGCAGGAGCAGCGAGACGAGACCAAGCGATGGCGGCGGGAAGCACATGGCTGGCCCTGGGATCCGATATCGGAAGGCTTTAATCAGCCCGATCAACCGTGGGGATTCGGTCGAAACGTCATGGCCATCGACCCCGAGAGCAAAAAGGTCATCTGGAGCTATCGGGAAACCGAGCCGGTCGACAGCCGGGCGATGTGCATGAAAAACGGGCGAATCTACATATTTCGATTCGGCGTATATCTTGCCTGCCTGGATGCGAAAACCGGCAAAGCGATCTGGCGAAAGACGCCGGACAATGCCCCGGAACTCTTTAAGTCACTGGGGACATATCTCGACCGGCAGGACTGGCGTACGAACTGGCGCACCACGTGTTACCTTAAGTGCTCCGACAAGGCTCTGTATTTTGCCGGCCCGCCGATCGACAAGCTGCTTGCCGTCTCAACCGAGGACGGCAGCATCCTCTGGGAAAATCCCTACAGCAATTTTCAATTGGTGCTGAGAGATGATGCGCTCTACGGTCTCAGCGGGCAGATCGACAAACACCCATGCGTGAAGTTCGACCCGCTGACGGGGAAAGTTCTGGCCGAGATAGATATAAGCCGCCGGGCGTGTACCCGGCCTACGGGCTCCGCCGACGCCGTATTTTTCCGCGCCAGCGACGGCTCGGTCCGGCTGGATACGGCCACGAACCGCCCGCAGTGGATTTCCCCGATGCGGCCGGTATGCCAGGATGGGGTTACAGTTGCCAACGGCCTGCTGTACTGGTGGCCGTCCGTGTGTGACTGCCAGCTCACGCTCTATGGTGTCACGTCCCTCGGACCGGCGGGAGATTTCGACTTTTACCCGACGGCAACCGAAGAGCAACGGCTGGAGAAGGGCGCCGGCGATTTGACGAAAGTCGCAAACTTTTCCGAATCCCCGGCCGACTGGCCCGCGTTTCGCGCCGACAATACCGGCAGCGCCACCTCCGCAGCGACCATTCCCAATGAGGCCAAATTGCTCTGGCGGTTCGAGCCGAAGGCGAAATTTCCCGCGGCGGCACCTCTGCCGACGGCACCGGTTGCCGCGGGCGGGCTTGTGTTTGTTAGCGGCCCCGACGGAATCGTCCGGGCCTTCGATGCGGCGAGAGGCGATTTGCGATGGAAAGCTTATACGGGCGGGGCGGTCCGAGTCGCCCCAACCATCTGGAAAGGTCGTGCTTTTGTCGGCTCCGGCGATGGTTGGATATACTCATTCGAGGCGCAGACGGGCCGGCTGATCTGGCGGTTCCGAGCGGCTCCGGCAGAACGAGCGATTCCCGTCTACGGTTCGCTGATGTCCACCTGGCCCGCCGCCGGCGGAGTGCTGGTTGAGGATGGGATAGCTTACGCTGCGGCGGGTATCGCCAATTACGACGGCACTTATGTCTATGCACTCGATGCCGCGACCGGCAGGATAAAATGGCAGAACAATACATCGGGACATCTCGACCGGCAGGCCCACACAGGGGTCAGCGTCCAGGGTCACATGCTGCTCACCGGCGACAAGCTCTACATGGCAAGCGGCACCTCTGTTTCTCCGGCCGTCTACAACGTCGCGGACGGCCAATGCCTCAACGACCCCGGGCCGCTGGCAAGCTGCCAGTCGCAAAGTCCCCGCGGCTGGGAACTGTCACTGCTCGGCGACCAGGTGGTGGCATGCGGCAAGCCTTTCTACGGGCACCCGAAATACGATGTCTTCGACAATACCGTCTTCGGCAAGGTCTTTCTGGCATCGGCCGGCGGCCGGGACATTGTCTGGACCAGCAACCAACAGAATAAAAAGATTATGTGCTTCGATAAGATCGACAGAAACGTGCTGAGAGAACGGATGGCCGAGCCCGGCAATCGTTTCACCCTTGACTGGAACAGGCTCGGTATTAAGGACAAGCCGTTATGGAACTACGACTGCAAGGACAGCATCGCTCTGGCAGTTTGTAAGAACGCCGTCGTGGTGGCCTGCAAATCGGAGATTGTCGCCCTGGACCTTCAGGACGGCAAAGTCCTCTGGTCGCAGGCGATATCGGCGGCCCCGGTTCCCTGGGGCCTGGCCATAGACCGTAACGGTCGTGCCATAGTCACCCTTGAAGACGGACAGGTCCTGTGCCTGGGCAGCGGCGGCTGAGAGCAGCAAGAAAATGAAGGAGCGAAATATGCAAACCGGACACACGCAGAGAATCGTAGGGCAGGCTTTAGCCCACCGATTGTGGCACGGACTTCCAGCCCGTGAAAGGGACCCCAAACGCGAAAGATGGCGTTTGGGAATCCAAAAACATGGCCAGGATGGCCATGCCACGAGCAGTCCGTGGGACAACGATGGTGGGGCAAGCCCCACCCTGCTTATGTTGTCGCTGTGTTTACTTATTTTCATGCCGGCAATTGGCTGCAGCAAGAAAGATACATCGCAGAAATCCAGGGAGCTGATGATCCTGTGCGGCAGTTCCTTTGTTCCGCCGACCGAGCAGTTGTGTTCGGAGTTTAAGGCCCAAACAGGTATCGAGATTGTCCGCACCGTTGGGGGCAGCGAGGACTTTTTGCCCCTGGTCAAAGCAGGCCAACAAGGAGACGTCCTGGTCACGCACGACCCATACCTTGATTACGTCGCTGATGCGAATGCCTTAGCGGATCATGTCGAGGTGGGCTTTGTGGCTCCCGTGCTGGTCGTCCAGAAGGGCAATCCACAGGGCATTAAGAGCATCGAAGACCTCGCGCGGCCCGGGCTGAAGGTTGCGCTGAGCGACCCGCAGTATTCGACCTGCGGTGAAATGGTCTTTGCCCTTCTGGACAAAAAAGGCATAAAAGACGCCGTGATGAAAAACGTCGAGAACCGCCTGACCAAGGGACACAGCAACATCGGGACCTTCCTCAAAACCCAGGCCATAGATGCGGGAATTATGTGGAACGGCGTGGCCCATACGTTCAGGGACAGCCTGGACGTCGTCAAGACGCCTTATGAGTACGATGAAGAGACACGCGTGCATATCATGGGCCTGAGCTACACGAAACAAGCCGAAGAGCTCAGGCAATTCATGGAATTTGCCCGAAAGCGAGGCCCGGCGATTTTCGCCGAACACGGCTATGTCAAGTGAAAGAGGCTGGGAACACTTTGAAAAAACTAACGTTTGCCACAGTTGTTGTTACAGCCTTTCTGCTGTTCGGCTGCAAGGCCGACAAGCCGAAAGAATCTGATTCGAGGGCGAAGGAATTGCTGCTCTATTGCGGGGCCGGAATTCGCCCGCCTGTGCAGCAGATAGCCGAAGCTTTCGAACGCGAGCATGGTGTGAAAATCATTACGGACTATGCCGGCAGCGAGATGCTTCTGTCGAAAATAAAGCTGGCCCGGCGGGGCGATCTTTATATGCCCGGCGATAAACACTACGTCGATCAGGCCGCCCGGGAGGGAATGATTCTCTCGCAGCAGTCCGTCTGCTACTTCGTGCCGACCATCCTGGTGCGGAAGGGCAATCCCAAGAATATCCGCGAATTGAAGGACCTGCTCAGAGCCGGTCTGAAGCTCGGAGTCGGGGACGCCAAGGCCTGTGCCATCGGCAGAACGACCAAACAGATATTCGCCAGGAACAATATCGCATGGGAGGACATCGAGAAGAATGTGGCCTTCCAGTCGCTGACCGTCAACGAGCTGGGTATGCAGATTCAGGCCGGCTCGCTCGATGCCGTCATAGTCTGGGATGCAATCGCCCGGTACTACAACGAGCACGGAACGGAGGTTCCGATACCGGTCGAAGAAAACGTCATATCCACGGTTGATATCGGGATTCTCACCTTTACGAAGGACCGCTCCCTGGCCGGGCAGTTCGTGGAATTCGCCGCGTCCCCACAGGGACAAAGCATTTTCAACCAGCACAACTACCGCACCGACCTTCCACAATAGCATCGAATTGGCCGAAAATTGTGCCGGAAGCCGGCGGCGGCCGCGCTGCAGGCGAGCATTTTCCTTGTGATTGGCTCGACAATCCTTATAATGCGTGCGTCAGAGAATATTGAAATTATGGGGGCTTTGTTGGAGTTCCGACATGATAGCTCAATTAACTGGTTGCTGGTGGCTGTTTATCGTATTAGGCGTATGTGCGGGTTTGGTCAGCGGAACCCTGGGCCTTGGCAGCGGAATCGTGGTGATACCGGTGCTTGTGCTTCTCTGTGGTTTCGAGCAGAAATCCGCACAGGGAACAGCCCTGGCGGTTATGGTGCCGATGGCGCTCGTCGGGGCGCTGCGGTATTGGAAAAATCCTGAAATTGATATGAGCCTGACGATTATTCTGCTAATCGTATCAGGTGCGTTGGTCGGCGTTCTGGCCGGGACCGAACTGGTTTCCTGGCTGCCAAACGAGGTTTTGCGGAAGTTATTCGCCACTTTCCTGGTAGTAGTGGCAGTGAGAATGTTTATTGCTTCGCCGGGCTCGAAACAACCGCAGCCCGGCGTGAATTTGACGAATCAAAATAATGCGAGCTTAGTTGATCCCGGAGAGACAAAGAATGAAGCAGAACAGCAGTAACGGAGTTGTCCGTGTTTTTAGTGCAAGGGCGTGTGCGGCACCTTTGGAAAAAGCTGCTAAATTGTTTGAGCGGCAGACCGGTATTCATGTTGAAATCGATGTATGCAGCCGGCATTGCGCTGCGCCGGTTGCGGAAGAGGCTACCGGCGAAACCGGCGGGGACGATTTTCTGTTGGAAATTGCAGATGCAGGCGTCCATGACCTTGCGATCGGAGGAGCCGAGTACCTGCTTGACGATGGAGAAATAAGAGGGATTGTGCAAAGACATGAAAGGCGTACTATCGCCTGCCGGGTTTCGGCAATTATAGTCCCTGCCGGCAATCCTAAGAATATTAAGAGCGTGGAAGACATGGCTGCGCCGGGCGTGCGAGTGGGCGTATCGGTCATTGACTGCCTCAAAGGCCTGTGGGAGGATATCAGCGGCCGACTGGGCCTTCTGGATAAAATCCGAAAGAACATTTCTTATTACGCCAACGGCTGCATCGCTATTGTCGAAGCCGTTGCCGACAACCAGGTTGACGCTGCTTTCGGCTGGACGTCTTTTAAGCATCTGGAGCCGGACAGAATAGAAGTAGTCGAAATGCCCGAAGAGCAACAGGTGCTTCGAGGTACATGTGTGGGAATGTTGTCATTCGCCAAAGATACCGAGGCTGCGAGAAAGTTTATGGATTTTCTCACGACTCCGGAAGCTCGCAAGTTCTATAAAGAGTTTGGTTGGGTTGTTTCGGATGGCTAAGCCCTGAAAATTCCGCCTCAGAGATTTATGCTATGATTTTTCTTGAAAGTGCTTACAGTTTTTTACTTTTGGTACATTTGTTTGTGACTTTCGTTCTTATCGGGAGCATGACGCATGGATTGCTCATAGTCATCAGTTATCTCCGCGGCAAGTTCAACCGCCGGAAGCTCGAATTATTCTACACGAAGGTCTCCCTGTGGTCATACGTGATTGTATATGTCATCGGCGCGCTGATTTATCCGGCTTACAGAATTCACATCCGTTATGATTATTTCGATCCTCAACTTCCCTGGGCTACCGGGCTGTTCGAGGTCAAGGAGCATTGGGGAACTGTGGGCCTGGCGATGTTCTTCGTGTTTTATTTACTGCGTAAAAATCTGCGGCCGGCCGAGGAAAAAGATAAGCTCTGGCTTTATGTGCCGCTGTGTTTTCTTTTGAACGTAATCGTTTGGTACAAAGTCGTTGTGGGCTGTTACCTGACGCTTTTGAAGGGGTCCTGGTCATGAAGAAGCCGGATGTCACTTACATTCTCGGTGCCGCTTTTGCGGCATTGACCAGTCTGTTCTACTGCTGCACGATGTGGTTTGCCATCAAGCTGCCGCGCTACTATCCGCTGGAGCGTACATGGAAATGGGTGAACGAAAAAGACGTTCCCTCGCAGGGCTGGTACGGGATGCAGGCCTTTGCCTTCCTGGCGGCGGGCATTGTCACCTTCATCATATACCTTGTCCTAAAACGTGCCGTTTCCGCAGAAGCAAGTCTCAAGCCGGTATACACCAGGATACTCGGCGCAGCGGCAACTCTGACGGTGATAATCTGCATGGGATACATGCTGTATTACGAATTCGAAAAGTGGGGCGTTTTTGGATTGATGGGTCTGGAATGAGAATCTCCGCTAACAATCCCGTCCGAGGCTGGCGCGACCGCATCTTCTCTGCTGCGGCGTTTTTCTTCGTGTCCGTTTTTATCGTTTTTGTTTTGGGGCTGATTCTAACGGACGTTTTTTACGTCGACAGGAAAGCCGTCGTAACAGTCCTGACCTCCAGGTTTATCCTTCACGCCCTCTGGATGAGCATCTGGACCAGCTTTGTGACCACCTTTATCGCCCTGCTCTTCGCGGTGCCGATGGGATACGCCCTGAGCCGGTTCCGCTTTCCCGGCCGAATTCTGGCCGAGGCCGTCGTGGATTTGCCTATCGTTTTTCCTCCCCTGGTGGCGGGCCTGACGCTGCTGGTGTTCTTTTCGCAGACGGCGGTCGGCCGATGGATACAGGACGACCTGGGTCTGGAATTTGTTTTCCAGCCGAAAGGCATCGTGCTGTGCCAGTTTGTCGCCGCGGCCAGTTTCGCTATCCGTTCGGCAAAGACCGCCTTCGACGACGTTGACCGGCGCTACGAAAACGTCGCCCTGACGCTGGGCTGCACCCAATGGGGCAGTTTCCGCCGGGTCTCGCTGCCGCTGGCCCGCAACGGCATCATCGCCGGCGGCATTTTAACATGGGCCCGCGCGTTCGGACTTTTCGGGCCCCTGATGATTTTTGTCGGCTCGTTCCGCGGGCGAACCGAAGTATTGAGCACGACGATCTTTCTCGAACAATCGGTCGGTAATCTTGAAGTCGCCCTGGCAATAGCGCTGCTGCTAATCCTCGTGGCCCTTATTGCAGTGACGGGTATTCGGCTTGTCGGCGGTTCTACCCTGGTGAAATTATGATTCACGCCGAAGAAATTACTTTTAGCATCGGAACATTCGAGCTGCGGCGTTTTAGCATCGACATAGCTGAGGGAGAATATTTCATCCTGCTTGGGCCGCCTGGCTCGGGTAAAACGATTTTTCTGGAGTGCCTTTGCGGCCTGAAAAAAATCCAATCGGGGCGAATCCGCATCGACGGGCATGATGTCACCAACCTCGAACCGCGCAGGCGCGGCATCGGGTACGTGCCCCAGGATTACGCTCTTTTTCCACATCTTTCCGTCGAGCAAAATATCACTTTCGGCCTGCGCGCCCACGGTTACGAGGAAACGAACATCAACGAAACCGCGGACCTGCTGGGCATCAGGCATCTGCTTACACGAAGCATCGACGGTCTCAGCGGCGGCGAAAAACAACGCGTCGCCCTGGCGCGGGCTTTGGTTCTGAAGCCGAAAATTCTGCTCCTGGATGAGCCGGTCTGTGCCCTGGACGAGGTCACCCGGCAGCAGGTTTGTGTGCAACTGTCGGGTATTCAGCGCCGGCTCGGCCTGACGACCGTCCATGTAAGCCATAATCTCGAAGAGGCATTTTCCGTGGCGGATCGAGCCGCTATATTGCACAAGGGTCTCCTGCAGCAGGTCGGCACTCTGGATGAGCTGCTGCGCAAGCCGAAAAGCGAGTTTGTCGCCCGCTTCATGCGGTGCGAAAACATCTTCTGCGCAGAGGTCACCGGCCGGGGCGCCCGCGATTCTGACACCCGTGTAAAACTCGGCGATATCGAGCTGCAAATAGCGGGCCGCCGCAGCGGTAAATTAATGCTGATGATTCGGCCGGAAGACTTGCTTGTCCGGTCCGGCTCTGCGTATAACGGCAAAGGCGAAAACATAATTCGTGCCGCGCTTGTACGCTCGCGTGATTGCGGCGGCTATGTCAGAGTCGAGCTTGACGGTCCTGTCAGTCTTGTAGCGCACATGACGCACGCAGCGTTCGCGGAACTGCAGGAGACACATCAGCCTGATGTCGTGGCGGAATTAGACTTGAAAAATATCCACGTATTGCCACAATAGACCTCGAAGAACCAGCCCGGCCCAGGGAAAAGGTCGCCGCCGGATAAAGCGGCCACTGGAGATTGGTATTATGAAAGCGGCCCCGGGACGCTCATTATTGAACTGTGCAGAAATACCCGGCTGCATTGGATCAATGCCGATATCAATCCACATTTCTTTCCGCATTTTTATAAGCAGGCGCAGCAGCGAGGTTTTGGCCACCGGGTCAGCGCCGTATTCGCCGATGCCGGCGCCCTGCCTTTTCGCGACAACTATGCGGATATTATCGTCAGCAGGGGTTCTTTATCCTTTCTGGCAGGACAAGAGACGCGCGTTCAGTAAGATTTATCGCGTTCTGAAACCCGGAGCGGTCGCTTACATCGGGCGCGGCTTTTCGGAAAACCTGCCCGTTGCGACGGCGAAAAAGATTCGCGGTAAACAACGCGGAAAAATGAAATATGACATGGACAAGGCGGCAGATGAGCTGCGGCAAATTATGAAAGTGCTGCAAATCAAAGAATGGAAAATTCACAGGCCGAATCCTCCGGGCGGTGAGATCATCAATTATGGCATTTGGATTGAATTTCATAAGCCCAAGAGCTAAAAAAGGAAAAAGACATGGAATACGATGCAGAAAAGCGACCGATTACAACGAGGTCGGTCCGCTAAAATGCACTTTATGCTTACCTCCACGGACAATAAATTCCATATCTTTCCGTGCCAAAGCGTTGATTGCATATTGCCGAAGGAGTCTTAAGAGACAGCACAAGAAGTCTTTTTCGGACCATGCCAATCCATCCTCTCCCGCCCGTGACTTACAGGTGACATCATAATAAAATTGTCTTGACATTCGGTAA
>Ga0315284_10017151_pt1 | contig 10266 bp, 3 predicted proteins | sample YL17G09_16_MG_FD_203696 | JGI IMG/M metagenome (GOLD analysis project Ga0315284, IMG submission 203696) | Sediment microbial communities from Yellowstone Lake, YNP, Wyoming, USA - YL17G09_16 | ecosystem: Environmental > Aquatic > Freshwater > Lake > Sediment | place: USA: Wyoming | collected...
CGGCCTCGCGGGCTTCAAGGGGGGCTACGCGGAGCACTCGTTCCTATGGATCATCAATAATATCTACTTCCAGTATTTCAGCCTGGTCATCTTCCTCGTGTGCGTGGTGGTGGCGATCGCGGTCAGTTACCTCTCGGCCCCGCCGCCCGAAGCGAGGCTCCGGGGCCTGACCTTCGCCACGACGTCGCCCGAGGACCGCGCGACGTCGCGGGCCAGTTGGAACCGCTGGGACGTCCTCGCCTCGGCCGGCGTCCTGCTCCTGATTCTCCTGGCGTACCTGTACTTCAGGGGATAGGCCCTGCGAGCCCGCCGCGGCAGCGGCGGTACGCGATCGGCGATAATGGCGGCGAAGGGCTCGACCATGACCGGAAGAATCCTGCTCGCCGTGTTGCTGATTGGCGCTGCCGCCGCGGCGGCGGCCGCACAGGATGCGGCAGAGCGGGCCTACTTCGTTCCCGCGCTCCAGCCGAAGCATAAGGACAAACCTCCAGTGAGAGGCTGGGCCGACCGGCGGGTGGAGGAGAAGCTCAATCGCGGCATGGTGGCCACGCCCGGCGGGGAGGGCAAGGTCTACCTGGGCTGGCGTCTTCTGAAGACCGATCCCCAGGGCACCGCGTTCAACGTTTACCGCTCCGTCGACGGCGGGGAGCCGGTCAGGCTGAACAAGGATCCCCTGACCGCCACCACGGACTTCATCGACGCGCAGCCCCCGGCGGGCCGCGCGAGCGCCTACTGGGTCCGGCCGGTCGTGGCGGGCAGGGAGGTTGAGCCTTCCGAGAAGGCGCTCCTGAAAGCCGGCGCCGGCGACAAGCCGCACTACACGTCCATCAAGTTCCAGGGGGACTACACGGCGCAGAGAATCGCCGTGGCCGACTTGAACGGCGACGGCGCCTATGACTTCGTCATCAAGCAGCCGAGCCAGGGCATCGACCCGGCCGGCCGTCCCAACTCGAGCGGCCTCACCTACAAGCTCGAGGCCTATCTCGGCGACGGCACGTTTCTGTGGCGCAAGGACCTGGGCCCGGGCATCGAGCCGGGCATCTGGTACTCGCCCTACGGGGTCTACGATTTCGACGGCGACGGCAAGGCCGAGGTGGTCGTCAAGACCGGGCCCGAGGACGCGCGCGGCGCCGATGGGCGCGTCCGCAGCGGGCCGGAATGGGTGTCGATCCTCGATGGCATGACCGGCCGGGAGATCACGCGGGCCGACTGGCCGCCGCGCGACCCGCGCCTGGGCGACTACAACCGCATCAACCGCAACCAGGTGGGCATCGCCTACCTGGACGGCAAGACGCCGTGCCTGCTCGCGGCGCGCGGCACGTACAAGCTGATGAGGGTCGACGCCTACCAGTATCACGACAAGAAGCTGGAGCGGCTGTGGCACTGGGAGGGCGACGACGAGACCCCAATCATCCGCAGCCAGGGGGCCCACGGCATGCACGCGGCCGACGTCGACGAGGACGGCCGCGACGAGGTCGTCCTGGGCGCCGCCGTGCTCGACGACAACGGCACGTGCCTGTGGTCCGCCGGCCTGGGCCACCCCGACAAGTGCTATGTGACCGACGTGGACCCCACACGCCGCGGCCTGGAGATCTTCTACGCCATCGAGCCGTGGCACGACGATGGGCTCGGCGTCTGCCTGGTCGAGGCCAGGACCGGCCATGTCATCTGGAGCATCGGCCGGCGCACCGGGCACGTGGGCGACGGCATGGTTGCCGATATCGACCCGTCAATCCCCGGCCTGGAATGCTTTGCGGCCGAAGACGCGAAGGGCGGCTCTTCCGGGCGTTACCTGTTCTCCGCCGCCGGGAAGCCGCTGGGCACGCGGGAGGACGTTCCCGGCTGCCGGAACTGGATCTTCTGGGACGCCGACCTTTTGCGGGAGACGATCGCGGGCGGCGGACGCAGGCGCGGCGCCCTCTCCATCGTGAAGTACAAGGGCCCGGCCCTGACCTCCGGCATCGAGGGCGCTATCATGATGATGGCCGACATCCTCGGCGACTGGCGCGAGGAACTTATCACCGTTCTGCCGGGCGAGTTGCGCCTCTACACGACGACGATCCCGGCCAAAGACCGCCGCGTCTCGCTGATGCAGGACCCCGTCTACCGCACGGAAGTCGCGCACCGGTCCATGGGCTACGAGCAATCGCCGGTGACCGGCTACTACCTCGGCGTTCCTCCCGCCGACGCCGCCCGCGCCACGCCGGCTATTCCGAAGGTGCAGGAGTGACGGCGGCGGCGCGTTGGAGGTCGGCGAATCCCCGTCCGACCGTCGAGAGCGTGCCGGTCGACTCCCAGCGCTCGTGGAGGCGGCCCTTGCCGTAATCGTAGAAGTTCCCCCCGCCAACGAAGGTCCCGAAGGTCCAGACGAGCACCGCCTCGGCCTGCACCACGGGGCCGAAGTCGCGGGCCACGTGCAGCCACGCCACGTCCTGGTCCCATCGGCGGTCGCCGCACAAGGCCCACCCGTTGTACGTCTCGGCGATCCAGAAGGTCTTGCCGGTCTCGGCCGGGTGGCCGAACTCCTTGAGCCGCTCCTCGGTCTGCCGGAAGTTTTCGGGCGAGTAGATCTCCACCGACAGGACGTCGAGCTCCGGCAGCGTCTTCATGCGCGTCCAGACGTCCCACTCGGGCTTCTTATCGTCCATCACCAGAAGGCAGATGCCCGTCCGCGTCGCCGGGTCGATGGATTTGACCAATCGGCACATGTCGGAAAGCTGTGCCGCCCAGGCCTGCGCCGAGTAGGCCGCGTCCGGCCGCAAGAAGAAATAGTGGTAGTTCATCGGCTCGCAGACCACGAGGTAGACGCTCGGATGGTACCGCCGCTGGTAGTACTCGATCCTCCGGCGTTGAAAAGCGCAGAACTCCCGCCAGTCCAGACGCTTGCCCAGGCGCTGCGGATGCTGGGTGTCCACCAGGACCGCGGGGATGCCCGTCCGCCGGACCTCGTCCATGTACTGATCGTCAAGCGTCTCCTGAAACGCCGCCCGGTCGGGATCGTTTCCGAAAAGGTGGTCGCCCGACGCCCCCATGCGGACGTAGCGGGCCTTGGCGGCGGCGATCGAGGCCAGGTCGGCCTTGGCGTCGGCCAGCCGGTTGGCGCACGCCGCCAGCCGCTCTTCGTGCGTCTTGGACGTCCCGGGGTCCGCCTGAGTCAGCTCATACCCGAGGAAGACGACGGAACACGCCCCGAAGTCAGGTCGCCGGCGCTCCCCGCCATCCGGCGGCGCGTACCGCCGGGCCAGTTCCGCGAGGGTCCGGCCGCGCTCGGCCCAGAGGAGCGGCGGCACAAGCAACGTCACCGCCGCGAGCAAGGCGAGGCGGAGGCCGAGGCCCACGGCCGGCCGCCCCACGCCGCGACGCTCTCCGGCCGGCGCGCGCCGCCACAGGCGGTACGCGCCGATCATCCGCACGAGGCCCCCCACCCCCGCCAGGACCACCGACACAATCCACGCCAGGACGACGGGAACGGCGACGGCGGAGAGCAGGAACACCATGACAACGCCGGAGACCACCACGGCGGGCAGGTCCACCACGACACGCCCGATGAGCCACGCCCAGGCCAGGCCGAGCCCGATGAACGTCGAGAGGCGCCGCCGCGCTACGCCCCGGACGGCCAGCACCATCCACAGGCCGACCACGAGGCCCGCGGCCCCGGTGCCGCCGGCCGTCGCGTTGGAGAAGCCCATGCCCATCCCGAACACGACAAATCCCACGAGGCCCGTCAGCAGGCCGGCCACGACGGTCCCAACGGCAAGAAGGGCCGACCGGCGTCTGCCCTGCGCGTTCGCCCCGTCCGGCGGAGTTTGCCGGCGCGCTTCGGGCGCCGTACCGCCGGGCGGCTCCACCTGTTCTCGTGTCATCGTTGCCTCCGCGCTTGGGCGCCTGTTTGGCGTGGCTCCTCATCGCGTGCCACGGGTGGCAAGGCCCGTTTGAGGGGCGATAAGCCCGTGCCTATACCTCGCTTCGCGGCGCCAAGCCCGCCGAGACGGGCTCTTCACGCCTGCGCTTTGGTTTCCTCGACGATGGCGATTTCGTCTTTCGTCAGACCGTACAGGCGGTAGACCAGGCGGTCGATCTCGGCGTCGGTGGCGGCGATCTGACGCCCAATCACGGTTCCCTGCGCCTCGGACTTCGCCGCCGCAAGTCGCTTGTGCAGGGCCAACATGGACTCGACAAGCCCCGCCAGCCGATCATGCCTGGCCTTCTCGGCGGGCTTGCCGAAGTCAATCCGACGAATGGGCAAGCGCGCCAAGTAGGTTGGCTTGATGTTGTAGTCAATGAACGTGTTGGCGAAAACGAAATTCATAAGTCTTGAATTCAACACGCCAAGGATGAACGGGAGGGAGTACTCCGTGTCCTTGGCGGCAATACAAGAGTAGTTGTTCAGCGGGTAGTATTGCCCCCTGCTATCGAGGGCGGCTATGATTCGGCGCTCCAGGCTCAGTTTGCGGATGTACTGCACGACGATCTTGGGGACTTCAACGGGTTCGGTGCGATAGCCGGCCAACTCGCGGCTCCACCACAAGTAAAGCCCGGCCCATCGAAGGCTATACCGCTGCACTTCGCCGGTCTTCAGCGCCTTCCTGGTGTGGCGGGCGGTCTTCCGCGTTGAGAGGTACTTCCGGTTGTCGCCGGTCTTGATGCCATAGACAACCCGGGCCACGCTCCCAAGAGGCAGGCAGCTTCTCCCCGACTTCGTCAGGATTTCGAGAACACGGTCGGTCAGGGCAAGGTTAATGGTCGCCGCGAAGGCCTCTTTCCATCGCGATTGCCTTATCCGCCAGGACTCGAGCGCGCATGGGAAGTTGCCGGCATCAACCTTGACCACGGTGCTTCTCTTGACCAGGCAACTGCCTGCCTTGGACGGTCGATTCTCCAGAAAAACCATGACGGGAACAATGTCCGGCGCGTCGACAAAGATGTATTTGGTCAGTTCCACAATCTGGGCGAACCGGGCCCTTTCAAGCACGTAGGCTCGGAGTTCTTCGGAGTTCAGAACGGACAGCCAGGTGTTGGGGGTGATGAAGCCCAGCCTCCCGCCGCGCCTCAACAGCTTCAGGGCACGCTCAATGAAGAACAGGTGAGACTCCGCTTCTCCCTTGTGATTGACATATCGCGAACATAAGTATTGCTTCTCCTCCGCGGTGATCAGGCCGCCCCACGGCGGGTTCCCGATGACACAGTCGAAGCCGCCGGCCCCCATGATGGCCGGGAATCCTTGTGGCCAGTCAAACGCGTTGACTCGCCTCATCTCTTCCGCATCGGGCATCAAAGCGCCGGTGAAGTAGTCCGGGCTGATCAACGAGTTCCCGCACTTGATGTTGTCGGCGAGGTTGGGCAGGGCGCGGTCGTTGAAGGGAAGCAGGCCCCTGTGCAGGCTCTGATCGGTTTCCCCTTCCAGCACCTTCAAGAGCAGGGAAAGCTTCGACACTTCGACGGCCTGCGGGTCGATGTCCACGCCGAAGAGGTGCGTGGTGAGGATCCGTTTCTTCTCGTCGATCGTGAGCCGCCACGCTCCGGTGCGTGGGTCCTTGTAGACCGCCTTCTTGTGCTTCTTGGGGTTGTTATCCGCATACCATTTCAGGCAATGGTCCAGAAGGCACTGGTACGCCCCCAGGAGGAATGACCCGCTTCCGCACGCCATGTCGAGGACGCGGAAAGGCTGTTTCCCGTTCCGCCCCGCTAGTTGGGCCGGGCTTTTCTTCTCGATCTCGCGCCCCACCGTGTGCTGGACGATGTAATCGACGATGTAAGCGGGCGTGTAGTACACCCCGCCGGCCTTGCGGACCTCCGGCTTTTCCTCGACCTTGGCACGGTGATCGGCGGTGAGCCGGATCACCTTCCCCAGGAACCGCTCATAGACCGTGCCCAGGATTTCGACCGGCAGGACGCTGAACTCATAGGGTGAACCGTAGGCGAAGTACAGACTTTGCAGGATCGACTTGAAGACCTTGTCATCGACCTTCAACGGGGGCGTGATCCGGTCGGGGTCTTCGGAGACGCCGGCCTCTCTCTGAAAGTGGAACAGCCCGGAGTTGTACTTGTCATCTGCCCTGCGGCACAGGTCGCCCATGAAGCGGGCGTAAACGTCGTCTCGCTCGCACAGGGTGAGAAGCTGCTGGCCAGGCTCGAGCCCCCGGTCCTCGGCCATCCGCAGGAAAACGATGCGGTCGATCGTGAGCTGCACCGCGCGGTTGAGGTCGTCGGGCGAGAGGCCGCGATTGCGGAGGGCGATGACCCGGGCGAGCTCATCGCGCCAGCCCTCGATCTCCTTCAGGAATTCCTCATCGACTTCCGACGTGCCGCGCTTGCGCTTGGAGGCGGCGTAGTGGTCGAACGCGCCCGACCACACCGCCTCGCGCGAGAACAGGTTCCACAGTTCGCGCCAGCGGTCGGGGTACTCGTTGAACCGGAGGTACAGGACCCTGGCGTGACCGGCCTTGTCGGACTGCCGGGGGCGCAGGGTGCAATCGTAGACCGCCAGTTCCTCGAAGTCCGTGAGGATCGACAGGGCCAGCTTGGCGCTCCATCCGTACCGGCGAAGCTGGTAGGCGGGAGCGGGATCGTCGCTCAGGTTGACGCCGCACTTCTTGGCTTCCGCATAGAACTTCGGCAGCGTTCCGACGCGGAACGTGTAGTCCGGGGCCTTCTGCTGACCCTCAACGTCCAGGCTGTCTTCCGTCATCACCTCGCGGTATTGCGGCGCGACCATGGCCGCATTGCGAACGTCCCAGCCCAGGGCCTCAAGGAACGGGTCGATCAGCGTTTGCCGGACGTGGGCCTCCTTGACGCCGGGGGCGAGAAAGGAGTCCCGGTTCCTGGCGAAGTAGTCGCACAACTTGCCGATCTCATCGCGGCCTTGCTCAAACGTCTTGCTCATGGCCGGCCTTCCGGGTTTCCCCGGCCCTCGGAAACCGCGTAACAGGATAACAAGCATCGGGCGGATGGCCAACGGGATTCGGCCCGGCCTTCGCCTTTCCCACTATCCCCCGACTGGCGTCTTGCTCCCGGTCGCGGACGAGGTAGAATCACGGAAACCTGCCTGCGGCGACCGTGGCCGATGGTCATACAGGGAACCCCGGGAGAACAACAAGAATGACTGTCCTGCGGTGTGCGGTTGCGGCCATGGCGACGATCCTCCTCGGGGGCGCCGTGGGTGAAGCGGCCGAGGCGCCCGCCACGCTGGTCCGTAAGACCGTGGAGACGTTTGACGAGGTCGCCTGGCCGCCGGAGGTCTGGAGCCGCGCGGCCGGAGCGACGCGCCTCTCGGCCGAGGTTGCGCCCGACGCCGGCGGCAAGTGCCTGGAGGTGGAGGTCCGCTTCGCGGGGAAGGGCTTCGAGTGGTTTGCGGCCATGCCGGCCGAACCGCTGGTGATCCCCGGCGACGCCAAGGCCGTCACGATGCGGTTCCGCGCCGAGGACAAGCGCTATCCGGTCATCCTCAACTTCCGCGACGGATGGGGCCGCACCCAGGCCGGCCCGAAGAAGCTGGAGTGGGCTCCGCCCCCCGACGCCGGCGGGAAGTGGGCCACGGCCACCTTCCGTGTGCCTGAAGACTGGGTTCGCCCCCTGACCCTCGCGAGCATCGCCACGCACAATTGGTCCGCCCAGGCCGACGCGCGGACGGTCCGGTTCTGGATCGACCACCTCGAGGTCGAAACCGACCTGCGCGACGCCGATCCCGAGACCGGCCTCTTGCGCACCTGGAAGCCGGACCCTCAGCCCGCCGACCCGGCCAAGGCGGTGAAGCAGTGTCCGAAGGCGCCCCTGCTCACGGTCGAGTTCTCGACGGGGCAGGTGAGCAACGTCTTCTCGCGCGAGCCGCCTGCCGTCGCCCTGCGCCTGCGGAACTGGAAGCCGGGGACGCTGACCGGCACGGTGACGCTCCGCGTGGCCGACGGCGACGACAAGCCGATCGACCGCCAGGAGCGGCCCGTCTCGGTGGAGAGCACGGCCCAGATCAACCTGCCCCTGAAGGCGGAGCGTTTCGGCCTGTACAGGCTCCAGGCCGACCTGTCGCTCTCCGATGGCGCCAAGCGCGTCGAGAAGATGACCTTCGCCCGCCTCCCGCCGGGCCGCGACCTCTCGGAGGCCGAGAAGCAGGCCTCGCCCTATGGCGTGAACGTAAACGGCGGCGGCGACCGCCCGCCCGTCGTGCCCTTCCGCAAGGCGGGCATCGTCTGGTTCCGCGACTACGGCTTCGGCTACGAGTGGCTCCTACGGGCCAAGGGCGAGGACAAAAAGTACGCCGGCTGGCCCTGGTATCCCGCCATCATGCGGCGCTACGCCCAGGCGGGCGCCAAGGTGCTTCCGTGCCTGATGAAGAGCATCCGCGCGCCGCAGGTCAAGGACGGCAAGGCCGCCGGACCGCTGGGCCCGGACCGGGCGTGGACGCGCGAGATCGTGGACATCGTCCAGGCGTTTCCCGAGATCACGCACTGGGAGCTTGACAACGAGTACGACCTCGCACGCGCCAGCGCCGAGGCGGAGCGCGCGGTCGACTGGCGGAACCTGGGGGCCTACCATCGCAAGCTCGCCGACATCCTCGACCTCCTGGGAGGCAAGGACCTCGTGGCCGTCGAGCAGGGACACGCGGGCATCTGGCCCGACCGGGCCCGGCGCCTCATCGCCGCCGGGGACTACGAGAAGGTCGGCGTGGTCAACGGGCACCACTACTGCGGCACGGAACCGCCGGAGACCAACGTCGGGAACTGGAACACGGGCTTCGAGGGCGACTGGCGCGCCCAGCCGCCGATGCTCTTCTTCGACCGGCTGCGCGAACTGAAGCGTGCCGCCGCCGGCGACGGCCGGCCGCGCGAGGCCTGGCTGACGGAGTTCGGCTGGGACACGCTGGCGGGCCCGCGGGTCCCGCCGCGCGAGCAGGCGGCCTACCTGGCCCGCTCGTGGATGGTGGCGCTCGCCGCTGGTATCGACAAGTGTTTCTGGTTCTACGATTACGACGCGCCCGAGCCGAAGCAGATGTTCGACGGCTGCGGCCTCCTGGCGGCCGACTCGAGCCCCAAGCTGTCGCTCGGCGCGATGGCGGGCCTCGCCTCCGTGCTTCCGAGCCCCCGGTGCGTCGGCAGCGCGAGCGCGGGCGACGGCACCGGCGGCTACGTCTTCGAGACCGGCGGCGACCTCGTGGCTTCCCTCTGGACGATCGAGGCGGAGGCCGGCCCCGAGGTGACGTTCAAGGCCCGCGAGCTCCGCGACTTCCTCGGCAACAAGCTCGAGGGGCTCAAGGTCCGCCTGTCGCCGGTGCCCGTGTACGCCCTCGGGCTGGACCGCGCCGACCCGCTGTATCGCCAGACCGCCTACAGCCTGGCCACGCCGTACCTCGCGGTGGCTTCGTCGGGGGACGTCGTAACGCCGGTCGTGGAGGTCAACAACAACCGCGACGGCCCGATCGCGTGCGCGGTCAGCGCGGCTCTTCCGAGCGGCTGGAAGGCCGAGCGCACGGAAGTCTCGGCGAACGTGCCGAAGGGCGAGCGCCGGACGCTGCCGCTTCCGCTCACGGTCGCCCCCGGCGAAGGGCTGGGCGCGAAGGACGTCCGGTTCACGGTGTCCGAGGGCGGCCGCGTCAAGGAGATGACGCTGCGGGTCCTCGTGCAGCCCGCCCTGGCGATCGAGGTGGCCCCGCTCGAGGGCAAGCCCGGGCCGGTGACGGTCGCCGTCAAGATCGGCAACCGATCGGCCCGGCCTCTGGACGGCGTGCTGCGGCTGCGCGTGCCCGCCTCGTGGAAGGCCGACGCGACGGAGACGAAGGTCGCCGGCCTCAAGCCCGGCGAGGTCCGCGAGGTCCGGTGCGGCCTGCGCTGGACGGCCGACTGGAAGCCCGGCGAGTCCGCCGCGGCCGAGTTCGACGCCGGCGGCGGCCTCTCGATCGCCCAGCCGATCATCCCGAACTGCTTCCGCCTGTGCCGCGCGAAGGACCTCACGATCGACGGCCGGCTGGACGACTGGCCGGACCGCGCCCGGATGCCCGCGTGGATGCTCGGTTCCACGCACGGCCGGCCCGACGCCAAGGTCTACCTGGCCTGGGCGCCCGAAGGGATCTACGGCGCCGTCGAGGTCCCCGGCGCCGTCCTCGACAAGACCGATCCGCGATCCTTCTGGTCCGGAAACTGTCTGGAGATCTTCATTGATTCTCGCAACGAGAAGCGCCAGCGCGCCTACGGGCCGGGCGACCACCAGTTCTGGTTCGTGCCGCTCGTGGAGGAAAAGCGCGTGTACGCCGGCCAGTGGAAGCAGGGCAGTGAGATT
>Ga0315284_10017152_pt1 | contig 10266 bp, 10 predicted proteins | sample YL17G09_16_MG_FD_203696 | JGI IMG/M metagenome (GOLD analysis project Ga0315284, IMG submission 203696) | Sediment microbial communities from Yellowstone Lake, YNP, Wyoming, USA - YL17G09_16 | ecosystem: Environmental > Aquatic > Freshwater > Lake > Sediment | place: USA: Wyoming | collected...
CAGTGTCTTCTTGGGCGGTTGACTCAGATACCACAGGTTCCATATCTCCCAGTTCACCCCTAGCCATGGCGGCAGACATCTTCTCAAAGTCATCGTCAGCCAACGACTTTTGAATAGCAGATTCTGCATCCATCTTCTTCATTATTACATCAACCACTTCTCTTCTACTTACCATGATGGCGAGTGGCACATAAACTGGCCCCATGTCTTCATTGTCTTCGTCTACTTCCGTCTTATCGGCCAGTAGATCCAAACCAAGCAGCTTGATCAGCGTAATCCTAAACAGTTTCATAAGCTCAAGGGATGTCTCTACGTCATCTTTTTCCTTCTGTTTTAGGGCCTCGTATTCCCAGAGCCACTGGGCATACGTCATTCTCTGGAAGTCTGGATTGCTGGCGAGGACACCTTTTCTGGCGAGGACGTAGCTTTTGAGTCGCCACCAGGCATCCCCGCCAATGATTTTTTTAGTTCATCCCACGACTTCTCCCTTCTATTTAGAAGAGAGTAGTACCCATCCCACAGCTCTTTGATGAAGTTATCTGGTCTATCGCCCAACCAGATCAACATCTGGTTCATCTCCCAATACCGCCTCCGATATTGAGACCCATTATGATACTCGACATCAGCTTTTGATGAATCCTTCGGAAACTCAAAGAGGTCACGTACCGTTACCCCATCGATCTCCCGCATCGCAGCGGCAAGCTTTGGAATCTTCATCGACGTGAACGTAGAGATGGCACTTGAAGTATTGGTATACCCGTCAGCCCAAACTTCTTCGTCGGCCGTCAGTGTCTGCAGTTTGTATTTATGGCCCGCAATTGGGAAGACATCGCTAACTTCACTACTACCGTCAACTTGTTCAGCGATGTCGTCCAACACCTTATGACGGTGAGCTGTCGGGATGGTGATGGTTTCGGTCTTCTGCTGCTCGCTCTTGTCTACTTCTTTGTCTTTCTTGTTAGCCATTGATGGCCTCCTTCTGGTGAAGGGTGGGACTACTAGGACATTTAAATCATGCTTTGCTCATCATTGTAATCTAAGTCTACGGGTAAACTCGATCGTACCTTTTGCCTTAATTATACGATCATCACTAGCGGCAATTGTTATCCCCATACTACTGAACCAGCAGTTAGCATACAGATAGGCACGCATCGCCCCTGTTGGATCTCTCCATATTTCTCTGATATGGAACGGTTTGATCTGGTACACTAAACTGACCAGATCCAGATGTCCCCCATACCCACCACCGAGGACTGGTGTCCCAAATGCTTCGCCTAGGTGGAATGTGTATAGTTCATATCGGTCAACGCTGATGGTGTTGGTGCCCTGGACTTGTGGGACTCGTTCTACGGGTTCTCCCAGGGCATTGGCTTGCACTTCGAACACTGAGTCGACAGTTCTAGACATACTAGGGGACCAATTCTGGATACGTCCAATCCTAATCCCCTTATCAGTTTTAATCACAATGGAGTGAGAGGATGCAGTTAGGGTCATTGGCGGATTCACGGGAAATCCACCAGTATCCTGACTTCTTAAGAAGTCGCTGGCCTTATCCAAAAAACTCATGCGATGGTTGGTAGCCTAAAATCAGCCACCCCTCCAGCAATGCCAGTCCCTTTCATCTTTTTAGTGTACACCAACGTTGCGTTCACGTTAATAATTCGATTATCATCTGATCTGATGGTTCGACCCAAACTAGTGAACCAACACCCTGCATATATAAACCGTTCAGTATTTTGGTCATCAAACGGAAACCGCCAGATTTCATGGACATCAAAGGGCTCTGACTGTCTAGTCAACATTACTAGGTCAGGGGTCCCAAACACCTCTTCCATTCTGGTCTTGTAGATGTCATACCTGTTAATCGAAATATTAAGACCCGTGATATTACCGGGCATGTATTCGACGGGATTCCCCGAATTATCAACCCCCACCTCATATATGGGGGTGACGGTCCTAGATTGTGTGGGGTTCCATCCATTAATAAACCCCACAGTTTGACCCAGTACCTTGATGGTAAGGGCATGGGAAGTGCGGGTGGAGGTGGACGGGGGTAGAGCCAAGACAGCCTCCTAGTTGAGGCTACCTAGCCTTTCTGACCGAGCTGGCGTCTCGTATACTCAAGGGTTGCGTTGACGTTCACGATCCGATCACCGTCAGATCTGAAGTTTCTTCCGATGTTGGAGAACCAACAACCCTTGTAGCTAACCATCTCGACCCCACCACCTGGCCGAAGCACGGTATTTGGGTACTGCCACTTCTCGATCACATCGAAGGGATCGAGCTGGCTAGACAACATCATGAGATCTGATGTCCCAAACGCCTCTTCCATTCGTCTCGTATAGATGTCGTACCGCTGCACACCGATGGTCTGGCCAGTGACGTTCCCTGGGACCTTTTCTACCGGATCACCACTTCTGGTGCCCAGATAGTAAGTGGCAATTTGATAGATCGGCGTAATGGTACGGCTGATCGTTGGGTTCCACCCATTGATCAACCCCACGATCACCCCATTCACCTGGATGGTCAAGGAGTGGGAAGTGCGGACTAAGGTTCCTGGGGCTGATGGATCTGGCATATTTATCTCCTACGCAGCTAACTTAATACCCTTACGAAGATTGTCAGCCTTCCATAGGGGCTGCAAGTTCGTGTAATTGACTGCCCGCAAAAATTGCCCGTGGTCTGTCAAGTCGAAACTATCAAGTGGCTTGACATGATCAATGTGCCATGCCCCATAATTAAGCCAAGACATCCCAGGTTGGAACTTGGCCTCAAGACGTTTCTTCAGACAATCAATCGAACACCCGAGATCACGGACCGCCGACCCAACCTTCTGATTATTATGGATGGCTGATCGCAACCGTGTCCGTAGATTATGAGCTATCCTGGCTTGAATATTAGACTGAAGTCTGACAGTATCATAATTGGTTTTATGCTTCCATTTACGGACTCGTGCCCTTGCTAATTCCGGCTTATCCTTTTGATTCTGAAGAACTCGGACCTTTATCTTATCTGAATTCTTCACATAATAGTTATGTGACCTTAACTTTATTTCTCCAACGTTCTTCTTATAGTATCGCTTATGTTTAATCGATATATTGGTCTTATTCTTGTCATAATATACACCTTGTTTAGCTAATATCTTAGATTTATGTTTAGTGTAATATTTCTTATTTATAGCACTAATTGTCTTATTATTTTTTCGATAATTATGCTTATATATATTCATACATAGCTTACATTTACTCGACAAGCCGTCTTTCCTTGAACGATCAGAGTAAAACTCTGTGTCGTCCTTTTGATTATGACAGATACAACATTCTTTCATGTTATGTAGACCAGAATGGATTATCGGTACTAAACTGACCGAAGAATCTAAGTGCGGGGTAGCGCAAAAAATAAAAATAGCGGAACGAGAATTTTGTTGGATCACTCTTACTCTGTTCCGCCTGTACATCCTTGGACAGATCGATGTCTCGGGACACCTTGTTGGCATCTCTGAACGGACCAATAGCGCCCGTCTCAATGAGTGCGGTCAACACCGACGCGATGAACACCTTGATATCAAAGATAAAATCTGCCAGATCATCTGGAACAAGGCCCTGCAGATTCTTGGCAATCGCCTGCTCAACCGCTCTAGTCACATTGTCCTTCTGCGAAGCCAAGGACCGGAACATGAACTGAGGCAGTTTACCACCGCCAGCTTCGGTGGAAATCGGGTCGAGGATTGTCAGTCTACCACCATCCTGAGTCACCACCATAACCCCGTTAGAGGCGAGCTGTGCCCGCTCGGCTCTTACATAGGTGGGGAAAGTGGTAGCGTCGAAGCCAACGATGTTCTTCGAAGCCAACGAAGTTGCTGGAGAGGTGAAGCTGGTGTGCTTCGCCGCGACGGCACATGCCACCGCAGTAGAGTCCATGGTCAGTGTGACTTCGACGCCATCCTCTTCGGTGATGGTGCGGTCAGCCCCGGATGGAGCGAGCAAGAACAGACGACCACGTGCTGGGCTATCTGGAGCAACCTGCAAGGTGACGGCAGCCCTATAGACGAACGTGTCCGGGGTATCTTTATCACCAACAAGAGTGCTGGTCGGCATCCCGAACCAACCACACCGGTAATTCTTCTCGGTCGGCGAACTCTCATTCTCAATGTGTGAAAGCAAGTAAGTCTGCACATTGAGCCTGGTGTCAGACACTACCACATCTGTCACCACTGATGTCTTCCTCAAACCATCAATTGCGGTAGTGATCTCATTGACGGTCGGGAAGCCAGGCAACGTCAAGTCGTTCACCTGACAAACAACCACTGATGGGGAATTGTTATCAAACGCAATCTGACCATAGACGGCCAGGGGATTATATCGAGACACAGGAGTGAGATCTTGAATCATCTGATCTTCACTAAAGTATCTCTTGGGGGTGTTAAAATCGTTGGTCGGTCTCGCGTACTCATAGGTAATGAAGTAGAACACCCCAGTAGCTGGCTTTGCCCCCGTACCAATCAAGGTGAGGGGAAGCTGGCCACCAGACAACCCGAAAATCGTGAACACCGCACTACTAGTGGATGGAGCGGCAACTTCAACACTTGATGCGGTACCTTGGATGGGGCTGACTAATCGTATCTTGTTGCCCGTAGCGACCGTTGCACAGGTCTTGTAATCTGGTCCATACCCAGCAGCTACTGACATGATGGCATTGATGTTGTTAACCACTTGAGCAGCCGTGGTGGTGACTGGGGTTCCAGGGCTCACATATCCGGGAGGAGGCGACCCAAGACTGACCAAGTCAACATCTACCGCCGCTTTACCATCGAATGCAATCCGGATGGTATCGTTAGTGCTAAGATCAAACGTTTGAGGATTAGCCCCAATAAATGCGGCTGCTGTATCCGGAGTCCAGTCGATGTCTCCGCTGGTAAGTACATAATCGGTCGGCGAAGAGAAGCTGGTCACATTGGCAAACGACCCAGCCCTGATGATATCAAGGGCTGTCTGAGACAATGGGTCTACCAACGTGTCCACTGACACATAGTCGGCGTCGTACGAAGCCGCTGATTGGTAGTAAGCATCAGCAATCTGTAGAGTGGTGACAGCCTTTGCGGGGGTCGTGAATCCGAGGGTAGCCGTTCCGTCGTTTGCAAAGCAGGCCAACACTTGCACATCGGAGTACGGAGTGGTGATTGGACTGGTAAGCTTGATCGCTGTGGTGGTGTCGGTGGCGGCAGTTGAGTACAGGGTTCCGTATCCAAGCGCAGATGCGCCAGCGAGTGCGGCATTGATGGTGGCTACAAGCTCTGCTCTGGTGGCAGCAGCTTGTACTGTAAAGGTATGCTTTGATACGACTAATGACCCAATCACAATAACACTGGGCACGGCATTATGTTCAAGTTGGATGGTGATTTTTTGGCCATTATCCATGACAAAACCAAATGCCTTTGGATTCGTCATGTCTACCGTGGTGATTGCGCTACCAGTCAGTGCGGCGCCCAGATAAGTAAGGGCATTGGATGGCAGGGTGATGAGTTCACCAGAAAGTGATCGTCTGACTGCGGTATTGGAAACTCTCCTATCACCACGATCAATCAAGGTGGCGAGGTGTGGAGATGTTCCCCCTACAGTAAGGGGTTCACCAAGCACCTGACCACGCTTGACCGCTTCATTGATAGAGCGCTTATTACGGTTACCGTGCGCTACAATACCAATGACATCGGGGACTGTGGCGATCGAAATGCCAGACGGTGTTACGACTTCACCGATATATACTCCGGGGTCTGTATATCCAGAAATGTTAAGTGGCATTTGTACGCTCCTTAAATCACAGGCTTCTCAAAAGTACATTCATTGAGATATTAAATAATAATGTGGAATATACTGTTGGAAATTATCTTAATTCTTGGGTGGAATAGTACCATCAATCATCACTTTATCAGGCGTAATATAGAATGGAGTAGTAGTTCCCGGTACAAATACAGCCCTGTCGACATACTGGATGGTGGTCACTGACACATTAACCCGATTGACATATAGTTTATCCTTTTCATCGCCTGGCCTAGGGATCTCTTGTTCACCAGACATTGACGAGTCTGGCTTAATTATTACCTGATAGGTTTCATTCTGTATCGTCTCATTAAAAATGCTACGGCCCAAGAACATATAGTCTCGGTCATCCATTTGAAATGAGAAAAAATTCCATATTAGGTCAGATAGTTCAGTCCGTATATTGGGGTCCTCTGCCACCACTTCCATGGATATATCTAGTGATGTCGACTGGCAGTATCTATTATATGGTGTATTAAGTCGATAGTCGCTTTTTTGTCCAACCGTGAATCCAATAATAGGGATGGCTGTTCCTCCAACTATCTCAACATCACCATTCCCTGAGTTACATGGGCCACCATAAGCTAACACCACCTCGCCAGTATCAGCCGGATAAGCAGAAGCATACAGAGATTGGAAGTTAATTTCTTCTACGATTTCGGCGGCAGTTGCCTGGGTTATAGTGGTGAACCTGGACGGTCTTAGGATGATGGTTGATGTAAATTCGTTGCCATCAGCCCCACTAGTCTTGAACACTATAGTTTGAGCCGACGTAGAGGTCAGATCAAATGGTCCCTGAATCGTTCCCGACACAATGGCGGGTTTATGTACCTGCCCCACAAATGTGGTACCAATCCCCATTTGCATTACTCTACCAGTAGCACCCAAAACAGCAACTAGGGGTAGGTCTTCATTAATGTTAGGGAATTTCTGAATTAGACCAACAGCTGTTTCATGCGACGACTCATTAGCCTTGAACGATAAGTCATACTTTCTGATGGTGGGTAATTCGTCCAATTTACTGACAGACTGCCCAGCCCTATCAAAAAATCTTCTCAACTCAAGCACGAAGGCGTCCTTGGTTGTCTCTAGAGGCTGCGCAAAGCGTGGCGGATCAGCCTTGTCGTCTGGTATGGTCTGTGTTGGCCTTTTATCTAACTTATCTATAATCATGACATTTCTTTGGTCATTGCGTCGTTCAACAGATTGACCGTTTGAGGCGAATTAAACCATAATTGAACGGCCTTGTCCACCAGATCAGTTATGGTAGAGGTCACTTCTTCGTCCACTTCACCACCATACAGGTGAGCATACTCATCTCCATATTCTACAACTATCCCGGTACCACCCCGATCAGGAGTAACATGCACACTTCTATATATCGCCTTAACAGCTTCTGGGTCTGGCGCCTGATTGGCATAAGTGGCAAGCTTGATTGATCTATCTATTTCAAATCCAATAAATTCCTTCAACTGAGTAGCAGCCTTATTTAATAGGCTTTCTATCGCTCGATCTATTTTGGCATTTCCTTCAAGGAAGTGCTTCGGGCCTTCTATTCGGATCTCGATCTTCATCAGAACACTAATTTTCCATACACTTCTTCAGGTTGAGAAACACGAGTCTCAAATGATTGTTGTGAAAAGATTCCAAACTCCTCATTGTACGATAGTTTGGTAGTTACGTACTTATTCTCACTATTAATACCGGTCACCCGCTGATAGATTGAATTTTCCAGGATTCTGGCCTCAGGTCTGTTAGGCTGAATGGTGTCATCGAACATGTTGAGAGGAACAGTCCAATATCTTTCAGCGATTTGTTCATTACGAAGCCCATATTGCATCCAGGTGGGTACTTCAGTGACCTGTGGGCGCAGGATCTTGATGTACGGCTTCTCTACTGTTGGATGTCTGAATCGTATAATCTCAAATTCTGGCCCCCTATCGTCAATTAATGCCCTCGTAAGCGTGATCCTCACATATAGAGATCCAAGGCCAAGTGGTTTCTTTCCTGTGTCATCAATCTGGCTGATCGGATAGTATAGAATACCATTAGTAGAAAATTCCGCAAGAACAGTGTTCGTATCTTTAATGTTCGCCGAGTCATTTCTCACATCCCAATCTAAGTCAAGCAGGTTCGAATACGGAATCGCAGAAAACACTGCTGTTCCAGTTAATTGTCCGTCAACAAGTCGTAGTCGATATGGCTTAATATTAAGATCAAGCATAACGTTAGTAAGAACAGTCCCCACAGCAATAGATGGAAAGTAAAGGGTTTGATGTAAAAATCTGATATACCCCGGAATAAATCCGGTTCCATAACAGCTTGAACAGGTGGTGTCTGGTCTTTTGGTGGTATCTTTAGTACATGAACAGATGATTGATCCTGGGGTAGTGTCACGTATTTGCGTCCACAAATATACATCCTTGCCAAGTGCAAGAAGCTTGTCCCACAGAAGAGCCAATATTTTGCCGGGTATATTTTCCGCCTGAACCCTAGCACTAATACTTGGCCCCCAGTACCCAACCGCAGTTGACCCTTTTACCTTACAGCTCATATTATGCCTCTGCGACACTGTCTAGGGTCAACGCACTGTTGTTGAACAGAACAATCAATCTATATTCATTATTATTGAGTGCGGTGGAGTGGGTTCCTAGGCTCCACCCAACAACATTTCCGCCCGACGTACTATCATTTCTGGCTCCGATTGAGTTGGCTGGCGAGCTACCAGACCCATCACCATTGGAACTACCAACCGGCGTCCCAAGATCAAAATACTTACCAGTCGTTGAGAGGTGGATGAGTATGTTCAGGGCACCAGTCCCATACTTACTAACATTTGTGTATGGGGTGCTGATATTTAACAGACCAGTTGACCCTGATGGTTTTGAAATGAACCGCTGATATTGCTGTGGTCCAGTAAATCCAGGATATTCTGTCGAGTCTGGGTATTGAAGGACACCATTGTGGCGTTGCTGGGCGTTTCCGTTTACCAGGGTGGCGGTAGACACAAATGGCGTGGCGTCCCCGGAGTATGTCCCACTATTCAGTACAATTCTTCGGGCTTCGTCCACGAACTGATCTGTCTTAGCGGTAGATAGTGTACCATAGGTATTTATGAATCTTGAGAGGGATACGTTGGACGCGGTAGACCCACCATTAGGCTTTTGAATGGTTGCAATGACTTGCGGCACCAAACTCATCTGGTTTGCTGCGTTCAGGGTTATCAGTCTGCTAACCACCATTGGATCATTAACGGCTGGCGGGGTAACAGGGTTATCCGTTGACGTGATGTGGCCCGAACAAACAACCGTACCAACTGCAGTAGGGTGATAGGCCTTTGTGAAGATTCCTGGAGCTGCCGTATATGAGATATCAAGGGTCGACCCAAAACCAAGGGCTTGGATTCCAGATAGCCACTTTGGCACAGCCGTGTTGATGGTGGCGACTAGCGATGTACTAAATGAGGGGGCTGTATTCACGTCATCATAAAACAACGTTACATCACTGGAAAGGCCAGCCTCTGTATGGGCAGCGGCGTGTCGGACTCTCCCTTCATATGTTTGAGTGAAGTCGATGTATCCGTTGGCTTTCAACCAAAGAGTGTTGTATATAGCCAAAGCCGTGATAGTAATTGGACCGATTGTACCCGGACCAAACTGTCCAATGTCGTACGCCGACCCAGCACCACCATTTATCACATGTGTAAAGATCCCAGCAGTGGTTGGATCGGTGGCCTTACCAGCCCTAAATTTAGTGGTTGGGTCGGGGGTGGTGAGTCGGTAGCTGGGACTGTAGATCAAGCTGGTGATTAGTGTGCCTGGAGTAACACCACCCCACAACCCAGACAAACCAGACGGTAACCGAGCCTGATATAGAGTGGTTCCTGATAGGATCAGGGCAGTACCAGTAAGCAACCCGGCTTTTGCAGGGGCAATTGCTAGAATCGTCTCAGACACATCATCAACCGCATCTGCTATCTTAGTGTCTTTGGTCCAGTAATCAAAATACCCATCTGCATACGAGCTATCTGTTGGTTCACCGATTGTTCCTAAGGATGACCCAAGGGCCTTCTTGTAAAAGGCGGATTCGATATCATCTCGCATATCCGGGTCTTCAAGTACATCATATTCAACAAAATTCTTGACTCGTAGGCCTTCAAGCTCGTCATACAATTTTTTCGGGATTGGAATGGCATCAGAATAAACACGAAGCGCTTTACCGACTCCTGGCTCCACACTACCGATGGTTGTGGATATCGGGTATATGGTTTTATTTGTTATTTGTATAATGGCCATGTCTATCCAACCTTGGCATAGAAGTTTCTAAATAGACTGCCGCTCGGCGCAGCGTTAATTAATTGAGCAAGCCGATAATTGGGGCCAGTCTCAATATGCAAGCTACCAGACTGTACGAAGTGTAACTTAAACGCCGGGATTAGCTTGTCGAGCCG
>Ga0315284_10017153_pt1 | contig 10265 bp, 12 predicted proteins | sample YL17G09_16_MG_FD_203696 | JGI IMG/M metagenome (GOLD analysis project Ga0315284, IMG submission 203696) | Sediment microbial communities from Yellowstone Lake, YNP, Wyoming, USA - YL17G09_16 | ecosystem: Environmental > Aquatic > Freshwater > Lake > Sediment | place: USA: Wyoming | collected...
TGATGTCCAAATCAACATTCGGCGTTGATGCGACATAGGCGCTTTTTTGTATCACGTATCCTCGGTTGGGTTTGACCTCCAACATTTCAATGTCGCCAACAGGTGCCGAAACGAGTCCCACTTCGCCTGGTCCTTGTGAAGCCGTGAAATCGTTCACCCAGAATGATTGCCTGCCCACGATTGCGAGGCCAAGACTGCCCAGCAGGCTTTTTTCTCTTTTTCTAGTGTGCACTTCGATGCTTGGATTCATGTAAGTCATGGCGCCAGATTCTGCTGTTATCGTTTCACCATGTTCTAGGGTGACAACTAGCATTGAATATGACGGTTTGTATTTTATCTCGTACTTCATTCAACTATCCCTCCTTTCAATGTTGTTCTGAAGGTTATTTCTGTCTTTTGTAGGAGCGGTTCTTGCTACGACACTTCAACTGGACGGAGAAAGCTCTTGTTGGGATTGTCCGTGATGAGGAGGGCCTTCTTTTTGAAGATTGGACGCGATTCTGGGGTCAATGATTGAAATGCTTTTTGATTCAGAAATTGCTTTTCATAAGACTTTTATATGTGATGGTTTGTGGTATTGTATAATCAAGTTTAAGGAACAGTGTGCTTGAATGGAACCGAGCAAGAAGCCATTGAACGTGCTTGTGAAGCAGTTGAACGCGGGGATCGCTGTGGTACTGAAGAACGGCGGAGAATACAAGGGCAAGATGATCAAATGTGACGGACACATGAACATACTCCTCGAAGGAGCAACAGAGTCTAAGGATGACCAGCTGATAACGAATTACGGGAACGTTTTACTGCGTGGCAACAACGTCCTATACATAGTCTTAGATGTATCTACAAGGTAAGAGTTTTGCTCTTTCCCGTGACGTAGTCTAGGCTTTTGTCAAGTCCTGCGGCCAACTTGTGCTTTCGTCTGAAGTATTGCAGAACATTCTGTACGTCTCTTGACAACAACTGCTCAGCGTTCGGATGGTTTTTCGTCACGTACTGCGGCCAGTCTATTATCAAGATCCCCCTGTTTGGTTTCAGCATAATGTTGTACTCGCTCAGGTCTGCGTGAACGACGCCTGCCTTCAAATAGGCTTTTCGAACGTTGCACAGAATCTTCTTCAAGATTGTCCCTGGTTTGGGTATTCTTCTCCAGTGTGCAAGTTCTGCACCTTCAATCATTCCCATTGCCACCACGTGGCGGGTTTGGCTGACCGGTTTGGGAACCGCCACTTTGCAGGGATAAAGCAAGCTCAGAGCTTCATATTCCTTTTCGGCTGCAAGCCGCGATTGATAAAGCCATCCCACATGTTGAGGCGTGTATCCTCTTGTGCGTCGGGTTTGACGGAAACTGATTCTGCCCAGCCTATGGAACTTGACAGCTATCCGTTCCCCTTTGGAGTTCAGAGCGTCGAAAACGTCAGCCTCTTTTCCCACTCCAAGCGATTTTCCAAAGGCATCTATGATTCCGCCTTTGACGAGGGCGTTGATAGCTAAGCAATCATACCCCGCATAGTTAAGTGTGTAACCTACGTAGGCGCCTCGCATTTGGTAGATGAGGCCAAGCTTGCTTAGCCTGGTTATTCTGAAGTCAACGTCCCTTTCGAGGCTCAGCTTGGAGAATTTGGCGACTTGTTCTTTCGGAACGAATTCATGTTCGCTCATGGCCGTCTCTACTATCTGAAGCACTCTCAAGTCTTCATTCTCTAGCGTTCGAAAGACTTTGACGGCCATTTCTGCTGATGACATGATAGAACAAAATAGGCTCTTACGACTAATAAGTCTCGCTAGGTCACACAGTTACTGTCTGCATTGCATTGACTGATTCGTCAACCATCTGCTTGATGTCAAGTTTTTCTTCAGCATCTTTTACCATCTGCAGCTTGGCCTGCGTCGCTGGCTGGTCTGGGGCGGCTGAACAGCTCTTGGCTTTCCGTGTTGAAATTTGAAAAGTGCCGATCTTCCGCGCAAGTGCTTCAGTCTCTATTTTGTCGAAGCCCAGAAGCGGACGGTGAATCGGATAACTTTTTGCTGCTTCATCAAGGACCCTCAGGTTCGTTATGGTCTGGCTCGCTTGCTCACCTATGGCTTCCCCCGTCACTATGCCTTCCGCACCTTCGACATCCGCTATTCTTTCAGCAATGCGATACATCATACGCTTGCACAGAAGACAAGTGAATCTCCTCGGCGCTTCTTCCATGAAGCGTTGGAGGTTTTTGCCGTGAGGCACGATATGCACTCTTCTTGGGTAGCCTATTGACCAGCTGAACAGTTTCTTGGCCGTTTCCAAAGCCTTGTTCCTTGTCGCCTCGTCCGTCAACGGCGTATTGTCCATGTAGATAGGCGTTATCGGGCAGCCTCTTTTCATCGCCATCCATGCAGCTACTGGAGAATCGATCCCTCCGCTTAGCAGGCAGACCAGCTTTGCTTGAGAACCCGCCGGGAAGCCACCTGCACCTTTAAGAGTCTCTGTGAAGACGTAAGCTTCGCCTTCTCTGACCTCAATGTTCACCGTGCGCTCGGGCTTTGTCAGGTTCACGACGAGGGTTCGATTCTTCAATGTGGCCTGTATTCTTTTGCCTGCTTCTTTGCAGATGTCCACACTGGAATAGTTGTGCGTGCCGACCCTGTGACACCTCACTGCAAACGTGCCATTATCCTTCATGGTTGTTTCCGCTGCTTCTATGGCCCTCTGCAGGACATCTTCACTGTCTGACGTGGTTTTCGAGGCGACCGAGACTGAGGAGATGCCGAACACTCGGGTCAGGACATTTGCTATTCCGTTCGGGTCGCTTGCTTCAAGATAGATCCTTCCGCGTTTCCTCACGACTTTTTCATAGGCGAAGTCGAAATGTGAAACCGTATTCTTGATGTTTCTAAGGATCAACTTCTCATAGATGCGTCTGGTCCATTCACTCTTGATGCCTATTTCTCCGCTGAACCGGACGATTATTGATTCATTCTGCGTTATCTAGCCCTGCTTTCGAATTTAGACAACAAGGGAATCGGGTTGAACGGATTTAACGATTATGCTTTGCAGTGTTCTGTGCCCCTTCGGCTTCAATGCTTTCAGCCAATATCAGGTGGTATGCCACAAGTCCTTTCCATTTTCCCCATCTTAGCGATCCTGCATGTCTCGTCGCTTAGAATCCTGATGTCACTGCAATAGTAACGAGAAGATCGTTCTTCTCAGACCAAGGTCGTCGGCAGGCAGCGCGTCCCATTTCTGCATTCCCCTAATCATCGTCAGTTCACCTGTCCAGATTCCGACTCCCCTGATTCTGTCGAGTATGCTACCTATTCTTTCGTTGTCTTTCAAGTGTCTATGCGTTACAAAGTGAATGTGGTCTGGTTCTCCCTATCGCTTTTCGCATAAGAATGTTGAGCTTTCGCCAAAGGTTTTAACTGGAAAATCTTCTATACTATGCCTTTGAAGGACGTGCAATACATGCGAATAGTCTTGCGCATAGGCGGGTCTGTGTTTGCTTCTCCCATCAAACCGGACTTGGTGAACAAGTATGCCGCTCTGCTGAGAAAGTTGAAGAAAAGTGGACATGTGGTTGCGGTTGTCGTAGGCGGAGGGGCTGTGGCCAGGGAGTTTATCGGCGTGGCCAAAAGCCTGGGGCTTTGTGAAGCCGCGCAGGATGAGGTGGCCATTTCTGTTTCAAGAATATACGCGCAGCTGTTTCTCAACACGCTTGGCGAGATTGGATACGACACAGTTCCTACTACGATTGACGATGCTGTCGAGTGTTTGGACGGCGGAAAGATTGTTGTCATGGGCGGGCTGAAACCTGGTATGACGACGGACACGGTTGCAGCACTGATCGCGGAGAAAGTCAAGGCTGATTTGCTCATCAAGGCGTCAGACCAGGAGGGCATATACGATAAGGACCCGCGGAAGCATTCTGATGCTGTGAAGCTTGACCGCATAAAACTTGAGAATTTGTCTCGGGTTTGCACTGAAGACCAGCACAAGGCAGGTATCCACCAGATCATAGATCCTGAAGCTGTCAAGGTCCTGAAGCGTAGCCGGATAAAAGTCGTCGTTGTGATGGGTTTCAAACCGGAAAATGTTCTGAAAGCTATTGAAGGCAAGAAAGTCGGAACTTACATTGATTAGCTTGCAGTCCCACCGAAGAGCGTGGCGTGCGCTAACCTACACAACCGATGCAGCAAGACAGCTCTTGATATTCAAGTCTGATTGGGCCCATCTTGCCATGGACTTCGCGTTCGTTGGAATACTTGCGGCAGTAACTGCAACAATAGGCGTGGTTCTTTCATGGAGATTCTTAAGCAAGTAAGCAATGATTAGTTAGCGCGCACTGGCCTTCAATGTGGGAGTCAGCGTAGTCTTTGCACTCTACCCGGCTTGGCGAGCTTCAAAGCTCAAACCAGTCGAAGCCCTAAGATACGAATAAACGATGCTTCAGCAGGAGTTCCAATCGTGAAGAGACTTTATCCTGAACAACCTCTTGTGGGAGTGGGCGCTGTCATTATCTGTAAGGGACAAATCCTGTTCGAAAAGAGGAAAAACGATCCGGGTAGAGGGAAATGGAGCGTACCCGGCGGTCTGGTCGAGCTTGGCGAAAAATGCGGACAGGCAGTGGTCAGAGAAGTCAAGGAAGAAACAGGGTTGACGGTTGAAAAGCCGGAACACATTGACGTCGTGGACAACATAGAGCGGGACGAGAATGGGCGGGTGAAGTATCATTTCGTGATAGTCGACTATTTCGTGAAGTTCAAGGGTGGAAAGCTTGGAGCTTCAAGTGACGCTGCAGAGTTAAGATGGGTATCCTTGGAAGATGTCAAAGAATACGCTCTGACAAGAACATTCAGAGAATTCTACAAGAGAAACTGTAAGAAACTAGCTGCCCTGGAGTCTTGCCCCTAGAAGAAGCCTCACTTGCTCGTGGCTCTTCTCATTTTCTTAGTCCGCCCGTAGAGTTGTCGTACGGCTTTAGCCTGTTGCATTGTTCGTGAAAAAGAGCCGTGTTTCTCCCATTGTTTTGACGTCCATTGCTTTCACTTTGGTCACTATTGGGAAGTCTCTCACGGCTTTTCCAAGTGCGAGGCAATAGTGTGGTGGTAGGTCTCTTGCGATTGACCTCACTGTTTCTGCGTCGACTCTTGCGGCTCGGGAAACGACGTCTAAGTCGTGTTCGTTTGTGAAATTGAAGAGAAATATGTTGTCTGCTTGTCGGTAGATGTTGTCGCGGATCGTGTCTGGCTGGTTTGTGATGAATGTGGTGAAGATGCCGAAGTGGCGCATGCGAGTTACTATGTCGTCCCAGTATGTCTCGCGCAGGTAGAGGTGCGCTTCTTCGGCAAAGAGGAAGACTGCTTTGAGCTTCCAGCTTGTCAGTGATTCCACGAGTTTTCCGAGTACGTATTCGACGACTATTTGGCGGTCAATGCTGCCCGTGTTTCGGAGGTTTATGACTATTGCGCCGCCTTGTTCTTTTGCCTTAAGTAGGCTGTCTTCAAGCATCGTTGCTTCTGCGATGTTGTCCGTGAAGAAGCCCGAGTTGACTAGGGAGTGATACCTGGAGAACAATGCGTCGCGTACATGCTGGTTGCAGTTCCAGTTGCGTATGGTTTCGCCTAGCTCATGCAAGGTAAGACTGTCTCTGCCTTTCAGTGATTGCCATATGTGCCTGAACTCGCGTGCGGACGTTCCGGGTAAATGCAGGGCGTGGATAAGGATTCCCAGCAAGACATGCAGGTTTATTTGCTTGAGTGCCAATTTGAAGTTTTGTGATGGTGTGAGAACGTGTATTTTGTCGTAGATGGCGTTTCTTTTTCCGTCATTCGTCATACCGAGGCTGTGATATTCGCCGTTCAGATCGAAGATCACAACAGTCGCTTTGTAGCCAACCAAGTTTACCATCAGCAGTTTGGAGAGGTGAGATTTTCCGGTTTCCTTCTTGCCTGTTATGATGTTTAGGCGTCCGTCTAGCGATGAGGCGTCTATGGTCAATAGTGATGAGTCTTTGGTGCCTCCCAGCACGATGGGTAGTTTTCCTTCGACTTTTGCAAGCTTTAACAGTGTTGGGAGGGGCAATTTTCTTACTGTTGATTGTGAGCGTGAGGGAAGCCATGAGCTGCTCGGGCTTAGATTTTCGTTTTCGACGGTTGCGCGTATCTTGCATATAAGCAGGCTTGCGTCCTGAATGAAGGTGATGTGGGGTGCGATTTCGAGTGGGTCAATATCCTCTCCTTGTACGAGTCCGCCTCCATCAGATAGGTTTCTGAGGAGTTCTTCTAGGACGCCTGGAATGCTTGCGAATTGCACGTCGATGACTTGTGCTATAAGGGATCTTCTTGCTTCACTGTCGTCAACAAGCAGGTAGTCGCCTTTCTCAACTGTCTCGCCTGGGAAGCTCAGGATTTGTAGGACGTTGCCTTCTTTTTTGTACAGTTTCATGAACAAGCCGCTCCCTTTCCATATGCGCCAAAAAGAAGCCTGTGCATGTCGGGTCTGTTGACGATATGGAGCCCGAATTTGCGTGTGACGAAATGCTGCATTGCGAGTACTTCGTTGGCGGTGAAGGTGCACAGGATGTGGGCCAGACGCAGGGTTTCGGGGTAACTTTGTGAGAAAACGTCGTTTCCGAGGAGTTTTTCCACGGCTTCGATTCTGGCTTCAGAGGGTACTTCTTGGTCGATATCTACTCTGAACGCATAGTTTTCTCTGGTTAGTCTGGCAACGTAGATGTTTCCGAGTAGGACAACTGGCGGTTTGGGCCTGAAATCGTCTGCTTCAAGCAGGTAGGGCGGCTGGTGATGGGGCAGCAGGTCTGTGATCAAGTGGCCGTTGACTCTTAGACTTGTCATTTTTGAGAATGCTAATACAATGTTTGCTCTCTTTCTCGCCGTGGTCAGGATCTCTCTTATTCTCTGTGTTGGCGTGTCGGCGGTGCCTGAAGTCAGTGAGCCGTCGAAAAGTATTAGTCCGTTGCTTATTGTTCTTGAGAGCATTTTCTGAAGCCATCTTTCGAGCAGCGTGGCTATTCGTGTTGGCATTTGGAGAAGATTTGGCGCGTTTTGGTGATTGGGCTCATGTTGCGTGCCGAAGTAAGCGTTTTCGAGCGTGTTGTAAACTTGGTTTTTGTTTTCTTCTGTCACGTGAAATATGAATGGTCCGATTCTAGTGTACCTGTAGTTACCGTTTTGTTTCCATACGTTGGCGCCTCTGACGGCGATTACGGTGCCTGTGTTTGTTTCGCCGATTTTTATTGTTGATGTGTCTACTGCTGCAATGACGTTTTCTTTGCGTAGAGGTTTGAGTGGGATCGGTTGCGGTTTGAGTCTTAGGGTCTGTGCATATTCGGGTGAGTTGTTGATTTGTTGAATGCCATATTGATTTAGTTGAAGACGATTCTTGAGCGAGTAAAGGCTGAGTTCTACGAATCGTTGTGGTAGTATTGTGTCCATGGCGGGCTGTGGAAAGTTATATTTCGGTGTTGTTGCAATAGTGTATTGTTCAATCACCAAGATTCACCAATAGCCAATTGTTTAGGGAAGACATATTTAAGTGTTGTGCATGTACAAGATGTACAATACAATAAACAACAAGGTGAAACATTGACTGAAAAAGGAACCAAGCCGCCAATACGCTTGAAAATGAAGGTAGGAGCAATAGAATTCGAGATAGAATGTCAAGAGGACCAGCTTCAATCAACAGTAGACAAGATACTCTCCACGGTAACTGAAAAACTGAGAGAAACACCATTCATAACAGAAAGGGCTGCACCACCACCGCGGGCAGAAACATGCAAGGGCATAATCCAGAAACTGTGGGAAGAAGCATGGTTTGCAAACGCCAAAGGGCTGAGTGAAGTCCACAGCGAGTTGGCGAGACGCGGTTTTCACTACGACCGAACAGCTGTAGCACATGCGCTCATTGACTTGGTCAAGGACGGAATACTGACCAGGGAGGGCAAGCCCCGCAGATACCAGTACGCACAGAAGAGACCTCCCTCGTAGCGTGGTCTTTCGGATTTTCTAGTCGCAAGAAAAGGTGATTAACAGGTCTCCATCATTTTTGTGTTTAGGGTTGTCTTATTGAAAATTGAAAAGGATAGAATTAGGGCAGTAACTTTTGACCTGTGGGAAACTCTGCTTTACGAGAAAGATGGCGCCAATCTGCAAAGAACCGCTGTCCGATGCAGAAACATAGCGGCTGTATTGAACAGTTTTGGAGTTCGGTCGAGTTCTGAGCAAGTGGACTTGGCTATTGGAACCGCGACTTCCGCATTGGTCGCCATGTGGGACAAAAACAAGGATATTGCACATCGGGACCAACTGAAGCTAATCATACAAGCCTTACCCTCTGCTGCGGCGAAGTTTAAGGAAAACTGGCTCGGTCAACTGTCGGCCGCTTTTGTTTCTCCAGTTTTTGAGGTCCGTCCTTACTTAAACCCCGAAGCTCAATCAGTTCTGAAGAAACTCAAGGAACGCGAAAAGTCAATTGCGCTTATATGCAACACGGGTTTGACTCCGGGGACAGGGCTACGCGAACTGCTGGCTGGGTTTCATGTTGCCGAATACTTTGATTTGATGATTTTCTCTGAGGAAGTTGGCATCCGCAAACCTGACCGTGAAATATATGGTCTGGCGGCGCGTGGATTGAAGGTCAAGGCATGTGAGGCTGTTCATGTTGGCGACAACCTGAAAAGTGATGTATGGGGCGCGAAAAACGCAGGCTTCAAGGCCGCTTATTTCTCCAGTGAAGAAGGGCATGATAAGATAGCTGAAGCTGATCCAAACTCTCTGCTTTCACTTTCAAGAAAGCTGGGTGGACCAGTTGCAGGAAAAATACGTCCGGACAGAACCCTCCACTCTCTTTCCGCACTCGTGAAATTGGTCGACGAATTATGAGTCTATAGTGGTTGAATGTTATTTGACCGCAGAGAATCAGTGAAGTAGGACTTCTAGGCGCCGAGTTTTTCCCTGATTCTGGGGAGAATGTCCTTCTGTATCTGTAGTAAGCCGAAAGTTGTGATCTTGTATTCGTCTTTATCCGTCTTCATGATCATTTCTGTCTTGGTCAATTCGCCTAGTCGTGTGCTTGTGATTTTCATGTCTTTTCCAAGTTTCGCTTGCAGGATATCCTTTGGCAGCGTGCCCTTCTGGGTTTTGCCCAGCTTTGAACCAACATGGGATGCTAGCAACAGTAGGCTGAGCGTTTCGTTGTCTGTTAGTTTGTCTCTTGGGACGAGCAGGTTAGCTCCCTCGGGTGAAAAAGCAATCAGTCCTTCGCACTGTGAGGCTAGATTCTGCAGGTCAACGTAGAGTGTGAGTTTCTTCGCAGTTTCGAAAGTGGGAAGGAGTTGACCGAAGAACTTGTTGATGCTGGTCCACACGTCTTCTGGTTTTCCTGAAAAGGTCTGTTCAACGTCCTTGTATATTATGTGGATCGTCAGGTTGTTTGTGTCTGTGTTCAACCCATTTTTCCCCTGAGCTTGGCGATGGTTTCTTGTTCCACCCATTTCTCTCCTTGGATGGTGAGTTTGAACTCAGGCTTGTTTGGGTCTGGCTTAAACACTTGACCTCTCTTGGTCATTTCATTAAGTCTGGCGGGTACCATGCATTTTATCCCGCTTGATTCAAGAAGCTTGGTAATATGGGCTGCTGTGCTCTTCTTTTCTTCTGAAGCGTACAAGGTTAAGCCTATTGCTTCATAATGCGTGAGGTTTTCGCGAGCCACTATTACTGGGCCCTCTGTTGTGGTTTCGACTATGCCTTTCAGCTGGGCGCCTGACGGTATCAGCCGGTTGGAGACGAAATTGGCGACTTTCTCCGTGAAATCATCTGGAAACGTCTCCAAAGTTTTCAGTAGGTCTTGCGCGTTTTCTCCTTCGATGGTGATTTCGCCGAAAGGCGTTCTTATTCTTGCCTCAACCTTGGTCACTAAGTGGCACCTCTTGTGCGAAAAGCTTCTTTCTCGGCCAAAATGTAGACATAACCCGCGTTAGTGTTCCATCTTTTGATTTTCTCAGTTTTCACAAGACTCATCAGTATTCCAGCAAGCATACGGCCTGAACAATCCATGCCGTTTGCTTTCAACACATCTTTGAGTTCGTCAATCGTGCGCGGTCGCCATTTTCCCCAATCCGTCTCAAGGATTCTGCTTACCGCCGCATCATAGTTTTCCGTTGGCGATATCTTCGGATATTCTTGTGATGGAGCGTTTTGTGCTTTCGCGGGTTCCGTCTTGACAGTGAGTGTAGTTATTTTCTTGGGTTTCACGTTCTCAAACGTTTTGT
>Ga0315284_10017155_pt1 | contig 10265 bp, 8 predicted proteins | sample YL17G09_16_MG_FD_203696 | JGI IMG/M metagenome (GOLD analysis project Ga0315284, IMG submission 203696) | Sediment microbial communities from Yellowstone Lake, YNP, Wyoming, USA - YL17G09_16 | ecosystem: Environmental > Aquatic > Freshwater > Lake > Sediment | place: USA: Wyoming | collected...
GCTTCTTTCATTCCCGCTATCATGGACAGGTCTTTTTTCAGAAAATAGATTTCCAGGTATGTCTGTCCACAGCACTGGTCATCGGCGTGTCTGATCCGGTTTCCCGGCTTCCAGTAATTTTTCTTACACCATTTCACAGACTGATCAAGATATTTCTCGTCATGTGTTGTGTGATATGTCGCCATTACACCGGTATAGAAGGCTGACCGCGCCCATCCGTTTGAGCTGGTGTTATTTTTTGCATTCGGGTGGGCAAGCTGCCAGTCACAGACCTTTTTCATGATCATGCTGATGTATTCAGGAGAATATATATCGTCAGTGCCTGACTTCACCCGGTACGATGTACATGCAGCGCATACAAATAAAAACATAACTATCAGATATCTCATCACCTTGTAAACCTCCATTATGTGTTAATGGGGGCTTCAGTAGATCGAAGTTTTTTATCGAATGCTGTATATCCCATACCAGATATTCAATTGCTGGCCACAAATATATATTTGGATTATTTACAATTAATATGTTGTCGTGTCAATAATTTTCTTCGTCATCCCATTGTGGATTATCATTACTTCGGCGTACGATTTCCCTGAAAGTGATATTGAATTGTTTGCGCTGAGGGAATGCACTTTTACTGCCGGAGGAAAGGTATACATCCGAAAGCCATCCGCTTGATTTTTCAAATAATATAACCTATATTTCCCACTTAAGTTTATGAGGGGGATTCGATGGTACGAACCGTTCGGACAATCGTCGTATGTTTTTCCGGCGTTCTTTTACTATTCAGGTGTTGTGTCGGGTATGCTGACACCCCAGCCGGAGAAGGTTATAGAGTGCTGTTCGGATGGAAGACGGCGGGTTCGATCGATCTTCTCGGGAAAAAGGCAACTGCGTTAAAAAAATTCAGGGACAACCGTACAATTTCGATCAGTTTCGGATCACTCATGGGCGATGAGCGTATCGTCGAATTCGATGAAGGCGCACAATTCTTATCAGCAGCAAAAAAAGCAGGTATCGACTATGTCATCCCTGGAGCAGCAGAATTCATGTTCGGCGCAGAGGTTTTTTCGAGTCTTGCATCGAGTGACCTGACTCCACAGTTTGTCACGGCTAATATTACCGAGGAAAAGACCGGTAAACCGCTTGTCTCTCCCTATTTGGTTTTTGATTTCCCCGGTGTCCGGATATGCCTGATCGCCCTGTCCGACATGCGGACGGTGCAGGACGCTTCCGACATACATGTCCGTGGTGTCGAAATTCTCTCATATCATGAGGCTTTGAGGGCTGTTGCCGGCGATGTCGTCCGTGAGGATGCAGATATCGTGATTGTGGCGGGAAGGATGGATCGTCAGGCGCTCGAGAGACTGGCGCGGGAGTATCCCTTCGTTGATGTGTTCATAACTAACAACCGCACGGGTGGTTTTGATGTCGGCGCCGCTGCAACAACCGTACTCACCATTGCCGGTAAACCAGTTTTCATCGGTTCGGAAGCCCCTGACCATCTCGGAATGCTTTGTGTCAGCGGTCTCGGAGGGGAAGGTTCTTACGAGCTGAGGGACATTACGCTCGACGATGGCTATCCTCCGGATCCCGGGGTTACGGGCGAACTTAACGAGATCGTGGATGTGATCAATAAACAGGATTACGAGGAAATGGTGACGGTGAAAACGGGAACCGCCATTGCATCAGTCCTGAAAACAATATTCGCCGTTAATGCCGTCATACTCGAAAAACAGAGCCTTTTCTATTATCCACTTGAAGACAGCCTTACCGTTGTGAATATACAGCAGATCATCAGACCCGGCACGGAACTGGTTTCGTGCAGCATGCGGGGCAGCCTCCTCAAATCCGTCTGGGAACAGAGCAGGACGCAGGTTTTTCCGGAGATACGTCTTGTCTACGCCGGCCTGACCGATGATGGGAAGATCGATACCATCCCTATACAGGAGGACTGGATGTATACGGTTATAACCACACGGTTCCTTCAACAAGGTGGAAACGGATATGAACAGTTTGCACAAGGGTCATGCAAGCCTGTCACCGGAGTGGATATGCTGGATATCATGGAAAGCTACCTTGTGACGAAAGAGGAGCGTTTATGTGAACTGGCGAAGATAAAGATCTGGGACCTGACGCTTAACCTCGATATCGGTTCCAATTTCAATAAAACCGATGTCAACAGGGATATATCGTTGTATGGCGATGCTGTGCTCAAACCGATGAAGAGTATGACCGACCAGATGGCCGCATATTTCGACATCACATCATGGAACAATGTCCTGAATATCAGAAAAAAACGCAATATTCTGTTTCACCGGCTCAATCTCAAGTACCGGCGCTCCGGATTCCTGCCTGAAAGGGGCGACATCATCTACAAGGAAACGGATGACAAGGCGGAACTCTACAATAAATACACGTACGACCTTCCCACCTTCATCCTCAAGCCCTATGTCGATCTCACTGCCGGCTCTGAAGTATATTCCGGGCGCGGAAAACATCCGATCATCGCCTCGATGAGCGCCGGATTCACCCGTAAAATCCACCAGTTGTGGGATATGGACCTCAATATCGGATTGGACAGCAACAGAAATTATTTCAACAATGAAAACAGTTTCGGTGCGAAGGCGAAAATGACGGTCAACAAATCGTTTTCCCCAAATTCATTTTTTACCGAGCACACCACGCTGTATTCGGATACGAATATCACATACACACCGATTGCGAAGTATCACATGGCATTCACATTCGAGAACATAAATCGGCTGCAAGTGCATATTTGGCGGAATTTCAATTTCACATTCGACATTAAATCTTATTTATATCAGGATAATCGTTACCGTAAACTCGCTGTGGGCTTAACGTACGATTTCACGCTTAATTACGGAATGAGCTGGAAGAAATGAAATGGACGAGGAATTGTATCTCAGGGAATTCAGAAAACTCGCCGGGCGTCTCGATATCGAAATCAGATATGTGGATGGCGGCTCCTCGGGATTGTGTACTGTCAGGGGTGCCCGGATTTTTTTTCTTGACAGGACGCTCGATAAACGCACACAACTCGATATATTCGTTCGTGATTTCAGGACGCTCGATCTCGAGGGGTATTTCATAGTCCCTGCATTGCGCAGGATATTAGGATTGGAGGAAGGGCACGGTGACTGGCAGGCTGATTAAAAACATGGCCGGTTACAGCATGGCGCTTGCGGGTTTCTGCGCGGGCTCCGACAGGGCGCCCGGATATCCTGTTGCCTTCGCCATAGAACCGACGAATATCTGTAATCTCAGATGTCCGCTCTGCGCCACGGGCGCCGGCCTTCTGAAACGTCCAAAAGGCGCGATGAGATGCCATGATTTCGTCCGCATCATAGACCGGCTTCCACGGAGTGTGACCGATATTTATCTCTGGGGGCAGGGTGAACCGTTCCTGGCGCCGGATTTCCTGAAAATGGCTGCGTACGCATACAATCGCGGTCTGGTGGCACATGTATCGACCAACGGGCATTTTCTGGAAGACACGTCGGGTATAATTGCCTCCGGAATTCACCGTCTCATCGTGTCCCTCGATGGTATGGACGAACGGTCGTATTCTGCATACCGGACGGGTGGCGATTTTCACCGTGTCACCAAGGGCATACAGATGCTTGCGGTGGAGAAAAAGATGCTCGGGAAAGGTCCGCTCATTGAAATTCAGTGTCTGGTTACCCGCGAGAACGCCGGAGACCTGGGCGATTTCACCACGTTCGCCCGTTCAATCGGTGCTGACCGGGTCGTGTTCAAAACCCTGCAGGCAGCTTTTTGTGAACAGGGGAAGTCACTGCTCCCGGACAGGCTCTCGCTGACACGGTACCGGAATGACGGTACAGGGAAGCTCGTGCCTGATACCATGAAATTCCTGCGCAACCGCTGCCTGAGGATTTACTACAATTTTCAGGTGGACTGGCAGGGGAATGTACTTCCCTGTTGTTTCGATAAGGACAGTACGTATATTATGGGGAATTTACTTTCGGAAACGATGGAGCATATATGGAATTCAGGCGCCTACCGTTCCTTCCGGAAAAATCTTCGGGAAAAAGGGAGAGTGCTGCCGATGTGCAGTGATTGTACTGAAGGATTGAAAAGGCTGACCGTCCATGGATAAAACTGTAAAGAAGATCATATATTTTATCCGGCGTCATCCGATGAAAATACGCCTGGCACTGGTCTGTGTTCTGTTCAGTATTCTGTTTTTCAATGTCCATCCCCTTGAAATTCTGGAGGCGTTTTCACAGGCGCGGCCGATCTATCTTGTATACGCGCTCGTTTTATTGGTTCCGAATCTTGGCATCCAGTTCCTGAAATGGCATTATCTCATTCGCGGCCTGAAACCGAAACCCTCCTTCAAGATTTCGGTATTGTCGGTGGTTGGAGGGTTCTTTCTCGGGGCTTCCACACCGGGACGAACGGGTGAGCTTGCCAGGGGGCTGCTGATTCCCGGTCATTCAAAGATAAAAGTTGCTTCGCTCACCATGGTGGATAAAGGATTCAATCTCATCATGGTATACATGGCGGGCCTGGTCGCACTGAGCCTGCTCCTTCCGGGCTTGCTGGCGCTCATTCCTGTCGCCGCCTGTTGCGTCTTCAGCATGGTGCTGGCAAACATCCACCGGACGAAACCACCGCTCGAGCGGTTATTCCATCGTTTCACGAAAAGCGAGCGGGTCGACAACCTTCTGGCCGCTTTTGACACGTTGTCCAGCGACACGGTTACGGTCATGATCGCCTATTCAATAGTGTTTTACCTTGTATATACCTTCCAGTATTTCATTTTAATCCGGTGTTTTACGGATATTTCATTGGCAACGGCGATTAAAACTATCCCGCTTGTCTTTGTCATTAATACCTCGCTTCCCATAGCCATCGGGGATTTCGGAGTCAAGGAAATGGCGGCTGTGCACATCCTCGGCGCGGTGGGAATAACAGGGGGCCAGGCGTTCAGCGCCACCCTCATTCAGAATGTGATGGTTTTTCTCCTGCCAAGCTTCGCCGGGGGGATAGTGTTCACTCTGTACCGGCCGTCGCATCGTCAGTAAGCGCCCCCATCAGGCGATTATATAATTCCCGCGAAAGCTCGGTAATGTCACTGAGCCGCCGCGAGAACTTCCTGACATTCTTGAAATCCAGCAAACGTGCCACCCGTGCAAGTTCGATACCTGACTCGGGAAGTGTGTTGACCGCTTTTCCCGACCCGATTCGTATCGCTTTTTCGACACCGCGGAGAAAATCGTAGGTATCGGCGAGGGTTTCGGTGTCTGGCTTTGTAAGGATGTGTTCCGCTGCGAGCGCTTCGAGGATACCCGAGGTATCCTGAACACAAAGGCGAGGATGGGTATGGCCGTAATGCGCGGCATAGGTCTGGGTGATGAATTCAATGTCCATGATGCCGCCGGGACCGGATTTAATAGTGCGCATGCCGCCGTGTAGCTCGGCGGATGTGCGTTCAATGGTTTCACGCATGGCGAGCACCTCGCGAATCTCGGAAAGTTTGAACTGTCCGCGGTACACGAAGGAGTGAATCGTTTCCATGACATCCGAGCCGAGGCGGGTATCGCCTGCCAGAAAACGCGCCCGCACGAGGGCGAGCCTTTCCCAGACCGACGCCCTGCGTTCACAATAGCGGCGGTATTCCTCCGCTGAGATCGCGAGGGGGGCGTTGCCTCCCTCCGGCCGCAAACGGGCGTCCACGTCATAGATTTTATCGGCGCCGCCGCTTCCGGTAATCAGTGACAGGATGTATTGTGCAAACGATATAGCACCCTCGGCGAACTCGTAATCATGCGATTGAGAGCCCGAACATCCATACACGAAAATGAGGTCTAAGTCCGAGCCGAAATCCATGGTCGAAGCACCCAGCTTTCCCGCTCCGATTATACAGAACGAACCCTGACTTTTAAATGAGGGATGGTGAGCTGAGATATTCCGGGAAGCCCGTTTATAGACTGCCTGGAGAATACTTTCCGCCACCCGTGTCAGTCCGGCGAGCGTTTCCGCCGATGTGGAAAGACCGGTGATGTCGCGGGTACCGAGTCTGAGTTTCTCGCGGAGCTTGACTTTCAGGCATTCGCGGGTGAACATCCTGTCGTCCGGCATATCTGCGTCGTAATCGAAAAGTTCTCTGAGCAGCTTTCGGGTGTCGATCGGGCGGAGAATCTGACCGGCCTCGACCAGCCAGTCCAGGAGCGATGGATCTTTCACGAGAATGTCGGTGAGAAAGACCGAGCCATGGGTAATGGACAGCAGCAGATCGAGAAACCTGTGGTTATGTTCGAGAATGTCGAACAGTGCTGTCCGGACGTTATACGCATCGGCGATGCGGATGAAACGTTCGAGGGTGCCGCCAGGATCTGGCAGGTCACCCAGCCTCCTGAGCAGGACCGGAACGAAGCGTTCGATGGACGGGTGGAGGTTCAATTCGGTTGTTCCCGAGAGCTTACCGAACACAAGCATCGAGAGATCACGCGCGCTTTTTTCCGGGTCGGCAAATCCCATATTTTCGAGAAATCGCCGCACTTTTTCATCACCGGTCGGATTGACCGCCGACCTGACCGCGAGGTCCTCGAACGATTCGCCGTCATGAAGGGAGAAAATATCATTGTACACGCCCCGGACTTCGCTCACCGAGCGGTTGAGCTCTTCCGAGATGTCACGGCAGTCGAGAAATTCCGCCAGTTCGCCCATAGTTTCGGGTGTGTCGGGCAGGGTGAATGCCGGCAAAAGTTCCCGCCACTGGAGGGCGTTTTCGATACGTCGGTACAGCCGATATGCAGTGGAAAGCATGGAATGCTCACGGTCATTCAGGCCGCCGGTCTTCTTCAGCCTGTCGAGCCCGTGAATTGTGCCGGGAACTCGTACTTCAGGGTGTTTCCCCCCCATGAGGAGTTGAAGGCACTGGACAATGAACTCGATATCACGTATTCCTCCGGGCATGAGCTTGAGATGGGTATTTTTACTTCCTTCCGAGGAGATACGGGCCTCGATCTGGTTTTTCAGCGAGACGATCTCACGGTTTGGGCTCCGGGTTATACCTGTCGGGAATATGAACCGTGCCAGTGAATCGAGAAAAACCTGTCCGGCCTCGATATTTCCAGCCACAGGACGTGCTTTCAGGAGCATCTGGCGCTCCCACGCCTCGCCCCGCATCTCAAGGTACCGGAAATAATCTTCCGTCGTTCTGACCAGAGGGCCCGAAAGACCGTCGGCGCGAAGACGCGTATCGACACGGTAAAGATAACCGAGTCCGGTCGGTTCGCTCAGAAGCGTTGTCAGCCGTTCCGCAAGCGATGTGTGAAGCCCCATGTCCTCGAACGAATGCCACCCTTCCCTTCGGTCGCAGAGGTAGATGAGATCAATGTCGGAACTCACATTGAGTTCCCTGCCGCCGAGCTTCCCGAGACCGAGAACGAAAAAAAAGTCCGGCTGTTCAAGAGGTGAGACCGTGGAGAAGACCTCCTCGCAGGCGATCCGAAAACATACTTCGATGACCGCTTCCGCGAGGCAGGACAACTCGGCGTTGATTTCATCAATGACGACTTGGTTGTCGGTGTTCCGGGCACAGATACGCATCAACTGGACTGTGTGATGGAGATGGACTGCTCTCACTTTATCCGTAATGGTAACTGCACCGTCAGGGTATTTCATGAGTTCGTCTACATAAAACGCTCGATCCATCCGGGGGAGTTCCGGATCGATAAGTTTGCACATCTGTTCTACAAATCCTTTATCCGCATTGAGACGGTTTGAAAGGGCACCGCTCGTGGACCAGACTGCCGCCAGAAGCGAGTATGCATGACGGGGAAAGACATCTGCCGACACATGTTTTCCAGGGATGTCGAGAAAACGTTCGAACCGGAGAAGGCCCTGCTCAGGAGCATGGGTTTTTACAAGCGCGGCGATTGCATTGAAGAGAAAAGCATGATCGATGTATGAATATTTATACAATATTTTGCGAATGAATTGAATAATTACTGCTGAAACGCCAAGCTGTTCAAGAGCGGAGTTCCTCGTGTCATCCGGTGAATCAAGTGCGGATAGTACAGTATTAAACGGTATTTTTTTCAGGGAATTCATGAAGTAATATGGCTCCTTATGGTACAATGATACGATTTCACTGTAAAAAAGGCAATACCGAAAAAAAACACTTGCCCTTTGAATGAATAATTATTAAATTTTATACATTCAACACTGATGCAATCCCGAACCGGGGGTGTTTTTAATGAAAAAAATCGAGGCCTATATCCGCCCTTTCAAACTTGACGAAGTCAAAGAAGCGCTCACGAAAATCGGTATCAAGGGGATGTCCGTATCCGAGATAAAAGGATTCGGCCGTCAGCAGGGCCACAGGGAAATATATCGTGGCAGTGAATATACTGTTGACTTTCTTCCGAAAGTGAAAATCGAAGTTGTCGTCAATGACAAAGAGTATGACGATGTGATCGATGCCATTGTTGAAAGCGCTGCGACTGGTCGCCTCGGCGATGGGAAGATATTTGTTTACGATGTTCATGATGCGATAAAAATCCGCACAGGTGAAAGCGGGGAATCGGTTCTGTGATTCTTTCGGGAAAAATCTCTTACATTCCACATGGCACAGTACGACCCGGTATGCATCTCAGCGAACATTGTGAGGGGAAGGTAAAAAAGTCATGGGTGATAGTACCGGATTGACCGAAAAAAAGCGGCGTCAGGCGGTCATTCGTGAAGTGCTCCGTGCGGGCACAGGGACAACACAGGAAGAAATCAAGGAGTATCTCCTTGTGCGGGGCATCCGGGCGAGTCAGGCGACCATGTCACGGGACCTCCGCGAAATAGGGGCAGTGAAGCTGCATATCGACGGTGGCAGGGCTTGTTATAAACTCGGTGCACCTGTTGATATACTCGCGAAAACCGTTGCGAATTATCCGGTCTCGTACGAGGCAGTGGGAAATCTGCTCGTGATCAAAACCACGCCGGGCAATGCACCGGGTTTATGTGTGATGCTCGACAGCCAGGGATGGCGTGAAATCGCCGGGACGATTGCGGGCGATGATACGGTTCTCGTGATCACACGGTCGACCGAGGATGTCCAGACGGTTATCATGCGGCTTGAGAAGAAAATATGAAAGGATAATGAATGATACGGGCGGGTATTCTTGGGGCTTCGGGGTATACAGGTTCGAAACTCGCGTATTATCTTTCACGTCACAGGGACGTTGACATAGCCTATATTACCTCGCGGCGGGAAAAGGGCAAGCCCATCGCCGAACTCTACGGGTTTCTCGGCGGCTTGTGCACAATCGCCTTTTCCGATCCCGATGAGGTTTACGATATACCGGTGGATGTTCTGTTTACCTGCGCGCCCGACCAGGTGTCGATGAAAGTGGTTCCGGGATTTTACGACCGTGGTGTGAAAATCGTCGATCTGGCCGGCGATTACCGTATGGATACGGCGGAATCGTATGAACGGTGGTACGGAATGCCGCACGCATCCCCGGATTACATCCGGAAGGCTGTCTACGGCCTCACCGAGATCAACCGTGAACAGATACGCGTGACGCAGTTCGTGTCTAATCCGGGCTGTTATCCGACCACGGTGATTCTGGCACTCGCACCTCTTCTCAGGCGGGGGTTGATAGACTGCCGCGACATCTATGTCAACGCAGCGAGCGGTATCAGCGGCTCGGGCAGGGAAATGAAACCATACAAGCTTTTCTATGAAACCGATTCGAACGTTTTTCCTTACGCGCTCGGTCATGTTCACAAGCATATAGGCGAAATGGAACAGGAGCTTTCGAAATGCGCCGGTGAGGCCTGTACGGTCGTGTTTTCACCCCATGTCGTCCCGATGAAGACGGGCATCGTTTCGACGATTCTTGTGAAAGTCAACAGGGATATCGTGAAAAAAGACCTCGACGCCGTGTACGAAGAGGCGTATCGTGACGAGTTCTTTATCCGGTATCATCCTGCCGGATTGCCCGAGAGCAAGTTCGTCGCCGATACCAATTTCTGCGATATCGGGTGTGTCCGTGTCGAGGGAACGGACAAGGCGATCATCGTGTCAACCATCTGCAACCTCGGCAAGGGGGCTTCAGGGCAGGCTGTCCAGAATATGAACGTCATGTTCGGTTTCGATGAAAAAGAGGGGCTTTTATGAAGCGGAAGATCGTGGTGAAAATGGGCGGGTCGATTCTCGATGCGGATGACGTGCTCATACGGTTCGCGGAGGCGATTGCGAACGTTCCGGACGACTGCTC
>Ga0315284_10017156_pt1 | contig 10265 bp, 10 predicted proteins | sample YL17G09_16_MG_FD_203696 | JGI IMG/M metagenome (GOLD analysis project Ga0315284, IMG submission 203696) | Sediment microbial communities from Yellowstone Lake, YNP, Wyoming, USA - YL17G09_16 | ecosystem: Environmental > Aquatic > Freshwater > Lake > Sediment | place: USA: Wyoming | collected...
GTCTTGCGTAGTATGTTGCTCAGGAAGCGAGAAGGCGTAGCGCGCGCTAGAAAAGTGTTGTTAAAGCGCACGAAAAGTTCATAGCAGGATAGATGAGGATGCAAAACCCTACATACGTATACCCAAATGTAAGCAGAAAAAGAACAAAAGCAGAACCGCCCAGGGGAGGGTTAAAAGAACGCTGGGATTCAGCTGAAGAATGTTCATGCAAGTACATAGAAGTTCCAGGCAATTTTCTCAAGAAGAATGAATCTCTTCCTGATCTAAACGATGGGGCTATACTTACAAAAGAGGCAATTGAGAAACTGTATCAGAAAGACAGCAATCTTCCTTCGGAATTGAAATACATACTCCACACTGACCCTGAACTTGAACACAATCACAAGTTAGAATGGCACAAAGCAGCTTGGAAAAAGCAATTTGCAGAAATGGTAAACAATATTTCCGAATATTTTGAGGTAGAACCAAGCATAATTGAAATTCACCCAAGTGCAGGCATTAAGAACCCCTTCGCATGCATCGTTCAAGGAATAACCATCATTCTAGATTCTTTTCAACAAACTACAAAAAATAGACCACTAATCTTGTTGGAAAACAGAACACATAAACAGATTTCAAATGGAAGGGAAGTCAGGGATTTTTGGCGATTTCTAATTGACAGCAACAAAAAGCTAACGGCAGCAACAGGAATAGTGCTTGACTTCAAAACGTTGTTCACACAAAACAAAGCCGACCTAGAAAGGAAACATGGAAAAGTATCGCCAGAAGCCGTCATCGCAAGCTTCAAAGAAGACCTGAAGACAATTCCGTCTGAAGCCCTAAAAGCATATCACATCCACGGCTTTGGAAACATTCCGCATCAAATACCAAAAGAGAACGATGAAATTCCATGGAAAAACGTTTTTGAAAAAATCAAAGATAACAAAGGAAGCATAATCATAAATCCAGAAGTCCTCAACCATAGTTTTGTTGGACCAACTATTGATTTCTGTAACAAATGCTTGGAAACGAAATAAGCCAAACTAAGAAGATCAAGCTGTGTCTCTTAACTATTTGGAGAAAACTGAAATTCTGGTACAGAGGAGGTCTGAGCGCGCGCTAGACGTTATTGAATCAGCTTCTTAATCGTTTGTATTCTGCTATTATATGTTTGAACTCGTCAAATAACTCTTCAGATTTGTGGATAGAGTGCCGGTGAAGTCTGCCATAGACGAATCTGTCTATATGCATCATGCAGTAGTGTCCAGCGCGTGCTTTTTGTAGAATGAGATGCATAAAGTTTTTCTTGAAGTGCCTCTCGCCTGAAACTTGGATTTCTCTCCAACCTAGATTCAAGAGAGCCTGAATGAAGGTCTCTATCTCTTTATTGTAGAGGTCCATCCGCATCGAACTTCACTTCTTCCATTCATAGATCGAACGATCAAGATTTCAGGGAGTCCGCGCCGCCAGAGAGATATTTCGAATCAATCATAATAAGGGAATGAAAAACAGTTCCGCTGCAACTTCTCTGCACATTCATCTTTGGTTGGTTAGTACAGTTTTATCTATTCACGATTGGCATGCCATCGCGCGCGCGGGCGAATTAAATGATTCTTAATTCGTGTCGGGAGAACTCATTCTCACTCTGTTGAAACCATTAGGCCCAAGAGCAAGCAATCTGTGAAATGTAGCCTACTGCGAACATAAGACAATTATTTAATCGGCCCGCGCGGACATCAAGATGAACACGAGACCCAGAAACCCCTTTCAGAAACGTGGTCCTAAGTCTTGCTAAAATGCCCGCAAAGCCGCAAGAACGTACAAAGGAGGAGCCAGCAAAGAATGAATCCGTGCCAGTGCGCGTGCTTGTCTGTTATTCGCAGTTCGAAATGCTTAAAAAACAGATTTGTGATTCATAAACGTTAATTTCCATTTATTCTTAACCATTAGCGCGCGAAATCTGTGTATCAGATGAAAAACATATGACAGAAGATATGACCGAAGTTAATGCAGAAAAAGAGAGAACTGGAAGTATTCAGCGAACAATTGGAATTGGCATTATTGTAAGCATACTCGGTCTCATTGGAATCGGCGTCTGGTTTGCTAGCATTGGAGTGTCGCAAACAACGTTTACCTTTGTTGTTGAATCTGATACTAGCTGGTCAGGTGCATTTGGTACGATTGAAGAGGGTCAAAGAACTGAGGAAGGGTCTGGAAGTGCAAGTTTCGCCTTTCATGGGTCGATTGCTTCAGCATTTGTTCAGAAACAGACCGAACACGGTTTTCTGACGGTTAAAATTTTGAAAAATGGAAATAGCGTAGCATCTCAGACAACAACTGCTTCATATGGTGTTGTTACAGTAGCTTCGGACTAGTTGCAGAAATTTCACGACCCACGAAACGACATAAGCCATCCTAACGCGTCACATAGCATACAAGATAACCAGACGAACAGATTAAGATTAATTTCTAAACAGGCTAGCGCGCTCAGGCGCGCATGTTTGTTGAGACTGTGTGAAAAGTCAAATCTAGCTTAAGAAATTGCGCCATTTATGTATAACATAGCTCCTAGAGCCCAACTTGTAATCATAAAAACAGCAATTTTCTGAAACCAAGCCGAGTTTTCACACAGTCTCTGTTCCTGAATTCGTTTGTGAAGTATTTTGGGCTTCTGTTACTGCTTCGTTCACGGATGGCAATATGCCTTAGGATACTAAGAGTATCGCTCAGAAGGTACAGCTTATCTCTGCTGCACTGAAAAAATGGGATTTGGGAACACACTAGCGCGCGCACTACTTCCTTCTTCTCTGTGCTGTTTCTATACTGTAATACCAAACGAAAAGAAGCAAGTCAACAAAAAAGAAGCACATGCCGATAATGTAACCGTTGGACGTGCGCGCACCCGCTATATATAACGAGCCAAAGAAGGAACAAACACCTATGAGGGCTAGTTGCATCATCTGTATAGTTCTCATATTTTTCCACCCCCCTTTTGCTCTTGGTCTTCAAATTGTTCTCTTGGGGCAAATGCGACAGGTAAGTTAGAATATAATATTTGAGTCAACTTAAGGCTTATGAATCTCAAATAGGAATTGAGGTAACAAGGAATCGGGGAACGTATTGCATTGACAGATTGTTGTTCTTGTGGTTGTTCATTATTCTATGGTTGTTCTGGCATTCTGTTCTGGCGTGCATGCGGGCGCCGACTTGCAACTCAAAGCAGTTTTAAGGCCTCTGCCTACAGTAGTATGATGTCCAATAGGTTGGCATAGCATATGATAAAAGATGCGATTGACATTGAGAAGAGTTCACGACATCAGAAAATCATAGGCAACTTGGGAGAGCACCTGGTCTGCAATTGGCTTTCTAGATCGGGTTTTGAGGTTGCAGTTGTTGACCACACTGCTATCGATCTGATTGCCTTCGACCCCAAGTCGAAGCGACGGATGGGTATAACAGTCAAATCCAGAACGAGGAATCTTAGGGAAGCAGAGTCCGTTAACATCTTCAACAACAGAAAAAACGACAGAGACAAAGTCAAGACTATATGCGAAGCATTCGGATGCGAGCCTTGGATCGCAGTCTATGTGGAAACCAAGAGTTTTGCTGATTTGTTCATTACGAGCCTGATCAATTATGATGCCGAATATCGCACGGCAGAGAACAAAGCAGTCGATGATTGGAAGATGAGTCCAAGATGGAAGTCAGTCTACGACAAAGACTCTGACGTAATGCATTTGCACATTAGATTCGAAGCAGGGACATGGTTTAGAAGAGAAAAGTAGTCAGTAACTTTCAAAACGGAGGAGCGGGTAATGGAAAAGGAGTTGTTCGATCATATACACTGGGTTGAAAGATACCTGCGAGAAAATCGTTATAGAAAGACATCAAAACTGATAGTTTCGCTGGAAAGAGAGGTGAAGAAGGAGAATTGTGAACAGGTAGAGTTTGTAGAAAGACTCGGTCCGCTTTTCTGTGTTTTTGGGGAAGAATTCGAGACAATTGCGCCAATTGGTCAAAGTTATCGGAAAAGATGCTTTGAAGAAGTCTCGGTGGTCGTTCTCAAAGCACTGGGCAACGAAAATGACACGAAAAGTGAGTTATCAGCTGAAACTGACCGTTTTCTGGATCGGATGCATGAAATGAAGAAAAGCATAGATCCAACGATGGAACTCTGTTGGACGCTGTACGGCAAACCTGATCGCTCAAACCCAGAAGGGTTTTTGATGTTCCAATCTGCATGTCAAATCTATCTGATAACCGTGGAAGGAGTATTCGACGAGGTAGTTAAGATACTTCATCGCTTCATTGAGGCTCCAACAGATGGCAAAGGTAGACCTGAAAACTTCAAGGGAGCAAATGTGTGGAAGATTTTAAGAGTCTGCAAACAGGTTTTCGGAATTGATCCTGTTTTTCTTGAGAATTGGCAGGAGAAAAATGATATTAGAAATGCGATAGCACACGCGCAAGCGCAGTATTGTCCTGAGCAGAATAAGATTCACTTCTTCTCTGAAGACTCAGTATCCAAGAGGATATACGACAGAACGATGAGTATTAAGGAGTTTCTGGCTATACAACTTGAGTTAATAGACGCCATTGACTGCTTCTATTATGCTATCATGTTGTTTGACATGGTGCGTCTACTCACATTGGCCTTTGCGAGTCACTCAGGAAACATCGGTTCGGGACGCACACGCGCGAGCACGAGAGAGAAAACGTTGTCCTTTTCTTAAACAAGAAAAATTGTGAAGAAAGAAGGTGATTGAAAATGAAAATGAAATTAAGCGCATTGATGAAAATGGGATTGAAAGCTTTGCTCAGCTTCCTTCTATTTTGCATCGCCATCTTGAGCCTCATAATATCTTATCCTCTCCTAAGAATGATGAGCACTTTTGATTTAGCACTGTTTGCACTGCAAGAACTTTTCTATGTTCTATTTGGGATAATCCTATTTGTAGAATCTGCGGAACAGCAATAGACCCCTCAACATTCCCCTTTTTTGGAGTAATCAAGAGAAAATTCGTAAGAGGTGAAGGAAAAGGAAATTAGAATTACAAGTGATACTTGGCATCTTGTCCCTATGCATTGCAGTATTCCCTATTCTCGTTCTTTATCGCGCGCGCCGCCAAACGTTAGCCAAACAGCGCGCCCCTATTCTTGACCAGACGTGCAGGTGCCCCCTCCTCAACAGCCCGTCCATACAGGTTAAGACACACTCCGTTTTTCCAGGCACTTTCGCGCGCGCGAGTTTTCTTCTAGGAAGTAATTGGGGGCAAACTTGTGCACGCGCACGCTTTTTTCAAAACTCTGGCGCGCGCTTATTTGAGATTCATAAACCATAAGTTGAATCATTATGATACGGGGCTTTGTATTTCGTGAGAACATGGCTGAAGAAAAGCACTATTGTCGTATATGCGGCACAGAGATAGAGAAAGAACGATACGAAGACCACGATGGACTTTGTGACTTTTGCGAACAGAATGAAGAAGATGACGAAGACGAAGATTTCGGAATAGCTCCGCACTATTAGCGGCGCGCTGGAAGAATTAAGATGGTCAAGCTAACGTTTTACGGTGGAGTGAATGAGATTGGTGGTAACAAAATTCTCCTTGAAGATAATGGAACAAAGATCTTCCTTGATTTTGGAATGAGCTTCGGCACAGTCAACAAGTACTTTTCGGAATTTCTGCAACCTAGGAAATGTAATGGTCTGGGAGATTTCATAGAGTTCGGGCTTATCCCGGATTTGAAAGGAATCTACCGACTGGACTTCTTGAGACAAATGGGGCGACAGCAGGAAGATCTGGAGTTTCAAGGGTTACTTTTGTCTCACGCTCACGCAGACCATGCGTCATACGTGAACCATCTTCGCGAAGACTTGCCCATTTATTGCTCGGATGAAACGTATCATATACTCAAAGCAATCAACGACACGGGCAGCGGCAGCTTTACTGATATCACTGATTTGACGAGATGCTTCGAAACATACATCAACAAGAGTGGAGAAGAAAGTCGAAAGACCTCGAAAACTCATCCGGATATCGTTGTTGAAAGGAATTTTAGAAAATTCGACTTCAAGCGAAAAATCAAAATCGACAGCTTAGAAATAGTGCCCTACAGGGTTGATCATTCCCTGTCAGGAGCTACAGGCTACATAATTCACACTTCTTCAGGCACGATCGTTTATACCGGAGATTTTCGCTTTCATGGACGCAGGGAGAAAGAAACCGTAGAGTTCATGGAAGCATGCAGGGTTGCGAAGCCGGACTTATTGATCATAGAGGGCACACGGGTTGAGGAGGAGAGTTCCAAAAAGGAAGCAGAGGTAGAAGACGAGATTTACGATATCTCCTTAAAGGCAAAGGGTCTTTCTGTTTGTAATTGGTCCATAAGGGATACTGATAGACTGCTCTCCTTTCTGAATGCTGCTAAGAAAATGGACAAAAAGCTTGTGATATCTCTCAAACAAGCATATTTGCTGGAAGAGCTGTCAAAATGTGCCGACACTATCACTCCGAGTGTAGACGATGAAAACATAGAACTCTATGCTAGCAGAAAGAGTTGGGGGCTCATAGGAAGCGACTGTGGTAAAAAGATGCGTGACCAGGATTACGATATTTGGGAACGTTCGTATCTTGACCGAGCAATCTGCTACAAAGAACTGAGAGACAATCAAGACAATTATCTGATGTATTGCAGCAACTTTGACCTAAAAGAACTCTTAGACATGAAACCAACTGCAGGTTCGGTTTACATCAAGTCAGTCTGTGAGCCGTTTGATGCGGAAATGGAGATTGACTGGGAAAGGATAGAAAACTGGATAAAACATTTTAACATGAATATCAGTTCAACTCACGTTTCTGGGCATGCCTCAGGTCTTCAGCTAAAAGATTTCGTGGGACAAGTTTGCCCAAGAACCATAATTCCTATCCACACTGAAAGTGCGACAACCTATGAAAAATGGTCGAGCGGAGTTCATATTTTGAAAGGGGCTGGTGAAAGTCATAGCTTCGATTAGTTGTTAGTGCACGCGCGAGATTTGATGTAGATTGAACAAGAATCGATCGATTGACCAAGAATTGTCAAGCGTTTTCAAGATGGGTATCAGACTGTTACAGGTGAAAGACTGTGGAGAGCTGTCCATATGAACATCTATGAAATATTGGTTCTTGAACGTCAAGCACATAACTTGGAAAGAGAGGGCAAGGTTGACGAGGCTAAACGTCTCTATTGGCAGATAGTCAATGAAGGGTTCAGAGGCTCATGTCCGTATGAACGTTTACGCATTATCTGCGCTCGAAGAAAGGAGTGGGAAGAAGCTATGAAGGCCTGCCTCCTTTACGTGGAACAAGATAAACGCTTTCAGGCGCTTCACCCTGAACTAGCCGCTTTCCTTAGAGGTAACATCAAAAGTAAAAGGATGCAGGAATGGAGTCGCAAATACGCGGCGATTCTGGATCCCAATGCAAGAAGTATCTCCGCAGAGACTGTTTTGGCACGGGCCGTCAAGATTGCATCCGTGTCTGCTCATGAAAGGCGTCATGTCTCCATTCCTGAGTACCGAATGAGCCAGGTGTTTCCACATTGGGCGCGAGGGGAAATAGTGCTCCAGACAGTTGCCGTTCCAGAGTTTCAGATGTATTACCCTACCGAGATTTACATGGATAGATCCCAACAGGATTTTTTTGAGAAATGGAAGAGTTATTGGAATCAAGGAAAGCCCATTGATGTAAGAAGCAATATTAGTTATCTCTTCGCGTATACGTATGAAGTACTAAGGTCCGTCTCAACGCAACCTCAGAAAGCTCTAGATGAGATGCGGCTTTTGCAGCGTGTCTACAGACACGAATCGCGTTTTTCCCAATATTTGACGCGTTGGATTTTCGACGCTTACCTTCTGTTGTCAGACTACATGAATGCGATGGCTTACTTGGAGTCAAGAACTGGTGGAGAAAAAATAGCGACGGGGGATAACTTCATCCTATCTGTGAAGTACAAGTTGGGTCTGCCGCTGACAGGCGAGGACGTTGTTAGCATGTATAAAATCAGGCTGCGCAAAATCGTCTTGGACAATCTGGATTTCTTGATCGATTGGCTTGACGACGTTATCAGAGACTTTGAGGAGGAAAACGGCGTTGATCTACTCGCTTTGGTCACAGAACAATTTACCCTTCACGAAACCTGTGAAACTCACCTATTTCCCGGGGTTCCTAGCGGGCGCGGGCGCTTCTTACATCCAAGAATCAAATTAGACACTTTTAACTACTCTGCTTTGGGGGATTTCAATGTCGTTCTGAATCAATGGTTTAGAGACGCCGAAAACGGATTGCGAAAGGAGAAGAGTCTCCCCGAAATTGGTGAAGGGTGGATAAGCGAAACTATGCTCTACAACATTGTCGCCAAGATCTTCACTGAAATGGGCTACGACGTGATTCATCACTCATACCCACCGTTCCTACAACGGCAAGAACTTGACATACACATTCCAGCTTTGAAACTCGGAATCGAATACATGGGCAGACAACATTATGAGCCTATCGACTTCTTCGGAGGACAACAAGGATTCGAAAGAACGAAGGAGCGCGATGAAAAGAAGAGGCGATCTTGCAAAGAGCACGGCTTGATGGTGATGGATTTTAAGTACGACGAACCCATCGAGGAAATCTACGTACGCTCAAAAACCAAGGAGTATGTTTCAATAGCACACGCAAAAGCATTAGCCCCAGAGGCTAAGTGAAACGGTGGTTAGCGCGCGCTAGCCTACTCATATTCGTGGAATTCCTTTATGCCCTCAGAATTCTCAAGCTCCATTGTCGGCACTGAACTTGGGTCAAGCTTCTGGCACGTTTTCAACAAGTGCATCGAGTAATAGCTCGCGAGGAGTTGGAATTTCTTCGAATCGTTCGGCAAACCGTCTACGAATGCGTTACCTATTCCGACATTTTTAAGGACATCGAATTGGTTTGTGCTTTGCCCGGCAGCTATAAATAGCTCGTGGGAAAACGCGTTTCTGATTCTGAACAGAATACGTAAGTTCTTGTAGGTGTCCTCATCGATTAGGTCCGCGAATCTTAACAGCCGCAACTTTGAATCTACAGGAATGTATGTGTGTGTCAGTTGTTTTTCCAGCAGAGGAGATCTTACCTTCTTCAAATTGGCCCTTAGCAACGTGTTTATGACAAGTTCCAGCGTTGCAGAGCCGAGAAGGACAGCGCTGATCTGGTCCTTGTACTCTCTCTTTTCCTTAGATAGCTGTGCGTACATGCCTTTGAAGTCTGGTTCCCATTCTAAATCATCATCGCCCATCTTGATCACTTATAATTCTTGGATAAGCAGAATTAGGCCTTTGGTCCATTTAGTGTTTTTGAATAAAAGCGCCTTTGCTAACATCATATTGAAGAAAAGAGTTTTGACGTGGCACGCGCGACAGAAATGAGGTTGAATCTCGTTCTGGTTCGTGGAATAGCGTTGCATCTTGTTCTATTTTGTTGCATAGCCTTGAATTAGCCTTAATAGGCTTGTCCTGCACGTTTTCCTTATTATTCAGAGTCGGAGCTGCTGGTTTGGTTTCTGTCACTGCTCAGAGTGTTCGAGAACGCGTAAACCTCTCAGTGTCAGCCGTTTCTGACATTGTCGTAAACCGTTTCATTGCCGATGCCGCAACGACTTTGGAGTTGGAAACAGGCCTCACGCTTGATCCTTCAGCATGTGGCGAACCTGAAGCCGTGGCGATCAGAAACTTGGCAGCTGTCTATTGTGGCGCCTACATTACAGGCGGTTCGTCAAGTGGCTTGAGCTTCCGGGTTGGAGACCTGAGTGTTGACGAGAGCCAGTCTGCGAACGTGAGTAACGCGAATCTGCAGTTTCTGCTCGATCAGGCAAAAGCGGTTATCGGTAAGCTGAATGCTGCCGAGTTCAGGGCGGTGAACGCCTAATGGCTGCCGTTCCTGAGGCTTATTACGAGTTTGTCATGCATTATGCTCCGTACTTTTACGTGATTCCAACGCTTTTGACCGTTGATGCTGCCGAGGGCCAGAAGAATGTGACTGTCGCGGATGGCACAAGATTTCAGGGCGGATTCCCGGTTGAAATCAAAGACGATGCCCACAGCGAATGGAACGAGGCTGATAACGTTCTGGGCAACGTCGTGACTATGAAAAATAACTTGGCTACCACGTATTACGTGTCTAAGAGCGGCAAGGTTGAAGGGCCTGACCCAGCGTTTATGCGAGGCGCTTTTCCAGCTGCTTTTGCCATAGAATTTCTTTGTGAGGCCTATTCCGCTG
>Ga0315284_10017158_pt1 | contig 10264 bp, 5 predicted proteins | sample YL17G09_16_MG_FD_203696 | JGI IMG/M metagenome (GOLD analysis project Ga0315284, IMG submission 203696) | Sediment microbial communities from Yellowstone Lake, YNP, Wyoming, USA - YL17G09_16 | ecosystem: Environmental > Aquatic > Freshwater > Lake > Sediment | place: USA: Wyoming | collected...
CCGGCACGGAACGAGGCACCGGCACTTTGGCGAAAGCCGCCGGCAACAGCAACTCCCCGTGACCGTCTGCCACCGCGCCAGACTTCGACTCTACCCGCCAGGCGAAGGGCACGAAAATCGGTGGACCTGCACAGGGGAGGGTATCTTCAAGGCTGGCAAACTGGAGCAACTGAAGGTCACGCCGGAATCGCGGGCCAAGGACGTGATCAGGATGGACCAGGATTCTAGAGCGAATATGCCGTAGGCACGGCGCAATCGCAGGCCCTACAGTGGACACAAACTAGAATGAACACAACAAACACAGACAAGAATACACCAGTGATAAACAGAGCCGTTATGCTGTTCGGAACGGCTGCCGTGTTGTTGACGCTGACCGCGCTTGCCCATGCCGGATGGGGGACATCGGACGTTGGGCCTATTTGCCTACGGTGCGAGTACCGCGGGAATCCGATGGGCATCGACGCGGAGAAGCCGAGGCTGAGTTGGATAATTGCCGATCTGGAATCGGAAAGCGAAAATCGGAAATCGGAAATACCCAGGGGGCAGAAGCAGACAGCGTATCAGGTCTTGGTCGCTTCGACGCCGGAGCTTCTCGCCAAAGATCAGGGCGATCTGTGGGACAGCGGCAAGGTGGCGTCGGACCAGAGCATCCAGGTGGAATATGCGGGGAAACCGCTTGAGTCCCGGTTGGTCTGCCACTGGAAGATCCGCGTGTGGGACAAGGATGGGAAGCCGTCGGACTGGAGCAAACCGGCCTCCTGGTCGATGGGCTTGCTGAAACCCGAGGATTGGCAGGCGAAGTGGGTCAAGGCGGGCAGTGAGACTTCGCCCTGGTTGCGCAAGGAGTTCACGCTGGCCGCCGCGCCCGAGCGGGCGACGGCGTTCGTGAACGTGAAGGGCTATTACGAGTTGTATGTGAACGGGAAGAAAGTGAGCGACGACGTGCTGGCGCCGGCCGTGTCGGTTTACAAGAAGCGTTCGCTCTATAACACCTACGACATCAGCAAGTACCTGCGGCCCGGCCCAAACTGTGTGGGCGTGTGGCTGGGGCTGGGTTTGTGCTTTCGCGGGGATACGGTGCCCCTGGCCCGGGTTCAACTCGATCTGTCGGTGGACGGGCAGCGCGTGGTCGTGGGAACGGACCCGACCTGGACCTGCATGCCCAGTACGCATAGGGAGTTCCGGTGGGGTTGGTGCGGCAACGGCCGCGAACACATCGACGCGCGACGGGATATTCCCGGTTGGAGCGAGCCCGGCTGCATGGCTGGCAAGTGGGCTCTCGTTGAGGAAATCGCGGAGCCCAGCGGCATGGCGACGGCCCAGTTCTGCCCGCCGAATCGAATTACCAAGACGATCCCGATCGTGTCTTGCACCGAGCTGCGCCCCAATACCTGGGAACTTGATTTCGGAACGAACCTGACGGGTTGGCTGCGTCTGCGTCTGCCGCAATTGGAGTCTGGCCGCCAGGTAACGATCCGTTTCGCCGACAAACGGTTGCGGTCCGCCCAAGAGGAAGTTACGCCGGCGCGCACCTATGAACCGCCCCCTGGCACGTGGAAGATCGATACCGCCAAGGGGACGGTCGGCTACCTGACCTACAATCAGGAAGCCGTATTCATCTCGGCGGGAAAGCCCGGAGAGCAATTCTGCAACAAGTTCAACTATAACGGTTTTCGATACGCTATCGTGGAGGGCCTGCCAGTCCAACCGGCCGCCGGTGACGCCGAGGCGCTTATGATCGAATCGGATCTCGAATCCGCCGGAACCTTCGAGTGCTCCAACGACCTGCTCAATCGCATCCTCCGGGTCAGTGCATGGACGCTCCGCTGCCTGAACCTGGGCGGCTACATGGTGGATTGTCCGCACCGCGAGCGCATGGGATATGGGGACGGCCAGAGCGCTATTGACGCGCATGTCATGACGCGCAACGCGGCGGCCTTTTACGGAAAGTGGGCGCTGGATTGGCTGGACGACCAGGATCCGACCACCGGCAAGTCCGGGCAATACGTGCCCAAGAACATCGACGATCCAAGCTGCTGGTTTTCCTGGGGCGGCATGGTGGACGTGATGCCTTGGAAGGCCTACGTCTACTACGGCGACCGCAGGATCCTCCAGCGCGCCTACGAACCCATGGTGCGTTACCCCAGCGTCTATATCGAGAGTTTCTATAAGGACGGCGTTCATCGAACGGGCGGCGACCCCGGGTGCGACTGGGTTGCTCCGGCATACGGCATGCGCGGCCCGCCGGGCACGGAACTTTTCGCCAACTGCTATCGCGCGTACCTGTTCGATCTGCTTGTCAAATCGGCGGACGCGCTAGGGCGAACCGAGGATGCGCGGCGTCATCGAGCCAAGAGCGCCGATCTCAAGAACCTCATCCACGCCGCGTTCTACAAGGCGGACGAAAAGTTGTACGTGGTCGATGAACAGTTGAATCAGTCGATGCCGCTGATGCTGGGCATCGTCCCCGAGTCTTTGCGCGAAACGGTCAAGAAGAAACTGGAAGACATCACCCTAGTGAAGAACAAGGGGCACCTCGACACCGGCATGCTGGGCACCTACTTCCTGTTCCAATATCTCCAGGACTCGGGACGCAACGACTTGGCCTACACCATGGCCACCCAGAAGGATTTTCCGGGTTGGGGCTACATGCTCTCGCAGGGAGCAACCACCTTCGGGGAACAGTGGGACGGCTATTGGTCCCAGATCCACTCCTGCTACGTCGGCATCGGCAGTTGGATGTACCAGGGCCTGGCCGGCATCCGCCCCGATGAAACGGGCCCCGGTTTCAAGAAAATCATCATCAAGCCCGCGGTGGTCGGCGATCTGACTTGGGTCAAGTGCAGCTACGACTCGGTCCACGGCCGCATCGTCAGCAACTGGAAGCGTGAGGGCAGTGCATTGACAATGGATGTCACGATTCCAATCAACACCACTGCGACGGTGTATGTGCCGGCGAAGGGTGAAGCCGGAGTTACCGAAGGCAATAAGCCAGCCTCGAAGGCAAACGGCGTAACATTTCTGCGCATGGAAAACGGCGCGGCGGTTTACGCGGTAGGGTCTGGGCAGTACAGTTTTAGGTCAGACATATAAGGAAGCAGAAAGGGACACGAGATGATACACAGATTAGTTGTGTTGTGCGGGATGATTGTGATGTTGCTGATGCCACCGGCGTTTGCTGAAACCAAAATGGTGCTGGACTTTCCGCTTGAGCGGCAGGTGTTCCAGCGAAATGCGGAAGAGTGTGCTGATGTCAAGGTGGCGGGAACCGTCCCGGCGGATGCGACCCTGGTCGAAGCGAAAGCTGAGTTAGGCGCCGGATTGCGTGGGAAAGTTGCAGATTGGACCGTTGTGGCCCAGGGAACGCAGATAAAAGAAGGCAAGTTCACCGGCAGTCTTAAACTGGCAACAGGCGGCTGGTACTCGCTCAAGGTGCGGTTCCGGAAATCCGCCGAAGATCAGATGGTTCTGGGTGAAGCCTCGGTCGCACAGGTCGGGGTGGGCGATGTTTACATCACAGCCGGGCAGTCCAATTCCGTCAACTATGGTCATCCACGACAGAAATCGGCTGAAACGCTTTCGGTTTATTTTGATGGCAAGCAATTCACTCAGGCCGCCGATCCGATTCCCGATGCCTGCGGCGATGGCGGCACCCCTTGGCCAATTCTCGGCGATATGTTGTCTCGAACCATCCGGGCACCGGTATGTTTCCGCTCGGCAACCGTCAACTGGGTGCGGGTGCGTGAATGGGTGCCGGGCCACGGTTCTGGCAATATCGAGCGGCTTGTGGAACGGGCGAAGTGGTTTGGTCCCGCGGGGGTTCGCGCCGTGCTGTGGGTGCAGGGCGAAGCCGATACGGGCCGGCCGGATTTCACGCCTGCAGAGCAGTATGAACGAGAAGCTAAGACGATGATCGAATTCAGTCGCAAGAAGTTGGGCTGGGCGATCGACTGGTTTGTGGCCGGCACCTGCTATTGTCCGCCCCAAGGAGGACAGGATTGGAAAGAGGGCATGACCGCCACGACCAGCGCCCAGAAAGCGCTGTGGGACAAAGGGATCGCCTTCCGCGGACCGGACACCAATGATCTCATCGGCAATGCGGACTACCGCCACGATGGCATTCATTTTGGACCGCGAGGCCTGCTGGTGCATGCCGAGCGATGGTATGCGGCTTTAGGCGCCCATTATCAGTTCGCAAATCCGGTAACAACCCAGGCAAAATGATGCTGGCAACTGCAAGTTAGAGACTTCCGAATCCGAGAGAACACAATGAAAAGACCGAGTATTGTAATGTTGTTGATGGGGCTGTGTGTCGTATCCGTGGCTGAGGGGGAGAGTATTGTGAGCAAGCAAACGGCCGTGTTCACGGAGCCTGCGCGCAAAGTGCCCACCGGTGGGATGGTGGACGGCCCGTTGCTGGGCAACGGCGATGTAGGTGTGGTGATGGCGGGCCCTTCGCAGGAGTTATGCTTCCACGTCGGCAAGAACGATTTCTGGGGCATCCGCACCCAATCACCGATGGCTGTCGGCCAGGTGCAGATCCTGACACCCGCCCTGCAAGGCGCGTCCTTCCGTGCGGAGCAAGACGTGGAAAAGGCCGAGGTGCGCGGCGCGTTTGCCAAGGACGGCGCGGCGCTCGCCATCCGTGCGTGGGTGGACGCCAATGCCAACCGGTTCTTTATCGAACTGTCTAACACAGGCGACAGGCCGCTGGTGATTGGAGTGCAAGCCGTCAAGGGCGCGCCCGGTGCCGCAGCGCCGATTCCGGTGACCGATCCTGCCGGAACCGCCATTCTCTATGATCCCGACAACCAACCGTTAGGGCGGAAGGTGGCGGTTGGCACTCGCCTGTTAGGGTGCAAGCTTGAAGACTCCAAGGTCACCCTGACTCCGCGGGGGAAGGCACTGGTCGCAACGATCATCCTAAGCGACCTGGATGCCAAGGACCCGCTGGCGGAAGCCAAGACGCACATGCAGACCTTGACTTTGGAAAAGACCGCCAAAATGTCCAGTCAACACCGGGAATGGTGGCAAAAGTTTTGGAGCCGATCGTTCATCGAAATCCCCGACAAGGTCCTTGAGCAGCACTGGTATGCGGCGCAATACATCATGGGCTCGTGCAGCCGCGCCGGCAAGGTGGCGCCCGGCCTGTGGGGCAACTGGATCACCACGGACAATCCCGGCTGGCATGGCGACTTCCACCTGAACTATAATTTCCAGGCGCCCTTCTACGGCGTGTATGCCGCCAACCATGCCGACGTTTCACTGTCCTTCTACCAAGCGATGAATGAATTCGTGCCCCGCGGCAAGAAGATCGCCGAAAAGAAGGGCTGGAAGGGTGTGCATTTCCCAGTCAGCACCGGCCCGTGGGGCATGTGCCCGGAAGGCGACGATACTGATTGGGGGCAACGCAGCAATGCCGCCTACGTCGCGCTCAACTTCATCTGGTACTACCAGTACACGCAGGATAAGGATTGGCTAAAGAACACCGGCTACAACTTCCTGCGGGCAGTCGCCGATTTCTGGGAGAACTACCTGAAGTTTGAAAATGGCCGCTACATCATCTATAACGACTCGATTCATGAGGGGTCGGGCGCGGACATGAACGGACTTCTCTCGCTCGGGCTGGTACGAACACTGTTCAAGAACATGCTGGTGATGAGCCGGGACCTTGGCGTGGACGAAAACCGGCGCGCCAAATGGCGGGACATCTGCGAGCAGATCAGCGCCTTTCCGACGCAGGAACGTGACGGGAAAACGGTCTTCCGCTACACCGAGAAAGGCATGGCCTGGTGCGATGGCAACACTCTTGGAATCCAGCATATCTACCCGGCCGGCGCGATAGGCCTGGATAGCAATCCAAAGCTGCTGGAGATAAGCCGCAATATGGCAGATACGATGGCCCGCTGGGAAGATGCCAATGGCAGTTCCTCATGGTACACCTTCTGCGCGCGCATCGGCTATGATCCGAAAACCATCCTCACCCGCATGCGCCAGATGACCGACCATGCCTCCATGCCTAACAAGTTGCTGACGTTCGGCGGCGGCGGAATTGAGAACGTCGCGGGCTTTCATGGCATTACCGAAATGCTGCTGCAAAGCCACGAGGGCGTGCTTCGCCTCTTTCCCTGCTGGCCGAAAGATCAGGATGCCCGGTTCGGCGGTTTGCGGACGGTAGGCGCGTTTCTGGTCTCGGCGGAACTCAGCAGCGGCGTCGTTTCAGGTGTGAAGATCGTCAGCGAAAAAGGCAAGGATTGCACCGTCGTCAACCCGTGGCCGGGTAGGAAAGTCCAACTCGTTCGCAATGGAAGGAGTCCAGGCTTTCATACCGGGGCGATGGAGGGCGCCCGTTTCACATTCAAGACGGCAGCAGACGAAATAATCGAACTCAAGCCGGAAAAGTAGATTGGTTGCAACACACAAGTAACCTTTGAAAGGAACAACAGGAAATGAAAACACCAACGATGCTATTTATGGTGGTTCTGCTGGTGCCCGGCTGGACTCGGGCTGCTGATTTGTCGAAGGTGCCGCAGATCAATGAGACGCAGGAACAGCGCGACGCCCGCATGAAGTGGTTCCGCGATGCCAAGTTCGGCCTGTTCATCCACTGGAGCCCTGTCAGCATTCAAGGCACCGAGCTTAGTTGGTCGCGCAACGGCAAGAAGCCACTGGACGTCACCAACGATCCCGCCGGCCCCAGCGCCGATCCCGTTTACGACAGCCTGCACAAGCAGTTCAACCCGACGAAATACAACGCCAAGCAGTGGGTCAAGATTGTTCAGGACGCCGGCATGAAGTACATGGTGCTCACCTGCAAGCACCACGAGGGCTTCTCGATGTTCCATACGAAGTTCCGTTCGGACTTTTCCATCGCCGCCACCCCCTTCAAGCGGGACGTGGTGAAAGAGTTGGCCGATGCCTGTCACGAGGCTGGCATGCGCTTCGGGGTTTACTACTCGCCGCGCGATTGGGCGCATCCGGACTACGGCATCGGCGACAATAAGAAGTACGTTGAGTTTATGAACGGCCAACTCCGCGAGTTGCTCACGAACTACGGCAAAGTCGATATCATCTGGTTCGACAGCTACGGCCACGGCGACCTGGAAAAGTTCTGGCAGATCGGGGAAACGTGGTCGCTACTCAAGTCGCTTCAACCGGCGGCGGTGATCAATAACCGCTTGGCGGTCCTGGCCGCCTACAATCAGCAGCCCGCCCCATATCGAGGGGATTTCGACACGCCAGAACAGAGCATCGGCCGCATGCAGACCAATCGCGCATGGGAGTCGTGCATGTGCCTCGTGGGCGGCCAGTGGTCCTACCGGCCGAACGGCGAGATGCAGGGTTTTTCGCAGGTCGTCCGCGATTTGGTAAGTTGCGTCACTGGCGACGGCAACCTGTTGCTGGACGTCGGCCCCATGCCAACCGGGGAGATCGAGCCGCGACAAGCCGATCGTCTCAAGGAAGTTGGCGACTGGCTGAAGAAGTATGGCGAGGCCATCTACGGCACCCGGGGCGGCCCATACCGCAACGGCACGTGGGGCGGCAGTTGTCACAAGGGCAACAAACTCTACCTGCACGTTTCCGAGTGGCCGATGGAAGGTCTCGGATTTGATCCGCTCCCGAAAAAGGTGATTGCCGCCCGCACGCTTTCTGGCGTGCCGGTCGCCTTCAAGCAAAGCGCCGACGAACTCGCGGTGGAAGTTGCCGGGAAGGATCGTGACAAACCGGTGACGGTCATCGAGTTGACGCTTGAGAAGCCCGTGGAAGCCGGCCGCATCATCGGTGCGGCCCATGCGCCCAAGTCCTATGTTTCCGAACATGGTGCGGTGCTCAGTGAAAATGCCACGCTGGAGATCAGTTCCCATTCGGGATATGACGACGAAAAGAAGCATGCGCGGCTCTTCTCGGGCGACAAGGTCGACTACGCATTCCATACCGACAAGGAGAAGAACCCGTGGGCGAAGGTTGACCTCGGCGCGGTGAAAACGGTCAATGCCGTGGTCATCGAGAACCGCGCCGATGAGCGGCGGGCCGAGGGTCTCATCGTGTCCATCTCCGAGGACGGGCAGAAATGGGAGGAGATCTGGCGCGCCAAGGCATGGGAAACCACCTGGTTTGTGCCGGTGACCAGTCTTAATGCGGGTGCCAATGTGCCGGGGCGTCGGGCAAGGTTCATCCGGGTGGAGACAAAAAACGAAGCCCCTAGGGAACTGTTGCTCAGGCGCATCACGGTTTTCGGAGTGAAGTGAACTAGTCCACCGAAATTGCGTTCGCCGTCCGTTAGGCTGTGCGAAAGGGTGACGGGTGTCAGCGGGCGTTATCTGCGACAACCAGATGACGGATTACGGCGCGAAGGCCAATCGCGGCGAGGTGATGAGCGCGTCGACGCCTGGCCTTTATCTCTTTCCTGGCCGATGCGAGGGGCAAGGCTTCCGGCGGCTCACGCCCATGTCTGGACACAGGCGAGCCTCGCTAGGGAGATGACGTGGAGCAGGGCGGACTTGACGTGGCGGTTCCAGTGATTGGGTAGAAACAGGTTCGTACAACCGTGATTCTGGGTCAAATCAACCTCTGAAAGAAGTTGTGAGCGGATGCCTCGGAGGCTACCATGATTGACGCTGGAGAAACAGGTTGTGACGCCAGGCGAAGGGCAGGAGAATCGGTGGACAAGCACACCACATGAGAACCGAGAAACATCGCTGGATTGCAATTTTGGTTGTGACGGTCGTGGCAACTTCCGCCGCTTGGGGAAATGCCGAGGATGACTTGCTGCGCGCTCGACCGGAGGTTGTGCAATCCTGGAAGGACATGCGGCTGGGGATGTTCGTCTGCTGGGGCCCCGTGTCGCTGACGGGCGAGGAGATCGGCTGGTCGCGGCATGCCCCGCCCACCGGCAGCCGCAAAGTGCCCTGGGGCGGCGAGGGAAAGACGCCGAAGGACGTCTACGACAACCTCTACAAGAAATGGAAGCCCGACAAGTTCAACGCCGATGAGTGGGTCCGGGTGGCAGGCGACATGGGCGCTAAGTACATGATCTTTCTGGTCAAGCACCACGACGGCTTTTGCCTCTACGACACGAAGCTCACTGAGTACCGGAGCACCGGCCCCGAGTCAGCCTGGAAAGTGGATGTGATAAGGCGCGTTGCCGACGCCTGCCACAAGGCCGGCCTGAAACTCATCGTCTATTATTCTCAGCCCGACTGGCATCACCCCGACTACGGCACGGATCGGCACGACCGCTACATCGAGTTCCTCCACGGTCAGGTCCGCGAGTTGCTGACCAACTACGGCCGGATCGACGGGCTGTGGTTCGATCTGGGCGGCAAGCCGGGGGACTGGAACAGCGTCCAGTTGTTCAAAATGGCCCGCGGCCTGCAGCCGCACTTGATCATCAACAATCGCCTCGGCCTGCCGGGCGACTTCGATACGCCGGAACAGCAGATAGGCAAGTTCCAGACGCATCGCCCGTGGGAAAGCTGCATCACCCTGGGCACGCAGTGGTCCTGGAAGCCCAACGATCAGATCAAGACGCTCAAAGAGTGCATCGACATCCTGGTCCGCTGCGCGGCGGGCGACGGCAACTTGGTGCTAAACACCAACCCGATGCCCGATGGGCAGATCGAGCCGCGACAGGTGGAACGCTTCCGCGAGATCGGTGCCTGGCTGAAGCAGTACGGTCAGAGCGTGTACGGCACGCGCGGCGGTCCCTACAAGCCGATGCAGGACATCGCCAGCACCAGCAAGGGCAACACCGTCTACATCCACGTCTTGAATTGGAGCGGCGACACGATCACGCTGCCGAACCTGCCCAAGAAAGTGCTGGCTGCCTCGTTGCTCACAGGCGGTACGGTCGAAGTCAAGCAGGACGACCGCGGGCTGACGATCCAAGTGCCGGCCCAGTCCCGCCAGGAGATTGACACCATCGTGAAACTGGACCTGAACGGTCCAGCGCTGGACATTCCACCGCTGAACTAATCCACCGAAATTGCGTTCGCCTTTCGTTAGGCTGTGCGAAAGGGCTGTACGTCCCACAAACTCCGTCCGGGGTCTGCAGGGTGAGTGGCGGGTGTCCGCGGGTGTTATCTGCGACAACCTCCTGGCCGATGCGTGTCTCAAGGCTTCCGGCGGCCCACGCCCACGTGTGGACACAGGAGAGCCGCGCCAGGGAGATGACGTGGAGCAGGGCGGACTTGACGTGGCGGTTCCAGTGATCGGGGAGAAACAGGTTCGGCCAACCGTGATTCTCGGGCAAATCAGCCTCCGA
>Ga0315284_10017159_pt1 | contig 10263 bp, 10 predicted proteins | sample YL17G09_16_MG_FD_203696 | JGI IMG/M metagenome (GOLD analysis project Ga0315284, IMG submission 203696) | Sediment microbial communities from Yellowstone Lake, YNP, Wyoming, USA - YL17G09_16 | ecosystem: Environmental > Aquatic > Freshwater > Lake > Sediment | place: USA: Wyoming | collected...
GCCGGAACATCCCTGTGGTGCTGGACGTGTGCGGCGCCGGGGCGACGGCCTTCAGAGATAGAAAGAGCAGTGAGCTTCTCGAGGATAAGCACATCAGCATCATCAAGGGAAACAGCTCCGAGATCGCGCGAATTGCGGGTTGGGACGTGCGTACGAGGGGTGTTGACGCCGCTCACGTGGGAGCTGACCTCCATAAGATTGCAACGGCCCTTGCCAGACAAAGAAATTGCACCGTGGTTATCACCGGCAAGGAGGATATTATTACAAATGCAAAGACAACCTATGTGGTTCGGAATGGCAGCGAGATACTGACCCATGTGGTGGGGACGGGGTGCATGGCCACATCCGTCATTGGCACCTTCACTGGTGCATCACCGCATGATATAACCGCGGCGGCTGCGGCTGGTCTCAGCTGCTATGAGATAGCGGCGGAACTGGCGGTGAAAAAATCCAGCGGTCCTGCCTCGTTCAAACAACATCTCTTCGACTGCATTTTTCACTTAACGAAAGATGATGTCGATTTCATGCAGAGGGTGGCGTAATGAGAGGATATTACTTCATTACTGATGCCTCCATTAGCGTTGCCGGCATGATGAGTGACGTGAAGAAGGCTGTCGCGGCGGGAGTTGAAATCATCCAGTATCGCAATAAAGCTGCAGAAACGCGCGCCCTGTACGACGAGGCACGGCTTATAAAGCATATCTGCTCGGGAAGCGGGTCCTGGCTCATCATCAACGACCGAATCGATATCGCCCTGGCGATGGATGCCGACGGTGTCCATATCGGGCAGGAGGACATGCCCTATCTGGAAGCCCGCCGGCTGTTGGGTAAGGATAAAATCATCGGTGTGTCCGTGCACAATGTCGAGGAGGCCATTGAAGCCGTAGACCTGGGTGCCGACTACCTGGGCGTAAGCCCCATCTTCGCCACTGCCACCAAGACTGAAGCAGGCGAGCCGTGTGGGGTTGAGACCCTGAAAGCGATACGGCGTGCGTGCCGGGCACCAATCGTCGCCATTGGCGGCATTGACCTCTCCAACGTGGGCGCAGTAATCGAGGCGGGGGCCGATATGGTCTGCGCCATATCGGCCGTGGTGACGAAACCTGACGTGGCCACCGAAATACGAAAATTTCAAAGGGGGTTCGGCTTATGACACAACTGGAATCTGCGAAAAACAAGTGCATCTCCCCGGAGATGCAAGCAGTGGCGGAGCGAGAGCCTTTAAGTGCAGATGAGATACGGAAGCATATCGCGTCCGGGTACACCGTGATCCTTAAGAGCGCGTTCCATGACTGCGTGCCGGTGGGGATCGGCAAGGGCCTGAAAATAAAGATCAACGCTAATCTCGGGACGTCCAACTACAACGCCGACCCGACGCAGGAACTTGAGAAGCTCGCCGTAGCCGTCAAGTATGGTGCCGACACGGTGATGGACCTCTCCACCGGCGGCGATATCCGCGCAATGCGCCGGGCTATCATCCGTGCTTCACAGGTGCCTGTAGGCACGGTACCCGTGTACGAGGCCATCGTGCGCTGCCCCGATGTGGCCGGCCTTACGGAGGACGATTTCCTCGATTCCATACGGCGGCACATTGAGGACGGCGTTGACTTCATTACCGTACACTGCGGAGTCACGCTGAAGTGCATCCCCCTACTGGAATCCCGTATCATGGGAGTAGTATCGCGTGGCGGAAGCTTTCTTATAAAATGGATGCTCCATCACCATAGAGAAAATCCCCTTTATACCCACTATGACGAGATCCTTGACATGGCAAAGCAGTACGATGTGGTTTTAAGCCTAGGCGACGGTCTACGGCCCGGCTGTCTTGCCGACGCCACGGACCCGGCTCAAATCGAGGAGCTCAAGACCCTGGGTGAACTGGCCGCGCGGTCGCAGGCGAAAAACGTTCAGGTGATAGTCGAGGGACCGGGACACGTGCCCCTGCACATGATAAAGGAGAATGTAGAACTGCAGAAAAAGTACTGCAACGGCGCGCCTTTCTACGTGCTGGGACCGCTTGTGACCGATTGCTCGCCCGGGTACGATCACCTCACCGGCGCCATCGGCGGGGCTCTGGCAGCCTACTACGGAGCGGATTTCCTCTGCTACCTCACGCCGAAGGAGCATCTGGGCCTTCCCGATATCCAGGACGTCATCGACGGGGTGATCGCCTCAAAGATCGCTGCGCACGCAGCGGATATCGCGCGCGGTATACCGGGCGCGCGAGACCGCGACGACGCCATGTCCCGGATGCGGAGCAACCTGAACTGGGAGGGCATGTACAACATTGCGCTCAACCCGGAAAAGGCGCGCGCTATTCGGAAGGAGACGGGTAAGGAGGAAGCGGAAGTCTGCACCATGTGCGGCGACTTCTGCTCGGCAAAGATCAATAGGGAGTGCAGAGAGCAATACCACAAATGAAGATATCGGAAATCGGCGGCGAGTTTGCCTTCATCAGGCGCGTCACGGGTGTGTCTTATAACGATCCCGCCATCGTCAAGGGGGTAGGCGACGACTGCGCGGTCCTGGAGTATACTCCCGATAAATATCTGCTGGTCACCGTCGACATGATGGTGGAGAACGACCACTTCTCCCTGGCATGGCACAGCCTAAACCAGGTGGGGAAAAAGCTTATGGAGGTGAACGTCTCGGACATCGTGGCCATGGGAGGGACCCCCCGCTGGGCCTTCATATCGCTCGCGCTAACAGCCGATACCCAGGTGGAGTTCATGGACGACTTCTATCGCGGTCTGTATGATGCGGCCCGGAAACACAACGTGGCCCTCATCGGAGGCGACACCACGCATGGCCGGGAGCTCGTGCTCAACCTGGCGCTCATTGGTGATGTGGACAGGAACTTGGTGCGCTTGCGCTCCCATGCCATGCCGGGCGACCTCATCTGCGTCACGGGCACTTTGGGCAAGAGCGAGGCGGGCCTGCGGCTTCTCCGGAATGGCAAAAAGGAAGGTTACCTGAACGGACACCTGGAGCCGCAATGCCGGCTGGAGCGCGAAGGCAAGGCGATAGCACGCCATGCCCATGCCATGATCGACGTGAGTGACGGCCTGGGAAGCGAGGTGACGCACATCTGCGAGGAGAGCGGCACCGGGGCGCGCATCGACTGGGAGAATATTCCCCTCTCTCAGGACACCATCGAAGCGGCACGGGCTGTTTCTGGCGACCCTCATCAATACGCACTTTATGGCGGCGAGGACTTTGAGCTTGTGTTCACTATCCCTCAGGAAAATATCCCCACCCTACAAAAAGAATTTTCCGACTTCACTGTGGTGGGTGAGATTCTGCCAAAAGAAAACGGAATCTATATCCTCAAGGAAGGCCGCAGGCTGGAAGTAAAAATGGGATACAATCATTTTGCGGGTTAGATACGGCACGCTCAAGATTTCGAACCAAAGAACGAAATGGCGGCAGCGAACCAAAGCCGCGGTCGCGGTAAGAATGAAAGTAGACTGTTATGCGCGTTAGCTGGCAGCATATAGTAAACCGGCCGTGGAATTCGTATGAATACCTGTATTCCAGGACAGGGACAGGTTCCATAGGGAGTCATAAGTAACGGTGCGGTTCCACCTACTTCCGCTGCTTTATATCAAGGTGTGAGAAAAAAAGTCCACAATTTTGCAGGACAGCAAAATTCGACGGCCGTTAGACCGCACGCTGGATAAGGACCAAGAATATCCCGGGTCACACCTCCCATCCCCCCCTGCATCTTCAGGAGGGTTATACATCCAGCAAACCGGATGGCCCCCTTGAGACAAAAATGGTTGTTAAATTGGGTAGTTAGAATAATTTGCGGCTGTCGAGGAGGATGGTGACCGGGCCATGGTTGACGATCGCCACGTCCATCTCGGCTTGGAACACGCCGGTAGCTACCGTGCCGGAATGGAGCTCCCGTACCCGCTCCACGAGCCGCTCGAGTAACGTCCGGGCGGTCACGGGTGGCTCGGCGCCGGCATACGACGGTCGCCGTCCCTTGCGGGCATCGCCGAGCAGCGTGAACTGGGAGATGAGGAGGATAGCCCCTTTCGCTGCGGCGACATCAAGGTTCATCTGCCGCTTTTCGTCGTCGAAAATTCTCAGGGAGCAGATCTTGTTCGCCGTGTATTCGATATCCTGGTTGCCGTCAGAGACCTCGACGCCGACGAGGCAGCAAAGGCCAATATCGATGCGTGACACCCCACGGCCGTCAACCTGGACGGAAGCCGACTTCACCCTCTGCACAACGGTACGCATTTCAGCCCCCGGCCATTACTTCTTCTTCGACTTCTCATATAGCTCCCGTACGTTGAGGATCCTCGTCACCCGCCAGTTTTCGCCTGTCTTCTCAAGCTCCAGCTCGAGTACGGCGTCATTCCCGATACCGACCCTGGCCTTGGCAACGGCCCCCTTCCAGGATATCTTCTTGAGGGATGTTTTGCTCTCCGATGGGGTTGGCAGAAACGAGCTCAAGACCCCTTTCCTTTCCGGCGGAGCACCCGTGACCCAGCCCTTGAGGTCATCCCTGAGCGAGGTCCTCACCTTGATGGCGAGGAGGGCGCTCAATCCCTTGGTGATGATGCGGGAGAGCCTCTTTTCCTCCATGGCCTCTGCGGCGCTTGCAGCGAAATCCGTGGCGGTAGTATCAGCGAGGCTGTTCACATCCACGAAGATGGTGAACGTGTCCCAGTCGTGCCCCTTGATGGAGGCGTTCACCTGACTCAGGGCATACACCGGGGTGGTGAGATACCACCAATAGAGGCCGACGCCGGTAGCGACTCCGGCGAGGACAAGCAGGACCATCCAAAGGCGCTTCATAGAGAGGAGTTATCTGATGATCGTGGTGCTCATGATCATACCGTTCCGGTATATGGTGATACTCATCTTCCTGCTGGTCAAGGCAGCTACGGCCTTTTTCAACTCGCTGAGGTCTTTAATGGCCTTGTCGTTGATTTTGAGGATCAGATCCCCCGGGCGTATGCCGGTAGATTCTGCGGGGGTTCCCCTTGTCACCTCCAGCACGACGATCCCTGCCATGTCCGGATCAAGATTCAGGGTTTCCCGTATGGTGGGGGTTATCTCGCTGACCGTGAGACCTGCTAGAAAACGGTTATCTTTGACGGCGAATCTGTCCTCAGCCACGGTGGCCTTGGCGAGATCCCCGATCGTAACGGGGATAATCCATTCCTTTCCATCCCGGAAGACGGTGACCTTGACCGGTGTGCCAGGGGTCAACTCCGAGACCGCGAACCGCAAGGAGGAGGCGCTGATTACGGGTTTGCCGTTGATTGCCGTGAGCACATCGCCCCTCTTGATGCCTGCCGTGCTGGCAGGTGATGTCTTGGCCACATCGGATACCAGCACCCCCTTGGTGGAGCCGAGATTCAGGGTCTTGGCGATCTTCGGGTCGATATCCTGCGCGGTCACCCCGAGCCAGCCCCTGACTACCTTGCCATAGCGGATGAGACTGTTCTTCACCGACATCGCCAGGTCCACGGGGATGGCAAACCCGATGCCTACGTTGCCACCTGACTGGGAGAGGATGGCGGTGTTGATCCCAATGAGCTCGCCCTTCATGTTGACCAGCGCCCCGCCGGAATTCCCCGGGTTGATGGCGGCATCGGTCTGGATGAAGTTCTCGTAATCGGTGATGCCGAGGCCGGACCTGCCGAGCGCGCTGATAATGCCCATGGTGACGGTCTGACCCAGGCCGAACGGGTTCCCGACGGCCAGGACAAAGGTGCCGATCCTGAGCTTGGAGGTATCGCCTACGGGAATGGTAGGCAGACCTTTGGCATCGATCTTGACGATCGCCACATCGCTCTTGGGATCGGTCCCGATGATGCGGGCAGTAAAGACCCGCTCATCCGACAGCCGCACCTCGACCTTGTCCGCACCGCCCACGACGTGATTGTTCGTAATGATGTAGCCGTCGGATGTGATAATGACCCCAGAGCCGAGTGCCCTTTGTACCCGTTCGTGCGGGACATTGCCGAAGAATTCCCGGAAGAACGGATCGGAAAAGAACGGGGACTGTTGGATGACAACGGTTTTGGTGGAGGATATGTTCACGACGGAAGGTATGACCTTCTGTGCCACGTCCGCCACCCAGTCGCCCTGGAACATATCGGCCGATGCAGCCAATGCCATCCTGGAGAAAAAGAAGACAAAAAAGAGCGAGTACATGCCTGATCTTATTATCTTTTTCATGCAATGTCCTCCTTCGTGTTGGGCTTCATCTAGCACAGAAATACCGGCACATCAACCGGCAAGGAATGTCCCTCGCGCGGGAAGTGTCGAAAAGCTCAACCCCCCCCTTGATCTCAAGGGGTGCCAGCGGATGTCTAGGTCTTCGAAAAGATGCAGGGGGGATGGGGGGGTTGATTATCTTCGACAGCCGTGAGAGGAAAGGATTGCATATGTACAGAGTTTGGGGAATAGGATATAGGGCCGTGATATGGCATCGATGAACACTACGAGGGGGTTCCACAAGCGGGCCCCCGTAGACCTCATGAAGGAGTACACCATCTGCGAGGCATTCTCGTCCCCGGATTCTCCCTACATGTTATGTCTTAAGAATCCCAGGCCTTATGGCGCGCTCATTGGTGATTTCCTGATAAGCAAGGGAATCCTCAAGCGGGGGGCGACGGTCATGGAGATCGGAGGCGGGTATGGAAGCCTGATGCACGGCCTTTTAAGCGCCCATGCCGACTTTGTGAAAAGGGTGGTCATGGTCGACCTGTCGAAATCCCTGCTGAACCGCCAGAGGAGAAAGGTGGGCATGTGGGACGGGATGGTCACCTTTATCCAGGCGGACATCCATGAACTCATCCATGCCATATCCGGGGTGGACCTCATCATCTTGAACGAGGTTATCGGTGATCTCGACGCCTGGATTGACCTCGACCCCCAGGACCTGCCGCATGATGCAGGACAGGTAATCGATGCCTACGGTCTGGAGATACCCGCAAGTCTTCATTTCAACCTCAACATCGGGGCCATAACGCTCGTGGAAGCGATCTGCAGGAAAAAGATCCCCATATTCATTGCAGAGCACGCGAGCGACCCTCTCATCCCCAAAGACATGCAGTTCCTCGGCAAGGGGCTCAATCCGGATGCCTTTCCGCGGGAAATACGCCTGGTCGGGCACTCCGAATTCACCATCCGCTTTTCCCATCTCGTAGCAGTGGCGCGGGCATTTCAGCGGCGGACCATGACGGGCGCGCTCATGGAACTTATCGGTCTTAAGAAATCCCCGGGCATGAATTTCATCTTCTCAAACCGGGCATGTGCAAACGAAGCGCAGGAGATCATCTTCGAGCTCCTGGATCACATCCGGGAATACCGCTGGTTCATCATGCATTGATTATGAAGCTTGTGGAGAGTTCACCGGCGACCACCCTGTTCCTTCCCTCCTGTTTCGCCTGATAGAGGTAAGTATCGGCCTGGTCGATGATGGCCTCCGGGGTGAGCGTTTCTTCGGGCGTACCGGGACTAAATCCGGTCACCCCAAAACTTGCGGTTATCTGGAGCTCCCGGCCATTGAATTTGATCACCCTGCTGGAGGTGCCTTGGCGGAGTCTCTCCGCGAGGCAGGAAGCACCGTGGATATCGGTCTCTGGAAGGACGATGAGGAACTCATCTCCACCATAGCGGGCCACCCAGTCGAGGTCGTTCCTATAGTGACCCTTAATGCACAAGACGAATTCCAGCAAGACCTGATCCCCGGCCTGATGACCATAGGTGTCGTTGACCGGCTTAAATTGATCGAGATCGCATAAGACAATGGAAAAGGGGCGCGTATATCGGCACGCCTTCTTGATCTCCTTGGGCAGATGCTCGGTCAGATACCCCCGATTGTAACAACCGGTGAGAGAATCGGTGATCGACAGGAGTTTGATCTCGGCCGTCCGTTCCTGCACCTTCTCCTCGAGTTCGGCATTGAGCTTCTGGAGCTCATCCCGGAATTCGACGATCTTCTGGGCGGCAATGTATATGCCGGTCGCGGTCTCGATGAATTCCCGGTCGATGCTCCCGGATATGAACTGGGCACTCTGGCCTTCGCTCAGGTCGGACGAGGTCTCATGGATCTCCTGCAGGTTGTTCTTGATAGACAGGAAGATGAGCACGCACATGAACACCCCGACGATGAGGATCATGGCCGTGAAAATGAAGACAGAGAGGAGGGGTGAGTGGATGACCTTGCTGGATGTCACCCCATGGGTGATGATGCTGCTGACGAGCATGAGGATGAGGATGAAACCGAACTTCATCAACAAGGAGGAGGAATAGCGCGGGCCATCCCAAGCATCGCGCATGGCGAGGAGCCAGCGGGCATCACGCCTCACGTCCGTGGTGATGAGCTCGGTGATGAGGAAGGTGAACATGATGTAGATGAGCCAGGCGATCAGCGCCCCTCTGAATATGGCCAGCCCATTGTGCCAATTGTACGTGACGAGCACCTCCTGGAGGACGGCGATGACGAACACGGGGGACGACAATATCGTTGCGAGCATGGAATTTAGATAAGGGAGTTTCTCCAATTGATGAGATATCTCTTTAAGTGTCTCGTTGGGCACCTCGAGAGGGAGGGAGAGACCCCGGACATGGTCGTTCAGCACCGCAAGACTCTTCAGTTCCCACCGTTTTCCCCACAGTCTGGCCAGACCGAAAAAGAAATAGTGGATCAGAGCGGCGCTGCCGATGAGGATGGCACAGAGGATGACATCGTCCCACAGGGCATCCGGGGTGGCGTAATCCACGGTGGCCCACATGAATATCATGGCGGGGACGGCTGCTGTAGCGCCAAAGATGGAGAAAAAGCACACCGCGAAGGTGAAGCACACTTTTTCAGAAAGAAAGTTGAACACCCGTCTCACGAACAGGGATATATTCATTTCCATATTATCGTCCCCTTCCAAAAAGATCTTAAAAAGAGAAACATCGAAGACGTTTTGGATTGGTAATCATTACCTTTCCTTCGCTGGAGGTATACGCCAAGGCGAGTAATATCCAGCATGCCTCCCGCGAGGAGCAGGTGAAAAGACCAAAGATAGAGGAGTTCTATCAGAAGCGGGTTAACGAGGCCTCAAACGATCTGGCACGCTTCGAAAAGATCAAGTAATTCACCCTTATATCGAGGGATTTCAGTATTCAGGCGGGCGAGATCACGGCTACCTTGAAGATCCGACGCAAGGTCATTGCGCAGAAGAACAAGGGTATCATCGACGCCATGTACGAGGGGGGCGGAGAGGATTAAAAAAAGCCAGGGGAACCTCTTGTAAAAAAGGACCCCGGCTCCTTCCTGAAGACTTTCCCCTCAATCCAGACTGAGACCTGAGCACACATTCCGCCAGAGGGTATCGTCCGTCGTTACTGTAACCGCTATGCCCGTTCCCCCCCTGGAAGGATCAACACGCACAACCTTGCCCTGGAGGGCAATCGATGGTGTGGTGGAGCGTAAGGAAATGGGCAGGCCCTTGAGGTCAAAGGCGCGGGCAGGCCTGATGAGTTTGAAGATACTCACGGATTCCAGACAGGCCCCGCTGAGGCTGATGTCCCTCATATAGCCCCGGCCATAGAGATTCGCACCTATCTTTACCAGGGCAAGGAACCGGGCCAGTCTTCTCGGTTCCTTCCTCCGCTCCTGAATGCCAGCCTCGCTATCCATGATATCCCCTTCCGCTTCTCACAGAAACAGATATCTCTATCATACATGCCAATGCTCGCAAAGCAAGGATGTTTGCTCTTTTTTTCAAAAAAAAAGATCTCAGGCGGATTTTGAAAGGAAAGCGGATTTTGGAATAAAAAAGGGGGCCAACGCCCCCGCTCTTATTGTGCAGCGCCTTCAGCAGGCTTGGCTTCTGCTGGCTTTGTCTCAGCTGGTTTTGCCGCGGCTTTGGGGACAGCTTTTTTTGCCTTCGCGACAACCTTCTTGATCTCCTTTGCGACGACCTTCCCCTCTTTCTCAACGAAGGATACAACAACCTTCTCGCCGGCTTTGATCTCGTCGATCGCCTTGTATACGCCGAGCTTCACATCGTCGGCAATGCTGAACTCCTTCTCGCCTAGCTTGTCCTTCACCGTGACGGTCTTCGCAGCGGCGTCGATCTTCGTCACTTCGCCGCGTATTTTGGACGTCTTCTCTGCCGCAACCCCTGCCGTTGCGAAAGCAAGACCAATCAACAACACCAGCGCCAATGTCAAAGACCTTTTCATTTTGTATTACCTCCTATGAGATTTTTTATCTTATGGCATGAGACCATTAGATCC
>Ga0315284_10017160_pt1 | contig 10263 bp, 10 predicted proteins | sample YL17G09_16_MG_FD_203696 | JGI IMG/M metagenome (GOLD analysis project Ga0315284, IMG submission 203696) | Sediment microbial communities from Yellowstone Lake, YNP, Wyoming, USA - YL17G09_16 | ecosystem: Environmental > Aquatic > Freshwater > Lake > Sediment | place: USA: Wyoming | collected...
AAACTATTTTAGGATCTTTATAATGAACCAACTCAAGATTTGGCAAGACAAGATTGTCTTATACACCAAAGACCCAATACACTCTTCCTTAATTCCCTATTGCAAATTTAACGATAAGTTTAGAGGTTATCTTTTAACTTTTAGCCAACAAAACCTCAAAAGAATCTACGATTGTCTCGGTGCCATCCCGATAAATGGAAGCCGAGCACCCATCGAGCTGCTTAAAAATCAGCTGGTCGCCTTCAAAGCCATGCAAGACAAGGCCATGCTGTTGAAGAATTCTAGTAATTACCCGCAGTTTGATCTTAAAGAAAAATCTCTGGGGGACTACCAAACTCGTGGCGCTGCCATTCTTTTTACGGTTCCCAGGGTTCCTCTGTTCGCAGATTGTGGCGTAGGAAAAACGTGGATGGTGCTGGTATCTACGGAACAGCAGATCAAAGATGACATCTTGCCATCGGGGAAAACACTCATACTCGGCAAACTATCGACCTTGGAAACGGGATGGCTAGAGGACTGCCAGAAGTTCACCGACCTCAAAGCCGTACTTTTGTGGTTACCCCCATCCACCACCAAACGCAAGGAAAAAATGCTCAAGCTCCTGGAAGAGCCTGCGGATATCTACGTAGCCAATCACGACACGGCCTTTGTGCTGGAAGAGGAACTAACGGCCAAACAGTTCCAAAAAGTAGTTGTGGACGAAAGCACTATTTTGAAATCTTACCATGGCGACTTCACCAAAAAAGGTGGTAAATTTGGAAAGGCTCTTATGAGAATTTCCAAGCACGCCACCTGGCGCGTAGTCATGAGCGGAACACCTGCCCCCAATGGTCCAGAAGATCTTTGGGGGCAATTTAAGTTCCTAGATCCTGAAGGATTTCTTCTCGAACCAAACTACTTTGATTTCAAGCAGAGATTCATGGATTTTATCACTTTTGGCAGTAAAGCAGAGATTAAAAAGTGGTACTGCAAGGAGACTTCTAAGCCCATAATTAAGGCTCTGATAGATCCCCTCATCTACCGCGTCAAGATCAGAGAGCACATCCATGATCTTCCAGAACGTACTATCATGCGTCGGCGTGTACGGATGTCCCCAGAACAACAAGATCATTATGAGAATATGCTGGAGGGCCTCTCTTCTATAATCGACAACAAGTTTATCTCAGTGGATATCAAACTAGCTCAACTCATGAAGCTACGACAGATTACTGGGGGATTCTTGATCGACCAGGAGGAAGTGGCACACGAGATCCCCACCGCAACTAAACTGGAGGCGATGGATGATCTTCTGGAAGAGATCGGCGATGAGAAGGTGGTCATCTACGCCCAGTACCAATGGGAAATAGCTTCCCTCGCAATGAGGTATAAGGATAGTGGAATAGTCACTGTATATGGCGGCAACAAACCCGAAGTAAACCTGCAGAATATCAAATCGTTTATCCACAATAACGATGTTCGACGTATTGTCTTGCACCCAAGATCTGCCGCACATGGGATCACCCTAACAGTATCTCATTACATGATTTTTTACTCGTCCTCCTATTCGGCGGAAGAGAACTATCAGTGCATCGCCAGGATCGAACGCGCAAGTCAGCGCCACCCCATGTTCATCTACTATTTACTGGCAAAAGAATGTTCTCCCCTACCCAAAGATGTGGACACTATTGATGAGATTATTTACCGCGTTGTACAAGCAAAGCAACTAGCACAGTCGGCTCTGATAGAACAGCCAAAACTAAATACAGAAATTATAAGCGCGTTTACCTAACAGTCCTGGAGGTATCAATGGACCTGCAAACAAAGGTGAGTGTTTTTAGAGAACGATTTTACGGGAGACAAGATGTCTACGGGAAGCTGTGGGTTATGCAGCCCAAAGATGGCAGTCCCCCAGTGAGGGGCTACGCTCCAGTCTGTGATAACCTATGGGCAGATTTCTGCCATATCAGACTGAAAAGCGGAGTCAACTGTATCAATTGCGAACACCGCCGGTGGACCTCTGTGTGCGATGAAACAGTCTCAAAGCATATACAGGGGGAAGAGGTTCATATCTATTATGTCCTTCAGACGGATGGAACAATCCGATTTGGGGCTATGGATTTTGATCTCAAAGAGGGAAGGGAGGATAAGGGCTACGCGTTCGATTCAGTTATGAAGGTTATGACAAGGTTGCGAGAATTGGGCATTAAGGCCTACATCGCCAGAAGTACCGGAAAGGGATATCACGTCTATATCTTTTTCGACGGGTTCTTCCCCGCCAACAAGTTTAGAGCTTTCATTTTAGAGCTCTATGACAACGTGGGGTTCATGCAGTTCATGCATCAGGGAGTCAAACCTCTGCCGGAATTCTTTCCAAAACAGTCGCATGCAGGAAGGGACGGAATTGGCAACGGCATAAAACCACCCATGATCGATCCCCAGATACTGAAAGGGCGCAACTGTTGGGTAGACGATAACGACCAGGTTATCGAAGACCAGTGGGGATACTTTTATAATCTGGAGCTCCAGTCGTGCGCTGAGTTCTCCAGAATCATAGAAGATCTGCAGATACCTATTCTAGAAGAGCAAACACCATCCCCATCCGGGTCTCTGATTCACAGCAATTACTATACAGGCAGCAAAGGCGGCAAATGGCAACCACCGCTGTCTGGGTCAATTGAAAAGGTTCTGGAGGGCTGCGCTTCTTTACGAAAGGTCAGAGATAAGGTTCTAAAGGGGGAACTCATAGGTCATGCAGAAGGGTTCTCACTCTACCACATTTGCATGCACACGCTTGATGGTCTGGACTGGTTCAAGGCCAACGTCAAGGGCTGGGGAGATAACGAGAGGGATCTCAAACAGCTCGAACACTCTCTCCACAAGAACTACCTCCCATGGACCTGCCGCAAGCTCCAAGAGAATAGTGTCTGCCCGCCAGGAACGCAGTGCTTTGAGAAGAAACCACCAAGAGAAATTATCGACGGCATGGAGGTTATCCGAGATGATATCCCAAAAGAAAGGTGGCCCGAGCCCTCGCCCATTCGTTACGCTCACGGAAGGGCGGAAGACTATCTTCTCAAACTACAAGCGGAAGTTTTAGAAGCTAAAAAAGAAGTGGATGATGCTAAACGGTCGCTCTTACTTAAGGAGATTGCGCGACGACTGCAAGTTTTTGATGACGGGCAGCAAAAAGAGTTCAAGGCGTTTGTGCGTGGCGAGAAGCTTCTAAAGAAAAACGAGACAGCAAAGATATTTAATGAAGCCGCTGATTTCCACGAAGAAGACACAAAAAAGGCTATTCGGGGACGGGATGATACGTATGTATCTGAAGATAACTTCTATCAAAAGGAGGAGTTTGGCTACACTCTACTCAAGTCTGCTAACTCTAAAAAGAAGATTAGACTTTGCTCGTTTGATATCAACATTCTTGAGATTAAGAGCTACCAGGAGGACGGCGCGTTACAGCAGACGGTTTATCGGGGAAAAGCGCGAGCCCAAGGAATAGAGAAAGACTTCGAGATCACGATGGATGTCTGGCATGATAACACGGCGTTTCTGGTATTCTTTTCTAAACTCCTCGGGGAACACTTCCAACCACTTAGACTTAATCTGGAACTAATTCGACAGGCAGCGCTTGGGTTTTCCAAGAAGCGGGGTATTGAACGTACCGTCTTTCTTCTCACGCAGGGATTTTATGGCGGTGCTTATCTTATGCCCAGCTGCATTGTTGACGCTAACGGCGTTAGGCCAAATACTGCCCAACAGGTTGATTTAACTGCAAAGGAGACGCGTTATCTGGATTTTCAGATTCTCTCTGAAGGGGATCTTCGTGAGGTGCTTCTTCATCTCAAGACAGAGTTCTTGACCACCTGGCCAGAACTTTGGACTTACACAGGACTTGCTCACACACTCCTTCCGACGATAATGCCAGTAATTGATTGGGCTAAAAAGACCACTCTCTTCTACGAAGGCCTTACCGGCGGTGGTAAGTCTGAGTTAACCCATGCGCTACAGTTTTTCTGGGGAAAACTTGAGGCGATAGCAAACTTCATGTCTTCACCCAAGGGTGTCAGGGAACTGGGTTATCAGTTCAAAGACGCATGCCTGGTTGTCGACGACTTCAAGGGCCTTAACAAGGAGCAGGTCTCTTCGGTGCGTGAATGTATCCTGCATGCTTACGACGGGAACGCAGGCTACAAGTTAAACCGAAACTCCGAGATCAGGGCTCCAAAGGCTGTGAGGGGCGTGTTCATGATGTCCGGAGAAGAGTTCATAACCAGTGACGCAGCGGTCATTGCAAGAACAATCCTCTTGGAAACTCACAAACATAACACCCAAAGTACACAGCAGAAATTCTCCTCGGTTCGTAAACATCGCCACCTCTATAGCGGAGTAACCCCACAGTTTATAAGTTGGCTCTTAAGGCAGCCAAAGGAACACATTATTAACCAGTTCGATCAAACCCGTGGCTGTCTAAAGGAACATTATCACGGGGCACAGAACATCGACAGGATCTCGAACAACCTGGCGGTAAACTACATTACCTGGCTAATGTTTACTAAGTTTCTGGTAGACACGAACACGGCCAGCCAGATTGAGAAGGATCTGATGGATTCCAAACATTGGGGTCACATACAAGGTCTAAGAAATTCAATGGTTGACCGCTGCGCCGCCGAACAGTCCTCCGATATCTTCATGAAGATTCTGGCGCAACTGATCGCCGCCAAGGAGGTTTCCATAGACAACTTCCCCAGGCATATGCATGAATACAAGTCGATTGTGGGATTTATTCCTGACGATATGCCATCGTGTGGGGCGGTGTACCTTCTTCCGGAGGTGGTCTTTGAGATAGTAAAGAATCACAGTAGAAACCAGTCTATATTGGGGACAAGACAGGCTTTGGGTAGGCAGTTCGACGACCAGGGGATACTGGCGGAAAGAGATAAAGGTCACTTTACTAAACAGGCATACTACGGAGGTTCCAAGATACGAATCTGGTCTATCAAGTTAGATGCCCTTGGATTATCGCCGCCAGCATACAGTAGATCCGAGGGGAAGGTTATAGACTTCTGTGGGCCATTGGCTACAAAAGCCAAAAAAGATCTCGATGGATTTTAGCGCAAAAGTAATATGTAATCTAAAAAATCTTTCATTATAAAAGGGAGTAACTATGAAATTTGAATGTGATAAGTGCGGTGATGAAATGCCACAGGTAGAACTTGTCTGCATGGACTGTGACGACTCGAATATGTATGACCAAAACAGACTGGTTAGTCTGCCTGATTCCAGTTACGTGCACGAGACGAGGAACCCCCATGACGAACTTCTTTCTCGGGTAAATGTCGTATGTGAGTGCGGGGGGAGTCGGTTTGAAACGCGATCAGCTACACTCTGCCCGGGGTGCGAACACTTTGTGGAAAAAGCAGCCAAAGCGTAGATCATCTTAAAATCAGGTATAAGTCTTTTGGAGCTGGTTTATCTGTGGTCTACCAGACACGGGTATTCTGGCTCTTTTTTACCTATCGCCTTTCTGCGGAATCGCCCCTTTTCTTGGTATAAGACTAATGTCAGAGAAATTTAATTAATAATGGGAGGGACTATTATGCGTAATACTTTCTTATTATTGGTTGTAATGTTGGTTGGTACGGGTTGTCAGACAATGATGGCAAGGATCCATGCGCTTCCAGATGTACCGTGTCCGGTAGAAGTAGACCCAACACCAGGTGCTATGTGTAAGAAGATCACGCTTCCAATTCCTGATGCTGGTAATTTTTTGTCGAATCTAAATATAGCGCAGCAGTATGTGGATATCTACAGGGGGCCGGAATATGAAGAACAAAAGAACGCTCTGAAGAAGAAGTACAGGGGTGGCAGTCAGGAGAACAAGGAAGTCAGTCAGGAGAATTCCCAGAAAGTCAGTGAGAAGAGTACAAAAAAATCCAATCCGATTGGTACTATAAACGTAATGAAGTATATGCTGTCGGATGCTGAGCTCGAAAAAGAACACAACGCGGAACAAAAAAAGATAGACGATAACGGTAACTACTATGGTCCTCAAGCCCTAGAAAAGGGCGTTGATTAAGAGAACAACAGTTGTAATCTCTCTCCCCTCCGAAAGAGATAGGTCGTAGACCCGGTAGGACTTGTGGTCCTACCGCTTTCTGAATAAATAACTAGTTCATTTTTTTTAGTTATCCATGACATAATAAAGTATATCCGGACAAGGAGGCGGACTATGACAGTGTTTCACATACTGCATATTGAAGATAATCCGGACTGTAACTTCCTTTTGACAGAGACCTTTAGAAAATATCAACACATACGGATAGAATGGGGCTGTACTAGGTCTATTGTTATGGATCAATTGACGACCGCCAATCCTCCCTATGACCTCATTATCTGTGATGGAGAAATTCCAGGATGGCCCAATCATTTCGATGAGATACTTGGCAACACCAAAGGGACTCCTGTCATAATCTACTCGGCATTTGGGAGAAGAAGAATGTGGGAATTTTTGGAACTTGGAGCACACAAAGTATTCTCTAAGGGACGCGAGGACCACGCCCTGATGGTAGAATATATAAAGAGCCTTGCAATCTCTTAGAGCCATAAGAAGCACCAGGTCTATAGCTAAACGTGGAGGATTCATAACGATGAAAGATATATCCTCTTTGGTAGATGACTTTTACAAGCGTCTTCAGGAGTCTTCCGAAGATCTCGGAAGCGGCATAATCGAAAGCATCACAGACTTTTTTAACCTCGCTGTAGGAGGGGCACACACAAGTAGGGCCGCAAGTCTTTTGGATGATATGGTTAAGGAGGCATCCAAGTGGGTGGGGGTACACGAACTCCTGGGTAGCCCCGGAAAGGGCGTAAATGCTTTCCGTAAGGCGGTAGATGATTCTGCTGCGGGTGAGCCGTGGTGCTGTGCTTTTGTCCAATACTGCGCACGATCAGTGGGTTTAAGAAACGGCACAGAGAGCACGTTGTATCCTACAGAGTTATGCCTAACCATGTGGCAAAAGACGCCACAGGAATATAGGATCCAACGCCCCATCCCCGGCAGCATCATAGTTTGGAACTATCCAGGGACGATACGGGGGCACACAGGAATCGTTGTTGGGGTCGATAAGAAGGGTTATGTGAACACTATCGAAGGCAACACAGCAACGCCAGGGTGGACAAACGACCGCGGAGTAAATCGTAAACTTAGGTCAATGGAAGGAACCGAAAACATGGAAGTATTGGGGTTTCTGGTGCCGTTCGTGTAAAGGGTTGTAAAGGATTGTAAAAAGCAGAGTTATGTAGAGTTTAGCCAGTTATACTGAAAAGTACTAAAGTATACTAAACCTGCATTATAATTAAGGCGATTGCTTATGTCAAAATGTATATGCGGTGGTAACGAAGTTCACTTCCCAGAAACCGCTGATCGCAACGAGCAATGGGCGTGTGACTGTTGCGGTTCAAATAGGGAAGTCTTTAACTGCAAATGCGGGGGTAAGACTACCCTGATAGTGGGCCGTCTGAAAACAAAATGGAGTTGCGATAAATGTGCTAGACAAAGTGGTTTCGATTTCAAAGAGACCGATAATAACTAAACATTTCATAAGAAAACGAAATGGCGCCATACCCCAAAATTACAATCTGTCTGACGGCTCATCGCTGCGATAAATTATTTCGACGTGCTGTGCACTCCGTAAAACAACAGCAATATGAACCTTACGAAGTAATCCTAGTCATCGATAGCAGAACCACTGAAGACAACTGTAAATACTGGCTTAACGGGATTCCAGATAGCTGGAAGATTATCTGGACAGAGCAGGACGATAGCGGAGCTGCGATTGTGCGCAACATGGGTATCTATCACGCTACCGGCGATTGGATATTGTTTCTTGATGGTGATGATTTTCTGGTGCCGTCGTGCCTGAGTTTTTATGTAAAACAAATCCCAACAACTAAAGCCGATGTGGTTGTGGAGTTTACGGCGCTGTCTCTTATTCACAACGGGATTTCTGTCACTAAGAATGTTCCCGCAGATAAGGAGGTGTGGAACGAGGCCGTCAAGTTTCACACCAAAAGTCTCTATGCTGGGACGTGGAAAAAGGGAGAGTTCCCTGTCCGCCCACTACTCATCAAGAACTTTGGTAGGAAGTATTTTCCGCTAGACTACGCATTCATGGAAGACAAAGTTTTTATTCTTCTCTATATGCTAGAGGAGCGAAGGGTGCTGTTATCCGATTTTTGCGGTTACATCATAAACGACCACCCCAAGTCACTGACCAAAAAGTATTCCTCTATGGGATTTGGGATCCACCCCGATGAACTGCGTTTTCGGAGAATCGCTGCCAACATATATATCAACGGTTGGACCGTGCGAGATAAAATATTTGAACAAAACCGAACCTACACTTATCTATCAGATGCCGATCGCGAATATATTGACAGTACTGCCACATACTTCAACGTGCCCACCTTGGATTAAGCATGGCTGGACTCCACAAGAATACCGTGCTATAAGGTTTTCATACATTTACCGACAAAGGAGTCCAGATGGAACCGAGCGAGATCGATAAAAACCAAGTAGATATGTGGCAAGTAATTTTAACTGCTATTCCAGCTATGATAGAGGACGTAGTTAAGGATACTGAAGTTGCGCGCAGACTATTTGATACTCTGTGGTCTGGTCCTAAAACAGATGAGTCGGAAGCGGCGGAAGAATCAGAAGTTACCTTACTAATTGTGCCCATCATGAGATCGATACTTCGTCTAAAATATCAAGAAGTTCTTATACATAAGCTATTCATAGAGGAATTCAAATCTTCCTCGGAAGAGCGCGACGGCATCATAACACTGGTGGAAAAAACACTTCTGCTCAACCTTGTTAAAAACGATATTCTATCTGTTGACGACGCCAAAGGAATATTCCACAATAGCAATATTGATGAAATAGTGACTACCGCCACCAAATCGGATCCTGAGAACTTAAAGTCAGCTCTCAGAAGTCTCGAAGAGTTTGCGGAACACCAGAAGAAGGTGGAGGCAAATCCCGGCTATACGTCGTGAACAACCTCTAATCGCGGCCTAATTTGATGCACGAATTCTAACGCGTTTTTGTCTTTTTTTATCATTGGTCGCGGCGGGAAGTTGGTCATTTCCACAGTTGCGTTACTGAAGGTGAATCTTGGATTGTTTAAGAGCTCATCTATAAGATAGCGATTTCTTAACGCGATCCGCGCCTTCGAGCTTCGATCGTTCATGTGTTCTCCTTCGATTATCCTGGTGGATATCTATCTATGATACGGTCATTTACTTTTGCGTGCAACGGAGGACAGCGTGGCGACATCTGTAAAGGCTACACTTAATCTAAGTGTTGATTTTGGAAGAATATATCTTGTCAATAAAGAGATCCTGACCATATACGGCTACTACCCGGACAAGGAGTTGGTCCCCGAGTATGACCTGGAACCCGGCCTTTATGACTTCATTATAAGAGCCCGATATACGCCAAAAGGGGAACTGCAAATAGGCGGCAAAGTGGCCGTACACAGCGGTATAGTGGTTGGCGATGTCGGTCTGGTGCTGTCAAATCCTGACAATTTTGACGTAGATGCGGTAACGATTCTCGCCCCCGAGCTTCAGCACGGCAGGTATCTTGACGTCGGAAAGGCTGGCGAGTATGGCGTAGAAGTCACGCTAGAACGACTGCTCAGTTGGTCCAAGAAGACGCCGCCCGAACAGCGCACTTCAGAGAAAAAAACTGTCTAAAAACTGTATAAAAAATGAACCTAGTGTTCAACCTTGGCGCACTCTGCCAAAAGGTCGGCACCGCTTACCCTGTATAAAAACTAGACACATGCAGAATATACATACCTTTTTATGGCGCAGTGCGCCGAGGTTACGGGTGTATAGTGGCGGGTTGTACACTGTGGCAGTGTGCCAAATAGTTATATGTTTAAAATTTATACACCCCGGTACATGCGACATGGTAGCCGATTCCCCAATGATTCTACATATAACAACTCCGGCTTGTCACCGCTGTGGATAAGTTTTTTCAGGAAAAAGCGGAGAAACCTGTATTGTTAATATGTTACGTTCTTTTTTAGGGGTCGTTTTTCTGTCAAAATGGGGGGTAAAAACAAATCGGGCGGTGACATCGCGGTGACAAAAAAGTTCTTCGTAGGTCTTTGAAATCATTGCTTGTATTAGTATATATATATATAGTGTCTCCTTTAAACCGCTATATATATATATACCTTATATACGCAGGAATATCGTAAATACGGGACG
>Ga0315284_10017161_pt1 | contig 10263 bp, 7 predicted proteins | sample YL17G09_16_MG_FD_203696 | JGI IMG/M metagenome (GOLD analysis project Ga0315284, IMG submission 203696) | Sediment microbial communities from Yellowstone Lake, YNP, Wyoming, USA - YL17G09_16 | ecosystem: Environmental > Aquatic > Freshwater > Lake > Sediment | place: USA: Wyoming | collected...
AAGTAATCAGGAGACCAGCATAAAAGACTACAACGACGTGACCGAAAAATCGGTAGCCCAGGTGCTGGTCACGACCGAAGGAAAAAACCCGATAGTCACGGCATGGCGATTCGGCATCGGCAGGGTCGTTTGCGTATCCACGGACAACGGCCTGCGCTGGTCAAACAACCTCTACACAAACCAGAACGGGAGGATCGTCTCTTCCATAACCAACTGGGCCATCGGAGACCTCGAGAAGAAGAAAACCCTGAAGATCGAGTCCTCGGACATCGTTACCGGGATGGATGAGGAATTTTCCATAAAATCAGACAAGCCGCCCAAAGCCTTTTTCCGTGAAGGCCTTGAAGGCGGCGCGCAGGAGATCACGCTCAAACAGGTAGACCTAGGCGTCTACGCCGGAAGGTTCACGCCCAACGAGACAGGCGTCTATTACCTGCGGGCTACGGCAGGCGACGGCGAAGACAACGACGCAGCAGCCGTAAACTATCCCGAAGAGTTCTCTAGGATGGGAAGCGACGAAAAAGCCCTTTATGATCTGGCCGCGGTCACGGGCGAGAATTCCTATAACGCGACCCAGATAACCGAGATACAGGAAGAGGCTTTGAAATTCATGAAGGAAGGAAGCCTGAAGAAAGTGGAGAGCAAGACGCCTTTACACATCTATTTCGCAATCGCGGCAGCATCTTTATTCTTCATCGACACCGTGATCAGAAGGATCAACGAGATCAAGAGGCTGGGCAATAAGTAAAAAGAAAAAAGAGGTATTGCATAGCCTTACGGGTTTGCCTTGTAGGCGTTCAGTAATGCAAGGACTTGTTCCATCGATGCCTGGTCTTGCACCCATTTGTTTATGAGGTCGATGACTTCGCCTAAGGTTATTTCGCCGCATTTCGGGTAGTCGCCTGCAAGGGCGCACTGCTGGCTGTTTGTAGTGGTCGTTGTACTGGGCAGACTCGTCGTCGTAGTGGATGTAGATGTAGTGGTCGTGGGTGCAGTTGTAGTGGTCGAGGATGTTGTCGTGGTGGTTCCTATGTACCCGCCATCTGTCTTGAATCGTAGGGCTCCCGACCAGTACATCTCTACCTGCCCGGGCATTACGTCTAATCCGTCGAAGGCCTTGCTTCCTACGCCTTTGTCATACTTGACTGAACAGTCCGTTGACTGTATTATCGTGCAGTCTGCCTGTATCTGGTAGACGTACAGGTTCCGATCTACTGTACCGTTCATGACCGAGCAGTCGTTTGCATACACTACGTCTATGTTGTGCCCCGCGGTTCCAAGGTTTGTCTCATACAGGTAGTCCCTTACCGAGTCGAGGACGTTCCACTGGGCCTTCAACTTGCCGTCGACCCACAACTGCATCACTGGAAGCACTCCCGCCGCAGATTCGCCGCGGGCCCTGATCCTTAAGCCGTTCATGCACGGGATCGTTGTTGTGGTGCTTGTCGTGGTAGTGCTGGTCGAGGTCGTAGATGATGTAGTCGTAGTGCTTGTAGTGGTAGTCGTCGGTGTTGTCCCGCAGTCATTTGGACAGTTACATTTATTCTCTCCAAGGCCGCAGAACCCGTCGCCGCATTTAGTGCATACGGCAGCCCCAACGCATTCATTGCTCAGGCAGTTCCCCTCATCGTCGGGCTGGTCACATCCTATCCTTTCCAAACCCGGACAGCATTCAGGCGCATTAGGCACCACTGCCACACTTTCCCCCTCTTTAGCGCACTCAGGTATTGTCGTCGAGGTGCTGGTACTTGTGGTGGTCGTGGTCGGCAGGTTGCTCTCGCATTCCTGCTCTGTCTCGAAAGTCCGGAGGCCCAGGTACATGTATGCGCCGCAGAACTGGTCGTATCCGCATGACGAATTATCCTGGTCGTCAAACCACCACAGGTATTGGCAAGGAATCGTGGTGGTCGGACAGGCACTCACGTGTGCTGCAAGGGTTATCAGGATCACTACGGCCCATAAGTACGGTATTTTATTTTTCATTTTGTATTGGCTTTGTACAATAGAAATTTCAGTATATATTATAGAATCATTATATAAATGCTAAATATTATGCAATAATAACGAGGTATGTAGATATATCAGATATCTGCATGGATGCTCTTCAATATTTCCTTGGTCCGCTCTGCTGCAAGATTGGCCTGCTGAGGCGTCTTTGCCCCGGTAATGATTATCCTGCCGGACTTGAAGACAAGCATCACCGTCTTGGGATCGCCCAGGCGGAATATAAGGCCCGGGAACTGCTCGGGCTCGTATTCGGTATTCTCGCATTCCATCGCCAGAAGGTCGAGATTTACCTTGAAGTCCAGAGAGCCTGATGCGACGATGTTCTGTATCTCGACCTTGGGCTTGCCTTTGACGGTGATCTTTGCCTCCTTGAGCTTTGCAAGAAGCTTTTTCACCGCTTTGTCTATATCGGCCCTGGAACGGGCGCCGCTGCATATCACTTTCCCGGTACGGAATATGAGCAGGGAAAGCCTAGGCTCGGAAAGCCGGTATATGACGCCCGGAAACCTTTTAGGCTTGTCTATGCCGCTAACGGAAGTAGAGAGCTTCTTGAGGTCTATGTCACACCCTAAAGTGATCGACGACACTATGTTCTCGACCTTTGCCTTAGACTGCTCCTTAGCCATTTTTTGAGAGTTAACCGGTGTTTAGATAATTTAGAACCTTGGTTAAAATATCATATTTAAGGATAATCATATGATGATATAATATCAATCAACCGCCCTTTTATGGAAACAGGCACTGTCATCCTTCTGGACATAGGGATCACGATCGTTGCGGCAACTGCTCTCGGGTTCATGGCCAAGTCTTTCAGGCAGCCCCTGATACTTGCCTACGTCCTTGCCGGCGTGGTCGTGGGGCCTTCGTTCCTGAAGCTGATAACCGAGAAGGAAGTGATAGACATATTGGCTCAGTTCGGGATAGCGTTGCTTCTCTTCATCGTGGGCCTGGAGCTTGATTTGAAAAGGCTGACCGACGTAGGCAGGGTGTCTATAGGCTGCGGCCTTGGGCAGATAATCATAACATTCCTGTTCGGATACGTGCTGGCGCAGTTCATGGGTTTCACGGGTTATGAGCCATTCTACATAGCATTCGCCCTGACCATAAGCAGCACCATGGTCGTCGTGAAATTGCTCTCGGACAAGAATGAACTGGACACGCTGCATGGAAAGATAGTCCTCGGAACCCTTCTGGTGCAGGACATAGTCACGATAATGGTCCTCGCAACGCTTCCAACGCTCGGCTCCTTCAAGCCGGACGTCCTGATAGGGTCTGCACTAACAGGCATCGGACTCATCTCTTTTGCGATCGTCAGCAGCAGGTTTATCCTTCCCTTCTTTACGCGGTTTGCGGCCGAATCGACCGAGCTATTGTTCCTATTCTCGCTTACCTGGTGTTTCCTGTTCGCCTCTTTTACGTACCTGGCATTCCTCAACCTCGTAGTCCACGACATGCCCAACTACGCCATGAACGCAATACCCATAGGAGCACTCCTCGCAGGGATAAGCCTCGCATCATTTCCCTACAATCTGGAGATAGTGGGAAGGATCAGGCCGCTGAAAGATTTCTTCCTGACGCTCTTCTTTGCATCCCTTGGCATGCAGATAACAATAGGGGTTTCCCAGCTGGAGCTCACAAATGTGAACGACTTCGCAGACTCTCTGGTCAGGCTGATAAACCTGACCATACAAAGCCCTCTGACAAGGGATGTGGTGATACTATCGCTTTACGTCCTCATAGGCACGACGCTGATCATGCTCGTAATAACGACTCTTTTCGGATACGGGAAAAGGACCGCATTCCTCACCGCGATATCCCTGGCACAAATCTCGGAGTTCTCGCTGATACTCGCCTTGCAGGGCCAGGCGCTGGGACACATAAACGGCAGGATTTTTTCGCTAATCGCCGGCGTCGCCATTATAACCATAACCGTGAGCTCTTATTTCATAATGTACGATAGGCAGCTGTGCCGGATTTTCCTGCCCCTCTTGGGGATACTGGACAGGATACCTAAAGGACGGGAATTAATAGACGTCCCGCCAAAGTCCAAAGAGCACATAATAGTATGCGGCTGCCACAGGATGGGCCTGCGCATCGTCGAGACCCTGCGCAAGATGAATGAAAGCTTCCTTGTCGTTGACTACAACCCGGACATAATAAAGAAACTCATGAGCCAGAGGATCCCATGCATATACGGCGACGTAGACGATCCCGAGGTACTGGAGAGGATCGGCTTGAAAGACGCAAACGCAGTCATTTCCACGATACCGGAGCAGGAAGCAAACCTTCTCGTGATATATGAAACCAAGAGGAGGAATAGTGCAACTCTGGTGTTCATAACCGCCGAGAACATAGCCCAAGCTCTCGAACTGTATAATGCAGGCGCAGATTATGTGCTATTGCCCAAGATGGTCAGCGGGGACCGTGCTTCAGAGCTTCTCAGGACAGTAGGAAGCGACCGGCAGAAGATGGAGAGGATACGCGAAGACCACATATTCAAACTCGAAGACATAGAAAGGGAAGAGCTGCTCCTGAAATACGAGCCCTCGTTCCTCAAGTCTCTTGAAAGAAAGCTCGGCGGCCATAAGATGACATGACTGTAACGTTTTTTAACTCATGCGCTTAATCTAATAACATGCCAGAAGATGCTTTGCCAAAGACAGACATCCTGATAAAAACAGGCCTGCCTCTGAAAGCATTCACCCTTGGAAAGGTGAGGGACGTCTACGATCTGGGTCCGGAATTATTGATGGTGGCGACAGACCGGATATCCGCCTTTGATTACATTCTCCCTGCCGGCATACCGTATAAGGGAAGGGTTCTGACAGGCCTCTCAGTTTACTGGTTTGACCATACCAGAGACATAGTGCAAAATCATCTGATAACATCCGACGTCAAAAAATATCCTCCAGAACTTGCGCCTTATGCCAAGATGCTCGAAGGGAGGTCTATGAGGGTGAGGAAAGCAAAGAGGATAGACATCGAATGCGTGGTCAGAGGATACATCTCCGGCTCGGCCTGGAAGGAATACAAGGAAACAGGCAAGGTCTCGGGAATAAAGCTTCCAAAGAATCTTAAGGAAAGCGACAAACTCCCTGAGCCGTTATTCACGCCGGCTATGAAATCGGACGGCGGCCACGACGTGAACATCAGCCAAGACAGGATGGCAGAACTTGTAGGCGGCGAATTGACCAAAGAGCTTGGGAAGTTATCGGTAAAGATCTACGAAAAAGCGCAGGTTAAGGCAAAGGAGGGAGGCATACTTATAGCGGACACAAAGTTCGAGTACGGAATACTTGACGGACACATAATACTGATAGACGAACTACTCACCCCTGATTCCTCAAGGTTCTGGTCTCTAAAAGATTACTCACCCGGCGGCGCACAGAAGAGCTTCGACAAGCAGTTTGTAAGAGACTATCTCGAGAGCGTCAAATGGAACAAGAGCCCCCCGGCTCCAAGCCTTCCGGACGACATCGTGAAGAAGACGGCGAAAAGATACCTCGAGGCCTATGAGAGGATAACGGGTACAAGCCTTATTTAATACCTTTTCAGTAAATAAGTTAACAGAAGCAAAATGCCCAACAGCAGGATTAGGACCGGGCTAAACATCCTGGTCAACATAGTGAACAAGAAAGGCGAAATCAAGCTCACCGATGCCGCCAAGATGCTCGACATAGATGAGGAATCCCTTGAAAACCTCGTAAAGATTCTGGTAGAGCACAAGATTCTCGAAATACATTACTCCATAGTCGGAGACAAGATACTAAAGAAGGGAGAGAAGATAAAGAGCACCATATCCAGGGAACAGATCACAAAAAAGGTTGAAGAAACGCTGTCAGAGGAAAAGATAGAGGACAAGGTAGAGACCAAGGAGATTGAACGACTCCTCGGAGTTATGAAGAGGAAGATCGCGGAAAAGAAGGGCGTGCTCAAGCCCGAGAACGAGGTGCTGGAAGAAGAGCTCAAGAAGATAGAGGAAGAAAAAAAGAAGCTTGAGGATTTAAATAGGAGAGAGCAGGAGCTGAAGCAGAGAGAGAAGGAGCTCGAAGACAATGAGAAGAGAAAGCAGGAAGAAGAAGAAGAACTAAAGAAGATCAAGGCCGAGCTTGAGACCCTGATGAAGACCATAATCCAGCAGAAAGATACCGAGGCGGCCCTCGCCAAGCGTGAGGAGGAGATAAGGAAGCGCGAGGCGGAACTCGACCAAAAACGTAAAGAAGAGGAAGAACTCTTAAAGCATCACGTCGAGCTTGAGACCAAGGACGAGGAAGAGCTTAAGAAGGTAAAAGAGGAGCTTGAGACGATCAAAAAGCGGGAAGCCGGCCAGAAGCAGAAGCAGGAAGCCTTAAAGGCCCTGGATACCGAGCTTAAGAGGCGCGCGTCCGAGCTTGAAGAGAAGGATAATAGGACGCACGAAGAAGAGGAAGAGCTTGACAGGATAAAGAAGGATGAAGTAATGAGGAAGGCTTCAGAAAACGATGTCCAGTCTGGGAGGGATGTTGAGTTCAGGAAAAGAGAAGAGGAGTTCAGGAGAAGGGAGGAAGAGCTTAAGACTAAAGAGGATGAGCTGCGCAGGAAAGAGGATGAGGATATGAAGCGCAGGACGGACGAAGAATCGCGCAGGAAAAAGAGGGAAGAACTCCTGGATGAGATAAAACAGGCAGGTGCAGAGCTGATAAGCGAGATAGCCAAGGAAGATAGGAGGCTGCTTGAGCTCAAATCAGGATATAACCTAGCGGTTAAAGAGGCCGCCTCATCCGAAAGCCAGATCAAGGAGCTTGAAGGGGAGATGCAGGGCCTTCATGCGCAGATAAAGGAACTGGACTTAGAGAAGCAGGAGATCAAGAAGAAGAAAGGGGAGGACTCAGAACGCTTAAAGAAGCTTCGCGCCGACATAGAGATAAAGAAGGGCATAGTCATGCGAAAACAGGAGAACGTCCGCAAAAGGCTTGAAGCCCTTACACCGAAAAAATCCGATCTGTCTGACAGGATAAAGAACCTCCTTTCCGAGAAGAAAGACGTCGACGGGAGACTTGAGAACGCAGTCAATGAATCATCAGAGGCCGGGGACGAGATAAAGAAGCTGGAACGCTTGGTAGCAAACCTGAGCCTTGAGATAAAGCAGCTCGCATCAAAGGAGGAATCGGTCTCAAGAGAGAAGAAGGACATAGAGAAGGAGAGCGAGTCCGTCAGGAATAAAAAAGCCGAAGTTGAGGATAGGAAGAAGAAGGCCACAGACCAGTACAACGACATCAAGGCAAGGATCAAGTCGTCTGAGGAAAAGCAGAAGGAGTTCAAGAAGCAGTTTTCCGACCTCATGAAGGACCGGCAGACCCTGGAGGGGGATATAACGCCCCTGGAACAGAAGGCCGACGAGCTTAAGGGGGAGATAATAGGACTTGAGAAAGATCTTGAGAAGTTCAATGCCAGGATAAAGGATATCGAAGCTAAAGAGAAAGAAGCCGACCGGGAGGACGAGAAACTCTCGAAGGGTCTTGAGGGCGTAAAACATGAACGCTTAAGGATGGAGGAGGACCTGCTTGAGGCTAACCGCGTTAAAGTCAACATCAAAAAGAAGCTTGAAGAGGCTGAGAACAAGAGGAAGTCCCTTGAGGAGGAGATATCAAACCTTGGCGATGCCAGGCAGAGCATGAGGCTTGCGATGGATCAGGCCGAGAAGCAGGCCGTCGAGGCGCAGGAGAGGATATTCAAGGAGACCTTAAAGGAGGTGGAGGAGCAGGCTGCGTTCCTTGAGAAGGGGGTTTTGGCAAAGGAGAAAGAATCGTCAGATCTAGTAGCTAGGACACAGGACCTCAAAGCCAAGGAGAAAGAGTTCAAGACATCGCTTGAGGACAACAAAAAGCAGCTTGACATCATAAGGAACAACAAGGCCCACATGGAGTCTAGGTATGAAGACATCCTTAGGCAGAAGTCGGACATATTGAAGAGGCTTGAGGAGATAACCAAGGGCCGAAAAGACCTTCGGATGAGGTTTTCCCAGATGGTAAACAGCAAGGCAGAGCTCTCAAAGTCTCTTGCGGACACCGAAAAGAGCCTTGCAAACCTGAAGAACGACATAGCCCTGGCCGAGGAGAAGATTGAAACCCTTGACCGGAGGATGACGACCATAAACGGAAGAGAGGAAGAACTGCGGGCAAAGAAGGAGGAGATTGAGGAATACGTCCGGCTTACGAGGTCGCAGATAAAAGCGAAGAAGGAGAACATCATCGAGAAGAAGAAGGCCATAGTGGGCAGGCTTGAAGACATAAACAGAGAGAAGGAAGACCTTGGAAAGACCATCAGGGAAGTCTTGAAAGAGAAGAGCGCACTGGATGAAGAGCTTGCAAGCGTCAACAAGGAATCTTCCGCCATCAGGGAAGACATATCAGGGCTTGAGTCGCAGACGGCCGAAATAGAGTCGCAGATAAGGAACCTGGACATGGATAAAGAAAAGGTGGACAAAGACCTCGCGGCCGATGAGACAAAGCTGGGCCAGATCAGAATCCTGATGCAGTCAAAGAAAGATGAAGTAGGCGCAAAACAGAAAAAAATCAAACAGGAGCTGTCAGAAATAGAGGCCAGGAGAGACGCCCTGAAGAAGAACCTGCAGGCATTGATAGAGGAGAACCTGAAGGAGGAAGGGATACCCTTAAGCGACGAATACTTCGGCATCGCCCACATACAAGAGATCATAGAAAAAGACGTACTAGGGGGCCATGAGGAAAAGCCCGAAGCGTGAAAAATCCTAAAAAGAATTTTTTAGCAATGATAAAGTACGATAAGCCTGAATGTCCACACTTTAGCATATAATGAAAAAAAGGATAGGAGTCATAGGTTCTGACGGAAAGATTCCCGCATATGTTGAGAGGATTTCTGAATGTATCGGCACCCATATAGCTAAGAATGGTTGCATCCTGATATGCGGCGGAAGGGGAGGCGTCATGGAAGCCTGCGCCCGGGCTGCGAGGAAAGAGAAGGGAACCGTTGTCGGGATTCTTCCAACCCTTGACAAAAAAGAAGCCAATGCCTACGTCGACATACCTATCACCACCGGATTGTCTCACGCGAGAAACGCCCTCGTCGTCGCATGCTCTGACGCAGTCATCGTGGTAAACGGAAGAGTCGGCACGCTTTCCGAGATAGGCCTTGCTTTATGCTATGACCGTCCCGTCATCGCGGTAAAGGGAAGTGGAGGCGTTGCAGATTCCGTGGAGGAAAAGATAAAAGACATGGGCATCGTGAACAAGGTATACACTACGAAAGCTGAAAATGCAGTCCCTCTCGCATTATCGCTGATCAAATAGCCAGGTTATGGGTGGCGTGCTTCTCTTGTGGGAATTGGCCTGCATCCGGTCATATAGCATCTTCACGATGCTTGGGTCCTTGTCTGTTTTCTTTACAGCCTCCTGGACCGTAAGTCCCATGTCTACCAGCTGGAATAGCACCTCATCCATCACATCATAGCTTACGCCTATCTCGCCTTCGTCAGTCTGCCCCTTCCACAGGCCCGCCGTAGGCACCTTCTTTATTATGTCCTCAGGCACTCTGATATATGCGGCAAGCTGTCTCACCTGCGTCTTATAAAGGTCGCCTATGGGCAGCATGTCTACCCCGCCGTCGCCGTACTTTGTCGCATAGCCCAGGAGTATCTCAGTCTTGTTTCCGGTACCGAGAACCAGCCTTTGATCGAGATTGGCTGCAAGGTAGTTGTAGACCATCCTCAACCTGGCTTTGGCATTGCCCAGCGAGACCCTTTTTCTCTCATTGGAGAAATCGTTCCATGGAAAATCTTTTTCTATCGCCTCAAGGACACGGTTTATCCTGACGACGCTGTACCCTACTCCAAGACTTTCTGCAAGTGCCTTTGAATCAGAGACGTCACATTCAAAGCTGACGGACTCCTCCGGAAGGATCATGGCATGCACGTCGACTTCTGCTCTGCAGGCAAGAGACAGCACAAGGGCCGAGTCGATGCCGCCTGACAGCCCCAGAACCACGCCCTTTGACTTGCTGTCTTCTACCGCCTTCTTTATGGATCCTGTGATGATTTTTTCGCATCTTGCGAGTTCTTCTTTCCCGAGTAACAAACTTGCTGAAGCCATTTATTCACCCATTATTTGTAGAACTATTTCTCTTTGCCTGCGCGAAGTGTCCAGGTTCATGAGGACTATCTGCTGCCAAGTGCCCAAAACCAGCTTCCGGTCAGTGAATGGAACGACAAGGCTCGGACCTATGACTGCAGAGCGGACATGG
>Ga0315284_10017162_pt1 | contig 10263 bp, 8 predicted proteins | sample YL17G09_16_MG_FD_203696 | JGI IMG/M metagenome (GOLD analysis project Ga0315284, IMG submission 203696) | Sediment microbial communities from Yellowstone Lake, YNP, Wyoming, USA - YL17G09_16 | ecosystem: Environmental > Aquatic > Freshwater > Lake > Sediment | place: USA: Wyoming | collected...
CTCCTGGCCGTCACGCAACTGACGACCGAAATGGTCCTCGAAGAGGCCGGACTGACCTGGGAAGGCATCGCGCGGGTCCTCCCCACCGGCGGATCCATCCGCATGCCTGCCGTCCAGCGGCTCCTCGCCCGGATGAGCGGCAAACCGGTCAAGGCCGAGGTTCCCGTGGACGAGGCCGTCGCCTCCGGCGCCGCCATTCACGCCGCCATCTGCGTCCTGCACGCCGACCAGCGGATCCGGGAACTCGGCGCCGAGGCCGCCGAACGGCTCGGCAAGGTCCGGACGGTGGATGTGGCCGCCCACGCCCTCGGCCTCATCATCAAGGACGTCCGCACCCTTCGCTATCGAAACGACGTCCTGATTCCCAAGAACAGCCGCCTGCCCGTGAGCGTCACGAAAACCTATCAGACGGCCTACGACGGGCAACAGAAGATCGTCCTTCAGGTCGTCCAGGGCGATGCCCCCGACCCCGCCGCCAACCTCATCATCGGGACGGCCCAGGTGACGGGGCTTCCGCCCGGCCGCCCGGCGGGCACCCTGGTCAAAGTCACCTATGCCTACGACCGCAAGGGACGCATTCACGTTACGGCCGAGGACCAGGAAGCCGGAAAGGTCATCGCGACGGAAATCAGCCGTCAGGCGGGGCTGGCGGCCGACCAGGTGGCCGAAGAGGCCCGGCGACTCAGCCTCAAGAGCATCGAGTGACCCCCATCGCCGAAAACGTGGCCCGAAATCCTGGTGTTAGAGGGTCCCTTTTCGTATAATGGCTTGGGTGACAGGTGGAGGCGAACCCCATGGGCGCGACCCAGAGCACGTCTGCGGCACCGGCGAAACCGATTCAACTCGAAACCATCTTCGAGCAAACCATCCTCCATTTCCTCGAGCCGGTCGGCGACTATCTGCGCGACCCGACCGTCACCGAGATCATGATCAACGGCCCGGACGAAATCTACGTCGAACGCAAGGGCCGACTGACGCGGACCGAATCGCGATTTCCCAACGAGGCGGCCCTCCTGGCCGCCGTCCGCAACATCCTCCAGTACGTCGGCAAACGCCTCGCCCCGGAGCATCCCATGACGGATGCCCGCCTGCCCGACGGTTCGCGCGTCCACGTCGCCATGCCGCCGTGTTCGCGCCGCGGCATCGTCGTCACGATCCGCAGGTTCTCGCGCCAGGCCTTCGACATGAAATTTCTCATCTCGAGCGGATGCCTGACGGACCTCGCCCGCGATTTCCTGAAACTGTGCACCGTCACCGAGAAAAACCTCCTTATCAGCGGCGGCACTTCCAGCGGCAAAACGAGCCTCCTCAACGTCCTCTCGGAGTACATTTCGGCCGACCGCCGCATCGTCGTCATCGAGGAATCCGGCGAACTCCAGTTGCAACAGCCCCACGTCATCGGCCTGGAGGCCCGCGCCCCCGACCGCTACGGCCGCGGCGAGATGACCATCCGCGAACTCTTCAAGCACAGCCTGCGGATGCGGCCCGACCGCGTCATCGTCGGCGAATGTCGCGGCGGAGAAGCCCTCGACATGATTCAGGCCATGACGAGCGGGCACGCCGGGTCCATGACGACCCTTCACGCCGATTCTCCCACCGATGCGCTCCATCGCCTCGAGACGATGGCCATGATGAGCAACGTCGAGATTCCCCTGTCGGCCCTCCGGGCCCAGGTGGCGTCCGCCATCCACGTCATCGTTCAGATGATGCGATTCGCCGACGGCTCGCGCCGCGTCGTCCAGATCAGCCAGGTTCTTCCCCTCGACCAGCGCGGCCGGTACCAGGTGGAGGACCTTTTCATCCTTCGCCTGCCGAAGGGCGAGCGCGAACTTTCCAAGGCCGATTTGCAATGGACGGGCGCGAAAATCGTTTTTCGTAATGAGGTGGCGGTTCAGGCGGCGCTCAAGGACTTGCCAAGCCTGGAGCCTCTGATTGCCGATAAAGAATAGGAAGCAGCCGAGGGAGCGGCCTATGGTCCGGCGGCGTGGCGGGCTCGTCCGGTTTCATCGCGATGAGCGGGGCGACATGCTCGATTATGCCCTGGTCTTCGCCTTCATCGCCATCCCTCTGATGCTCCTCTTTGACCGGCTCTTTGACGTCTTGGCGGACTATTTCGGCATGATCGCGTATTACGTCACCTGGCCGTTCCTGTAGCGGCCGAAGAAAACCGGGCCTTCCTGCCGGCAGGCAGGCTTTGAGAAAGGGAGAGTGCCCATGAGTGAAAGAATGGTTGGACAAGGCGGTCTTTGGGATGCGCTGAAGCGGTTGCACGCCGACGAGCGCGGCGCCGAGGGGCTCGAAAAACTCCTCATCATCGCCGCCATCGTCCTCCCCCTGCTCGGCCTCCTGATCATCTTCCGGAACGAGATCAAGGAATGGGTCACGAGCATCTGGGAACGGGCTAGAACCGGGGCCGAAGAAGGCGAGGACGAGTTCTTCCCGACGCAGTGATCGCCCGTCCTCCGCGACGTTTTTACCACAGAGGGCAGTAGTAGGTCGGGTCAACAGACCCGACATTCCGTATCTTAGATCGGTTTTTGCGTCTCTCCGCCGAAAAGGGCGTCGGGTCTGTTGACCCGACCTACCACTGCGCTGCGCAGGACGGACCCGGCGATGACAAGGAGCCTCGGTGATCGGGCATTGGCTGGCGGTGCCGATTCTGGCGGTGGTCTTGGTCGCGGCGGCGGTCTGCGACCTGCGGCGGGGTTGCGTCTATAACTGGCTCACCTATCCGGCGATCCTCATGGGACTAGCCCTCGGAATGGCCGAGGGGGCGGCGGGCGGCCGGGTGTGGGACGGACTGACCGACCATCTCCTCGGATTCGGCTTTGCGTTCGGACTTCTGTTCGTGGCGTACCTCTTGGGCGGGATGGGCGGCGGCGACGTGAAACTCATGGCGGCCGTCGGCGCCTTCCTGGGATGGCCGGCGGCGCTCCATGCCGTCTTTTATTCGTTTCTGGTCGGTGCGGCGGTCGGGCTGATTTTGATGATCTGGCGGGGACGGACGCGGCTTCTTCTGCGGCGGCTCTGGATGGCCGTCCGCATTCTTCCGTTGCCTGCCGCCAACCTCGACGTCGCGGTCCCCGAGGGGACGGTTCGCGTGCCGTTCGGCCTGGCCGTCTGCATCGGCACGCTGTGGTACGAGGCGGAACAGATCATGGGAAAGTCGCTCTGGGATGCCCTGGTACGGCTGGTGGGGGCCTGACAAGCGCGGAACGCGGAGCTCGGAGTGAACGGCAAAGGCAAAAACGGCGCTGTGCTAGCCCCGAACGATAGTGAGGGGTCCACGCCAAAGGGCCAGTGGCGGATGCGCCTACTCATTGCGGCCAGCGCACTGGCCATGGTGGGCCTCGTGGCTCTCGTGGTCAAGGGCGTCGGCCATGCGCCCCCGTGGATGGACGCCGCGGCCGCCAGTCCGTTGGCCGTCCGGTGCCTCGTCCTCATCGTTGTCGGAACCCTCGCCCTGGGTTTGGCCGCCGCCCTGTTTTTGCGGATGCGGCTGGCGCGCGGCCGGCCGCGCTTCTTCCACGCCGATCAGGACGGAACGGCCGCCGTCGAAATGGCCCTTCTGTTTCCCTTTGCCCTGATGATCTTTCTCGTCATCACGCAGGCCGCCCTTCTCTTTAACGCCAACATGGTCGTCCACTATGCCGCCTTTGCCGCCGCGCGCGTCGCCACGGTCGTCGTTCCGATGGAGATTAACGAGGAGCTTTCGAACCTCGTCTATGATCCCGACCTCGCGTCCAACCCGCCTTCCGAAAAACTGGAACGCATCCGCCGCGCGGCCGTCCTCGCCCTGGTGCCCGTGAGCGCCTCGTTGAAGGCGGGCGCCGACAGCCTCGACCAGGCCGCCGCCGTCGTCCATGCCCAGACCCAGTCGGCCTTCAGCGGGCTCGGCGCCGCCGACCGGCCCTGGTTCCGCCGCATCGAAAGCCAGTACTGGTACGCCAATGCCTACACCAAGATTGAACTGGCCAAACCGGAACATTGGCGGAGCGGGAACCGCGATGAGGGTTGCCCCTACCGCCAATATCGCCGCGGCGACTGGGCATTGTCGGGATGGAACTATACCGCCTATTGCCCCTTTTATCCCAACCGCATGGACTATGGTTACTGGGAAGACCTCGTGGTGCGGACCACCTATGCGTTTCTGCTGGAGGTGCCTTACGCGTCGCGGTTTCTCGGCGAAGCGGTCACTTTGCCCGACCGCTCCGATAAAAGTTACGCGGCCACCATTCGGGTGATGGTCACGTTGTCGAACGAGGGCGGACCGGAACTCCAGCCCGAAGACGCCACGTAGTGCCGTTTCCAGAAAGGTTGTCTTGCTTTTCATGGTGGGTGCCACGGGCGGCTTGCCCGCCCGTGCCTTGCCGGCGCACTGGCTGCAAGCAGCCAGTGGCACCCCTCAATTGGCGAGTGACGGGCCACTAGCAGGGCGCTTCACGCGGGAGGAATCAACGCCGTGCGAGTCGGAACATGGGAAAGACGGATGAGCGATGGCTGAACAACCTTTCACGGGCACACTAACGCCCGGCACCAAACTCGGGAAGTACGACATCCGCGAGCAAGTCGCCGTCGGCGGGATGGCCGTCGTCTATAAGGCCTACGACCCGACGCTCGACCGCCACGTCGCCGTCAAGCAGATCGCGCCGCACCTCGTCCAGGATCCCCGTTTCATCGAGCGGTTCCGCACCGAGGCCCAGACCCTGGCCCGGCTCTCCACGTCGCAACCCAACATCGTCACCGTCCACGAACTCATCGAACAGGCCGGCCAACTGTTTCTCGTCATGGAATACGTCGAGGGGACCACCCTGCGGTCCATGATGGACCGGGGGCCCGTTCCCATCCAGACGGGTCTGGGGGTGCTTCTGGCGACCGCCCTCGGTCTCCGCGCCATGCACGCCCAGGGCATCGTCCACCGCGACCTGACGCCCCTGAACCTCATGATGGCCAAGGACGGCGCCGTCAAAATCACCGACTTCGGTCTCATCGGCCATTCCGGCGGCCGGACCAGCCTCCCGATGGGAACCACCAAGTACATGGCCCCCGAAATGTTCGCCGGGGCGCCGGTCGATTCGCGGGCGGACCTCTACAGTCTCGGCATCATCGCCTACGAGATGTTCCTCGGGCCGGACAAGTTCGCTGAGGTTTTCCGCGACGTCCTCCGCGACGAGCGGGCCCAGCAGGTCCGCTGGATGCACTGGCATGCGAACCCCGCCCTGCGGGCCCCGGCCCTGAAGGACCTCCAGCCCGGCATCCCGCCGCTCGTCTCCAAGATCGTCGAACGCCTGATGGAAAAGGACGCCTCCCGGCGATTCGCCTCGGCCGACCAACTCGTTCGCTGGCTCCGGCGGATTTTCGTCATGTACGTCCAGGGGAAGAGCGTCTCGGTGACCGACTCGGAGGTGATTGAAAAGGAGATGGACGCCGAGGCGATCACCGCCACCGCGGCTGCCGCGCGGCCTGCCGCCCCCGCCACCTCCGCCGCACCGACCGCCGCGGAGACCTCCGAAAAAACCGCCCCGATCCCTCAACCTAAATGGACCTGGAAACGGGCCGCCTTCTGGGCGGCCGTGGTGGCCGGTCCTCTCGTTCTCATCGGCGTCGCCCTCCTTCTGTTTTCGTATCGGGGCGAACAGAGGCGCCTGGATACGGCCCGCCAGGCCCAGCGATTGGCCGATGAACAGTTCCACACCAAGGACTACGGCGGCGCCGCGGCGGCCTACCTCAAGATCGCCCAGGATTTCCCCGACTTGAAGGGCGTCGCCCTCTACGCCATGCAGCGCGCCATGATGGCTCGCGCCGAGGAGACCCTTCAAAAGAAGGACTGGAACGCCGCCGACGATTACGCCGGCCGCGCGGAACGGTCTTACGAGGCGCCGCCCGAGTGGGTCAACGATTTCCGGACCCGCTTTAATAAGGGTCGCCAGGTCGAACAAGAACTCGCGAGCGCCGACCTCGCCCTCAAAAACGGCGATTTCGAAAAGGCCATCACCATCCTTTCCGACCTGTCGGCCCAGAGCCCCAACCTAGTCCTCGCCGGCGACGTCAAATTGAACGACTACATCGCCGAGGTCCGCGACAAGATGGAAATGCGGGAATACCGCCGCCTGGTGGAGGAGGGCAACGAGGCCCTTCGGAAAAAAGACATCGAGACGGCTGCCGAGCGGTTCTACCGGGCCAGAAAAATCCGCGAGACGCCCGAAATCCTCGATCAGATTAAGAAGGTTGAAAACGACAAGAAGATCGCCCAGTGGTTCGCCGGCGCCAAGAAGGCCGCCGCCGGCTCCAAATGGGACGAGGCGTATAGCCTCTACGCCCAAATCTACAATCTGATGCCGTCTGACGCCAACAAGACTGAAATGAACCACGCCAAGGCCGAAGGTCTTGCCGCCAAGGCCGCGCCGCTCGCGGCGAGCGGCCTGGTGAAGGAAGCCCTCGAACTCTACCGCCAGGTCCTCCAGTTTGATCCCGAACACGCCGCCGCCCTCGCGTTCATCCAACAGCGGGGCCGCCAGGAGCAACTCGACGGGTTCATCAAGGCCGGCGACGAGGCCACGGCCAAAGGCGAGTGGGATTCCGCCGTCAACAGTTATTCCCTCGCGCTGCCCCTGGTGGACCCGGCGGATGCGGGCACAAAACAGCGGATCGAAACCCAGATCACGGAGGCCCGTTACCGCGCCGCCATGGCCAAGGCCCGCGAGGCCCTCGCCCAGGACCGTTTCGATGAGGCTACCGAGCGGGCCGAGGAGGCCAAGACCCACAACGATACCCAGGAGGTCACCGACTTCCTGGTGCAGGTTGACACCCGCCGGCGGTACCACGAACACCTCGACCTCGGCAAGGAACTCCTCAGCCAGGGGTCCTACGTCAAGGCCCTCGCCGAGTTCGAGGCCACCCGCAAGATCGAGGAGACGGGCGAGGTCCGCGACCTCCTCGTCGAAACGCAGTATCGCCTGAACCTGGCCAAAGGAAAATCCCTCCTGGCGGACGGCAAGTTCAGGGAGGCCGCCGCCATGTTCCGCGTGACTCAGCGGTACAAGGATACCCCCGAAGTCCAGGCCTATATCCAGCAGGCGGAAGAGCAGGCCCTGAAAGCCCAGGGGGGCGGGGGCGGGGGCGGGGGCGGATAATCGCAGCGAGGTGGCCATGACGGCCTCGGAAGAGAACAGGACTCGTGCTTCGCAGCGAAGCGCTGCTCTCTGCTTCGCCCTGCGTAGCGGGCTTCGCAGAGCAGGGTCGCAGAGGTGCATCGGCCGGAAACGGACGCCGTGGGCGCGGCGCCTCCGGGGCGCCCACCGCAACGAGCGCGGCCAGGCTGTCTTCGTCGTCGTCCTGTTCTTCTTTCTTCTGGCCGGCCTCTTGTTCCTGATTCTGAACACCGGCGAGAAACTCAATCACAAGGTCCAGATGCAAAACGCCGCCGACGCCGTCGCCGCCACCGGTGCGGCCTGGTACGCGCGCGGCCTCAACGTCATCTCCATGTGCAACGTCGCCGAGACCCAGTTGCTTTCCATGATCGTCCTGCTGGACACTCTTGAAACGGTCACCCCGCCCGCCGAGGAATGCGTCGGCGATCTGGTGAACCACATCGGGTCCTCGAAGGCCGGTCACGACATCCCCATCGACTCGCGCGTGTCCTCCTGGCTGGTGGTCGGCAACGCCGCCTCCGAGCAGGTCATCATCCGCCAGTTCGCCGACATCGTTCGCGGCATCTCCTGGCCCCAGTACCTGGCGTACGACAACGGCGTCCTCTGGGAATGCATGAAACTGCTGGACGGTTTCTCCCACGCCATGGTCAAGGCCGCGCCGCTGGCGGCCCAGCGCGAAGCCCTCGACATCGCCAAGAAGAACCACGCCGATTTCGGATTCGTCACGCCCCTCTGGCCGGAACTCCCCGTCGTCGTCGGCCGCTTCAGCGATTTCCGCAATCCCATGCAGCATGCCCGCATGCCTTCGCCCGACGACCGCCACGTCATCGGCGGGTTCGCCTGGGTCATGGCCTATCGCGGTTACCATAATCAAATCATGGGACCCTGGTCCTGGTGGCGCGAACCCTTCACCAGCAGCCGACCCATGGGCCTCTTCGACATCAGCCGATTCTCCACGCTCTTTCGCATCGTCTCCGAACGAAAGTTGGCGATGCTTTTCGGCGACACCGACGACAAGGTCTCCCTGCGCGACTGGGAAATGGATTACGACACCGCGAAGGACCTTCCCCCCGAAGAAATCCGCCGCGCCTGGTGGGAACAGACTTCCTTCGATGCCCGCTATCCGTTTCCCGAGCCCTCCTTCTTTTCCAACATGGCGCTCCGAAACCCCACCCAGCCGAACATCCGCGCCTTTTCCAGGTCCGACATGAGTCGCCCCGACCTCTCCCAGTACACCCGGGCCAAGGAGGCCTACGAGGGCGCCGACCCGCGCCTGGCCGTCTGGTATCGCGTCCAGAAACGCCGCACCGCCCATTATCCGCAGTTGGGCATCTTTGCTCCTCATCCGCCCATCTACCCCGATGGAACCCCCTGGCCCTACACCGACGCCGAAATGCAGGACTACTATCACGTGGCGCTCGTGCGGTTCGACGGCGCCGAACTCGAGGCCGACGAAACCCTTCATCGCAACTATATGCCTCCCGCCGGCGCCTTGCCCTCCTTCGCTCCCATCCTCTTCAATGCCGCCGGCGGCAGCAACCGCGTGGCCGACATTGGCGCGCACTTCACCTTCAACGGTTTTGCCTACCGCTCCGGCGCCGTCCGCGAGTGGGCCGACCGATTCGCCAACCCCAATCCCATCGAGGACCTCGTCGCCTACGCCCAGGCCCGCGTCTATAACCGCTGGAGTTGGGACCTCTTTACCCAGTATTGGAAAGTGAAACTCATGCGGACCGACCGGTGGGCGGATCTCCCCGCCGAACTGGCCAAGGGGCTCCCCGCCGAGGCCGGATCCGATCTGGCCGCCGAATTCACCGAGGAACGCCTCGACCCCGTCCGCAAGATGCTGAACGCGTACAAGCCTGAATTCGTCCAGGAGGTCAGCCATTGAACCAGAGCGCCGCCCATCCGCCGCGTCCTCCCTCCATAGCAGGGCTACGCGACATCGCCCAAGCGGCCATGTCGCGTCGGCTACCGCGGAGGACGGGTCACCGCCGCGCTGAGGCGGGCAACGCACTCCTGGAGTTCGTCCTGACCCTTCCCATCGTTATCTTTATGACCGGCCTGACGATCACCATGGCCATGGCCATGCTCACGAAACAGCAGACCCTCGTCGAGGCCCGTTATCATCTTTGGCGGGCTGCCGGACACGGCCACTGGTCGGATATGAAACTCGAAGGTTGGGTCCCCGCCGGCAGCGGAGGCGCCACAGCCGACGACGGCGACATGCCGCGCGGCACGGGCGAGGAACTCAGCCGCCTCTACGACGACGTCGCGCCCGAGACCGTCGCCCGCACGTCCGACGCCCAGGCCAGGGATTACTTCAGCCGGCTCTGGGGCAACCTCCCGGGACGCCACAAGACCGAGGCCACCCGCACCTTCGAGACGCAGGGCGGCCTCTGGGACTTCATCCAGCGCAGCGCCACCTCCGACCATTTTCGCGATTCCAGCCCGTGGCATTTTTATCATCTGGACGCCTGGAAAATCGCCCGCAGCGGACCCCTGCGGGAAATCTTCGAGGCGTTCCGCGACAATCTCCAGGCCGACGTCGCCCCGCACTTTAAACCGACGCGCGACGACATCATTCTCCGCTGGTGGCACGCGAACGATATCCTGAATGAGGACACGCAGTAACCCGCCCAGCCTGACTGGCGGGCAAGGAGCCGACGCAGAACCGATGAACGAGAACGCCCCATCCCGAACCGACCTGCCTACCGGACAGGCAGGCTCGGCGCCGCCCCCGGGCGGGCGCCGGACCCTGACCATCGTCTGGCGACTCCTGGCCGTTCTGGTGGTCATCGCCGCGACGGTGGCCGTGGCCCACTTCCTGCACCCCCCCGGCTCGGAAGAAGGGCAGGGCGGCCGGGAACCGGAGTCGGCCCAACCCAGCGCCGCCTTCGAGCCGTCCCCCACCCCCCCCGCGACCGACGAGGCGGCGGCCGCCTCCGCCCGCCAGAAAGAGGCCGACGCCGGTCTCCGCCGCGTCATGGCCGGGCTCCTCATGGCCGCCGCCGATGAGGACGGACCCTACGAGGACCCCAAAAACCGGGACCCCGACGAGCGGCGTCGCTTCCTCGCCGACCGTTTCGCCCTGCCGTTCGACTATCCTCGG
>Ga0315284_10017163_pt1 | contig 10262 bp, 9 predicted proteins | sample YL17G09_16_MG_FD_203696 | JGI IMG/M metagenome (GOLD analysis project Ga0315284, IMG submission 203696) | Sediment microbial communities from Yellowstone Lake, YNP, Wyoming, USA - YL17G09_16 | ecosystem: Environmental > Aquatic > Freshwater > Lake > Sediment | place: USA: Wyoming | collected...
CTTGGCCTCCTGTTATGGGTGAATCAGCACCACCATTATGACAGGAGGCCATCGCTTGCGCTAGTTCCATAATATAAGCTGCGGCGCGGAGTTATGTGAAATCGAGCTTAATCCAGTGGCATTCGCTACAGTTGGCTTTACGCCGAAGGCGCTAAAACCATGAGGAAATCAAGGGCGTTGTTGCTGCTGAGCGTGGCCGTGCTTGGCATTACCACAGTGTGCGGCCTGTGCTTGGTGCCGGGCGTGGCACCCAATTGGGTTCGCGACTTGTGGGCAGGGATTCGTCTGGAACAAGCATCGCGCAGCGCGAACGGTCCTGTCGCGTTTTATGGTCGTCTGATTGACCAAGATCGGTCCGGAGTTGGAGGAGCAGTCGTTGCCGGCGAGGTGTTTGTCGTGGACGGGTTTGAGCGATGGCACCTAGAGCGATTCGGTCTTGAGACGGATCAAAGCGGCAGTTTTGTCATAACCGTACGCCGAGGGAGTTCGTTGCGTCTGAAGATATCGAAACAGGGCTACGTGGGTGGTGCTGGTGGACAGTTCGACTTTGACCCAGCCAGCACCGGGCGACACATTCCGGACCCCAAGAACCCTGTTGTGTTCCACATGTGGAAGAAGGGCCAGGCGGAAGCGCTGATCGAGCATTCTCGCAGGTATAATCTAGCCCCCGATGGTAGGACTTATACCGTCGATTTGCTAACAGCGAAGCTGCGAGATGGCAAGTCACCGGATGGTGACCTCTGGATCAGCATCAAGCGACCGGCGAAAGTGGGTGACTTCCAGCGGTTCGATTGGTCGTATCGCATGGAAGTCGTAGGTGGTGGGTACATCTGCACGGATGATCCGTTCATGTACCGAGCACCGGAGGCCGGATATCGGCCGGTTCTCGAATTTGAGTCCCGAGTATCCGACGAGCCTCAGCCTGATTCAGTGCGCCGCCTGTATGTCCGAAGCCGTGACGGGAAGGTGTATGCGGCCATCACGATCAGTGTCTGGCCGAATATGCAGGGGAAGGCATACTTCAATATTGGTGGCTTCGTTAATCCCGCCGGCTCCCGCAACCTTGAGCCCGACCCGAAGACGAGCTGGCCTGCCGGAGGCGATCAGCCCCGACCCTGGCGGCCGCAGACCCAGCCGACGCAGCCGGGGTAGGAGTTGCTGTGGAGGACCCTGAACGTGCGGCCATCGGATAGCGACCAACCTCCGGAGGATACGCCTCAGCCTCAACCGTTGGCCTATGCGACCAAGGAAACAGCGCCGTCGCGGCACTGGTCGGCGCTCGCATTGGCCCAGGGCAGCCTCTCGCTGGCGGCGGTCTGGCTGGGGGCCTTATGGTTTGGCGTCTGCTTCGTGAGTCCGTACGTTCACCTGCTGTTGGGGACGGCTGTGCTGAGCGCAATGCTAGGGGCCGCCGCGGTCAGAAACGTGCGGTACCCTGATCGCGAGAGAGCGATTGCCTGGCTGTCGGCTCTGATAGGTCTGGGGTTGTCCCTGTACTCGGCCATCGGACTGATCTACGAATGGCGCAATAGTCCCCCTCCTGACTGGCGAGTGCGATACGATTGCGCATCGCAGATGCAGTGCCTAGGAGGCGCTCTTGTCCAGTCCGCCCAAGCTCAGGGAGGACGCTTTCCAACCACATTTGCCGCCATACCAGGCGCATCGGCATGGGGCCCAGATGACTTGTCTTGTCCGGCATCATGGTTGAGCGCCAAGCGATCAGACTACGTCTACTGGGGTGCCGCACTTACTGCTCCCTGCAACGCCAAGACAGTCTTGTTGACCGAATCTCTCCAGAACCACAACGGCAAGGGCATGAACGTCTGTTTTGCCGACGGCACGGTGAAATTCATCGACGCCAAGTCGGCCAAGAAGCTCCTGGCCGAGTTGGAAGCCGGCCACAACCCGCCGCGCAACTGGCCATGACGACACCATCGCAACGCCCCCCCCTGGCAGCTCCTCGCGTTGGCCAACGGCGTCGAGGGCACGCCCCAGATCGAACCGGCCGCCATGTTCAAAATGCACATCGAGGGCCTCCCGGCCAACGTGGCCAACACCGTCCAGGTCTCCAGCAGCCTGGTGCCGGGGGATGGCTATCTTGACACGCCCAGCGCGTCGTCGAAGGACTTTGAATCGGCGGATTGGGCAGTGGTTTATGAGGGGGATGAGACCCAGGTGCTGACGCCGGAGGAGAAGGCGCTAATCAAGGCGGAGCTGGGCCTGAATGTCGTGCACAATGATGATCGGCCGAATATCACACTCACGACGAAAGCGGCGACAGCGACACGCCCGGCGATAACGCTGGACGACTATGAGTCTTACGGGTCTTCCTTGTTGCTGCCGCTGCCTGCCCCCACCCTCACCGCCACAATGAACGCATTGGTGCAGGCAAGGCTGACCTGGACTCGTATCGCGCGCGTCGAGTTACCGGGTTGAGCAGCTTGGCAGCGATGGCCTGACGTGGAACAAAGTCAGGGATCTGCCGGCAGACACAACCGGTCTGCTCGTAAATTCACTGCGGGGCGGAGCGGGGTGTGTCTACTCGTGGCGTTTAGTTGCGATCGATGCTTTCGGCGAGGTAGCGGGCAAACCTGCGCGAGCAATGGCTCCCTTTGCGAGAAACGACCTCAACCTCAACACCAAGAGTACGGCGTTCAGGCTGTTGCTGGAGGAAGAGGCGCGTCATAGAGGCACGATGTATTACTTGCCTGCACGTGTGGACCACCTCTTCGATCAACTCTCCGCAGCGATGAACTGGGTAACGACATACAAGATCGACCCCTCTCTGCCCAAGGACGTAGCCGCCCGCTACGGTCCGTGGACGGGTAGCATAACGTTCCGTCCAAATGGGGTTCCGTTGGATATCATGCATGAGCTTGTGCGCGCGGTCACTGACAGGCAGGATTGGCACGTTGTTACAAACGCTGTAGATATGGAATCTTCAGCCTACAGTGTTCAATGGATATTGGGCCAGGCAAACAACACCGGGCATTCTCTTGCCTTGTTCTCGACAAAGCAGTTCGATACCATTGCTAGCGTCAGTCTGCTATGGAAAGCAGCTTGGGCCAACATGGAATCCGGTGTGATTACGAATGGCACGTATTATGTCGGGCCCCTTACGTACAAGATGCGCCCCGGAGATGTGTCGGATGCGCAGCAGCATGTCGGGCTGCGGTTCTTCGAGGGGTATCTTTGGGTAAGCGCAATGGAGGATCTATTCCGACGGGGCGTGCCCCGATCGTGGGAACTGCAGCAAGCCACGGGGCTGTCCCGGTGCTTCGAGTAGCTATGGCCTACGCCGAGTCTTGAGTAGATGGTGAACGGGTGCGGGTATGTTGAGCGACAAGCCGTGTCCAGAGGAACCACGATCCGGTCGGGAACGGATCGTGCTAGGGTATGCTCGCGGGCGCGGACGCGGACTCGACGTGGTTGCAGCAGCCAGCATCGTGCTCTCCTGCTCGGCTGCAGTTCCAGTTGCCGCCAGCTTCCTCCGAGAGAGCGTTATCTGGTATCCGCTCTGTCCAGTCTCTGCCGTGGTCTGCGCGGCCCTCCTGGGAGCGATCCTAGGTGCGTCTGCTGTGCGAAGGGCACGTGTCCGCGGTGCCGGCCGGACGCTTGCGCGCGCAGCATTGTTTCTCGGAGTGGCCGCGACAACCCTATGGGTGCTATTGTTGTCGCTATCTTGGCTAACTCGAGGAAATCCGGGGCTTGCTGCGCGGAGCACCTGTGCCATCTCGATGCAATGCGACAGCGGCTATATCTCGTTGTATGCGCAGGCACATGGTGGGCAGCTGCCGAAATCGCTTGATGACCTTGTGGCTAGCGGGGCTGCCTTGCCCCAGGAGCTGCAGTGCCCCAGCGCACGGGCCTCCAACACCTCCGTGTTCTACGCATACTGGGGTTCCGGTCTTCGTCAGCCTTGTGATCCGGGCGCAGTCCTCCTGACCGAATCCCTTCAGAACCACAACGGCAAGGGCATGAACGTTTGTTTTGCCGACGACACGGTGAAATTCATCGACGCCAAGTCGGCCAAGAAGCTCCTGGCCGAGCTGGAAGCCGGCCACAACCCGCCGCGCAACTGGCCATGACGACACCATCGCTACGGTCCCCATCTGGCAGCTCCTCGCGTTGGCCAACGGCGTCGAGGGCACGCCCCAGATCGAACCGGCCGCCATGTTCAAAATGCACATCGAGGGCCTCCCCGCCAACATCGCCAACACGGTCCAGGTCTCCAGCAGCCTGCTGCCCGGCGAGGGATACTTCGACCAGGCCAGCCCCTCATCGCCCGATTTCGAGTCGGCCTGCTGGAGCGTGATCTACGAGGCCGACGCCGACGAGACGCTGACGGCCGAGGCCAAGGCCCTGATCAAGCAGAGTCTGGGGATCAACGCCATCTGCGCAACGGAATTGACGACAACGATCCAGACGTGTGGCGGGGACTCTCAGACAGCGCATTTCGGCTCGCCACGCCTGATCCGCGTTGACACCAACCGGGATGGCGTCATTTCCTTTGATGGAACCAAGGATCTGACCAGCCCCCAGAGCCCTTACTGCTTCTGGCTGAACGATAACTGGGATCGGTACAATAGCGAGTATGATGACCATGAGGAGCTGAAGCCGCGGCGATTCGGGAATGATGCAAGCGACGATCAGATCGACAATGCTCGCGATCTGCAGGACTTTTTCCGTATCCGTATCAAGCCGCCGGCCTCCGAGAAGCTGCCCAGGCTGGTGGAGCAGACGCCCAGTTCCCGCCGCACCTTCCTCAGTTCGCTGGCCTGGAGCAGCCCGCGCATGCTGGTGACGATGGGATTGAAGAAGAAGACTAGTTGCAGGGCAACGTACTGGTCAAAGTGGAGAATGCGGTTGTGGGCCTTGTCGCGGGCGGTGGCGTGAGGGTGAAGACGATCCAGCAGCGGCGGGAGGGGTGAGGGGGAAATGACGAATGACAAAGGGCGAATGACGAATCCATGACGAATGACGAGAGGGGGCGGTGGCGTTGCGAGGAGGTGATCGCGGGGGAGGCGGGGAGGCGGGTTTGGGGAGCATGGTCATTTCTGGTCCTCGAGGGTGACGAAAGTGACGCTGTCGGCGGGAGAGTATACCTGAAAGGAGTAGTTGGGGCGGACGTCGGTCTGGCGGGTTTCAAGAGGGAGCAGTTCGAGGCTCCGGGGGGACCAGGAGCAGGTGCGGTCGATGCGCCAGGTGCGGATGAGCTTGCGGCCGGGGGTGAGGTTGGTGAGGCGGAGGTTGGCCAGGCGGTCCTGGGAAGGGTGGCCGAGGTTGACGAGCATGAGGGCGGTGGAGGAGTCGCCGCGGGAGGCGAGGATGCGGAGGTCTTTCTGGTCGGAGTCGGCGCGGAGTCGCTGGTTGCCCATGCGGGAGAGCAGTTGATAGACGAAGTACTGGGGTCGGGGCTCCTGGCCGACGCCGAAGAGGCCGAAGCGGTGGGGGACCTCGTTCCAGTGGTGGTACATGATGTCGGGGTTCTGGAAGAAAGGTTGGAACTCGGGCATATAGGCGACCTGGTCCTGGAGGTGGTAGTAGAAGGACCAATCGAGGCCCGCATCGAGCATGGCGATGATAGCAGAGGCAGCGATGGCGGCGCGGCGGGGATCGAAGGCGATTTCCTCGACGGAGATGGGGTCGAAGCCCTTGTTCCACTCGGTGACGAGCATTTCGGGGCGTTTGCCAAGGAACTGATCGACGATCTTGCGGTATTTCAGGACGAACTGGGCGTGCGAATCGACGTCGTCGGAGTAGAGGTGCCAGGAGATGAAGTCGAGGGGGAGCTTCTGTTTGGCGCAGGCGTCAACGAAGCGGGCGATGTAGTCGCTGGAGGCGTTGGCGACGGCGGGGCCGCCGACCTTGGCCTTGGGGAAGGTCTTGAGGATGGGTTCGATGGTCATTTTGTAGTATTCGGCGTATTGGGCGGGGTCGGGGATGAGGTAGGGGCAGCCGCCGTTTTCGCCGATGTCGGTTTCGTTGCCGATTTCCCAGTAGGTGACGATGGGTTTGTCGACGGAGTAGCGTTTGACGAGGGCGGCGATGAGTTGCTGCCATTCGGCGGGGTTGTTCGGTTGCCAGATGTTCTGGTCGAGTTTGGGGAAGAGGGGTTTGGGTTTGATGGTGATGGCGGCGACGACGTTGGCGCCGGTCTGGGCCAGCGAGTCCATGTAGGGGTCGAGCTTGCTCCAGTCGTAGACGTTGTGGTCGGGGTAGACGAAGAAGAACTCCTGGATAAAGATGCGGATGAGGCGGGGGTGGAGTTTGGCGACGCCGTCGACGACGCGAGGGGGGAGGGGGTTGGAGTTGATGCCGCCGTGGCCGAGGGTGTGGCGGAAGGTGTCGAGGGGGCCGGTGGTTTCGGTGGCGTCGACCGCGACGTTGGCCACCGGTAGGGCGGTCATGGAGCGCATCGGCGCCGGCAACGGCCGCGATTCCTCATCATCCGATACGGGCATTGGGTGCCTCCCAGCAGTGCCCGAACACCCCCCGATGAGAGCCAGCAGTCCTGCCGCACACAGCCACGCCCACCACCGTGTCAGAGAAAACATCCGCTGTCTCCTTCCCGCTTGATCCATTGCCTATTTGGCCTCAATATCGACGGCGGTCCAATGCTGCTCGAAGCCCTTGAGGATATTGGTGAGATGCAGGACCGGGCCGTGCTTGGCGCCGGGGTAGAGTTCCTCCAGTTCCTTATACGGAACGGTGGAGGAGACGACCATGGGGGTGTCGGCCAGACGCACGATGGCCATTTCGCCGTCGATGCCGTTGTCGTCGGGGAAGATGGAGAAGATGGCGTATTTGTCGTCTGGGGAGACGCAGGACCAGTAAACGTGTTTGTTGCGCTCGCCGTAGACGAGCTTACGTTCTTTGCCGTCGACGCTGGCCTGCATGATCATGGTGAAGCCGTAGCCATCGGCGAGGCCGGGCTGGCGGTGGGAGTGGATGATGTGCTTGTTGTCGTGGAAATAGTCGGGCGTGCAGTTGAGGTCGCGGGAGACGAGGGTGACTTTCTGGGTAGCGAGTTCGATGTCAACGATGTTCCAGTCGGCGCCGTCGACGTTGGCGCAGCCGGAGAGTCGTTTGCCGTCGGGTGACCAGTAGAGCTGCTGGAAGACGCCGAAGCGTGGCACTTCCTTGAGGAGGTTCTTGGTTTCGAGGTCGAAGATGCGGATTTTGCCTTCTTTTTTGTAGAGGCAGGCGATCTGTTTGCCGTCGGGGCTCCAGGAGGCCCAGGGGTATTCAGCGGGTTGACCGTGGACGACGACGTTGGATCCGTCGGAGTCGGAGATGACGAGCTGGCCGAACTGGCCGTGGAGGGTGTGGTTGATGTGCTCGGACTTGGGGATCCGGCGGTAGAGGATTCTCATGCCGTCAGCGGAGAAGCGGGCGTTGTTTTCGTTGTACTCGGGGGTGTTGGTGATGTTCTTGAGGTTGGAGCCGTCGGGGCGGCAGGTGAACAGGTCGTAGTCGCCGGACTTGCTCATGCCGGTGAAGACGAGGTAGCCGAGGGTGGAGACTTCTTTGGCGAGTTTTTGGGTTTCGTGGTCGGGGGCGTCGCCGGCGAGGGAGAGAGAGGGCAGCCAGGAGAGAAGGGCGATTGTCATCGCGATTGCCGTGCGGGAGAGGGCGGCTGAAACCGCGCCTACCAACCTCCCTACGGATCTGGTCATCGCGATGTGCTCCTTCCTGGTTTGCGATCAGTACTCTACCACCGCCGAGTACTTGGCCTCCGCGGGTTGCGGGATTCTTAGCCATTCCTTCCTTGTGTCGTAGTCGTTCCAGTCTCTGCCGTTGACGGTTAGTTTGCGCATGGGCTTGGCGTCGGGGTGGCGAAGGCGCAGGAGCAAGGCGGTGGGGCGGGTGCGCTGGGGCATCTGGATGGTCGCGGTGATCTTGTTGGAGGCGGCGGCGCTGTCGATTTTCATGGAGAGGGGGCCGAAATACGTGGGGGCGCGTTCGACCTCGATGGTTTTGCCGTCCTCGAGCCATTGGCGGGGGGTGGCCTGGAGGAGCAGAAGGGAATCGTCGTCGAGCTCGCGGATGAGCATGTTGCGGTAGAGCTCGAACCAGGCGCCGTCGGTGCTGGGGGGGCCGAAGTACTGGCCCCAGGTCCAGCGGTGCTCGACAGGCTCAAAGCAGGAGTGGCTGAAGGCGCAGGCCATCATGCTGTAGAAGGCGCGGATGGCGGCCTTGGGCTTGTCGCGGAGAAGGTAGACCGTGGCGTGCTGGTTGTACACGGGCTCGTTGGCCATTCCCCAGCCGTGGAGAAAGAGGTTGTCCTCGTGGTCGTGGAGGAGGAATTCGGTGAGGAGTGAATCATGGCGGAGCGCCTTGAGCCGGGGCAGGTGCATGGGGCCGGAGTCGACGTCGGTGGGGTACCACTGGGACATCATTCGGCCCGGGGTGAGGGACTCGGTGGGAACGTAAGGGGTCCAGGTGTGGTCGCGGAGCTGGACGAGGGGGGACTGCACGGCGGCGGCGGCGAAGGCGCGCTCGACGGAGAGGCGAAAGGCGTTGGCGGCGTCGGCGCACTCTTTGGCGCGGGGGTGGTCGATGCGTTGGAGGGCTCGGCCGAGCATGTCGAGGCCGGCGTAGACGTAGGCCTGGTTGAAGGCCCAGACGCCGACGCCGGTGAGGTCGTTGAGGGGGCCTTCGACGAGGCCGGCGGATGGGCCGGGGCGTTGGGAGCCGCGTTTGATCTCGGCGAGGCACCAGTCGAGGGCCTTGAGGGTTTGTGGGAGCAATTTGTCGAAGGACGGGCGGTCGCCGGAGAGGAGGAAGTTCTGAGCGACGGAGTACATCATGCCGGGGGTGTAGACGACCCAGTTGGCGTACCCGCCGACGTGGCCCGTGGGCTCCTGGTTGTTGCGGTACATGGTCTGGAGCTCTTCGACGGCCAGGTCGTGGTGGCCGCGGAGGTCATAGAGCATGTAATCGACGTAGACGGACTGGTTGATGGGCCAGGGGGTGCCATCCTGGCCGTAAGCGAAGTTGGAGTAGGGCAGATCGATGCGAACATTGGGTTCCTGGGCGCCGCGAGCAAGGTAGTCGGACCAGAAGCGGATGGTCGTCTCGCGGGCGTGGTCGTAGTCGAGCTGGAGCAGTTTCAGGGCGTCATCGGGCGCGAGCGTGGGGGAGGGGAGCTTGATGATCAGGTCGCGCGAGGCGGTGGCGGGCAGATCGAGCGAGAGGGTGAGACTGCTGCGGGCGGGCTTGGGGTCCTTTTGCGCCGGACGGGTCGTCGGAGGCTGCTGGGCGGTGTGCTGGGCGTCGATGCGTGCTTCCGGGGCTTGGATGGAAAGCAGCGGGGCGTGAGAGGGCGTTTGTTGGAGGAGCCAATTGCCGGGCGCGGCGGCGTTGAGTGTCATGGAAGGCACCGGCCGCTCGTGGATCAGCAGGACGGTGGCGGGTGTGTCCTTGTTGTCGAGGTTGGTGAGCCGGAGCCGCTGCATGAGCACGAGAGGGATGTTGCCTTGGCGCTGGGCGGCCGGGCCGTTGAGCGGGTAGGCGAATTGTTCCATCTCATAGCGGACGTGGTTGAGCTCGAAGACGGTGGTGATGATGGGCAGGCCGTCGAGCAGGCGCTGCTGCGGGATGGGTGGCGCGGCGTTGGGGGGGCGATTGGGCAGTTCGAAGGAGAGGCGCAGCTTGTCGGGGTTGCCCAGGTCGGGCCAGACGCCGGCGCGGCGGTCGATGCCGAATTTGGGGACGCTGCTGTCCCAGGCGAGGCCGACGACATGGCCCGGCGCGGGCTGTGACGGGTGCGTATAGCCGGGGCTGCCCATATCTTCCCAGCGGGAGGTGTACTGCTGGTAGGAGGCTTCGGGGTCAGCGGCGAGCTGGTCGAGGATGCGTTTGCCGGAGAGGGGTTGCAGGTCCTTCTGATGGTCATCGAAGGAGATGGGGTTGGGGCCGGTGGCGATGAAGACATCGAGCGAGGGGACCCAGAAGGCGTTGTTCTGGAGGAGTTTATCGATGGTGAGGGTGAATCCCCGGGTTCCGTCGCGCTCCAGTTGGACGGTGAAGCGGCGCGGGTCGAGGTTGTAGGCGGGGTCGGATTTGAGGCGGCGGGCGGTGTCGTGGTCGGAGAGGCGGATGAGATCGGCCCAGATGGGGTTTAACTATTCGTAGCCGTTCACGGCCTCGTGGCCGGTCAGGCTCCCGATGAGCCTGACGACGAACAGAGAGTATACCCCCCCCGCAAAACGCGAGCCAATTCTCGACAAAACGCGCGGTAAAACTGCGGTGATTCG
>Ga0315284_10017164_pt1 | contig 10262 bp, 11 predicted proteins | sample YL17G09_16_MG_FD_203696 | JGI IMG/M metagenome (GOLD analysis project Ga0315284, IMG submission 203696) | Sediment microbial communities from Yellowstone Lake, YNP, Wyoming, USA - YL17G09_16 | ecosystem: Environmental > Aquatic > Freshwater > Lake > Sediment | place: USA: Wyoming | collected...
TGAATACCCAGAAGTAGATAGTGGATTAGCAAATCACGGTTCCAGACCGCAAGAGACGTGTTGGTATCCCCGCGTCAATCGTCAATCGTAAATCGTCAATCCCAAGCCGCGGCTGTCCCCAATAACCTGGGCTGATCCAGCGTAATCGACCGTTTCAGTGTCCGTGGGCAAGATCGCTGAATACCCAGAAGTAGATAGCGGATTAGCAAATCACGGTTCCAGACCGCAAGAGACGTGTTGGTATCCCCGCGTCAATCGTCAATCGTAAATCGTCAATCCCAGGGGGCTGTCCGCAAATATCTGGACGGACGCAGTCTCGTCAACCGTTTCATCGCATGTCGCCAAGATCTGCGAATGCCCAGAAGTAGGTTGCGGATTGACAAATTACGCTTGAAGTCTGTCACAGACGTATCGGTATCCCCGCGTCAATCGTCAATCGTCAATCGTCAATTCCAGGAGGCACCCCCGCGTCAATCGTCAATCGTAAATCGTCAATTCCAGGGGGCTGTCCGCAATTCTCTGGTGAGTTCTGGTATCCTTATATACTTGCTGTTTCACAGAACAATCAGGAGAGCAGAATGGACGATGATAACTATCCGCCGCAGGACCACTCGCCCCACAAAGCGTATCAAAACCTGCGCTTCCTCAAGAGCAAGGATGCGCGGCTGATCCGGATCCTGAGCGAGTACCTCGAGCCTGCCGCGCGGCTGAAGTGGCAGCACGTCGAAGACACGATTGTTTTTTTCGGTTCCGCCCGCGCGGTTCCTCTCGAAGAGTCGCAAAACCACTTGGCTCTTCTGAAGCAGCGTCTTGACTCGGGCTCGGAGCCGGATGCTTCTCTGCAAACCGAGATTTTGCGCGCCGAACGGCAGGTCAAGCTGTCGCGGTATTACGAAGATGCGGCCGTGCTGGCCCGGCTGGTGACGCAATGGTCCAGGACTTTGAGCAAAGGCCCGAAGCGCCTCATGGTTTGTTCCGGCGCGGGACCTGGAATCATGGAAGCGGCGAACCGCGGCGCCAGCCAGGCCGGCGAACAGTCGATAGGCTTTTCGATCAGCCTGCCCATGGAACAGCGCATTAATCCTTTTGTTCCGCCCGAGCTCGCCTTCCAATTCCACTACTTTTTCATGAGAAAGTTCTGGTTCGTATACCTGGCGAAGGCGCTGGTCATTTTCCCCGGCGGCTTTGGCACACTGGACGAAGCCTTCGAGGTTCTGACGCTGGTTCAGACCCAGAAAACGCGCAAGCGAATGCCCGTATTGATGTACGGCTCTGAATATTGGGAAGAAGTGCTGAACTTCGATGCCATGGTCCGCTGGGGTACCATTGCGCAAGAGGACTTGTCGCTGATCCATCGCTCCGATGATCCGGAGGAAGCATTCGCCTATCTGAAGGCCGAATTGAGCAGGATCTGGAATTTGTAAGATCCCGACCTCAGACCTCAGACCTCCGACATCAGACCAAAAACTCTTGAGCATGCCGAGGTCGGAGGTCGGAGGTCGGAGGTCGGAGGTCGGAAGTCGGAGGTCGGAAACGTGAATACATTTCTACTGGAACGCGAGTATCCCGAGGCGCCGCCTTCTCCAAAGGACCACCGTCATCCGACGGAGCGGGACCGTGATCGCATCCTGCACAGCTCCGCCTTCCGCAGGCTCCAGGGCAAGACCCAGGTTTTCGGCATCGGTCAGGCTGATTTCTACCGCACCCGCTTGACCCACAGCATTGAAGCGGGCCAGATTGCGCGCGCCATCGCCGACAACATGCTTGTGGAAGAGCCGCGGCTGAAAAGTTGTCTGAGGCCGGAACTGGCGGAGGCGGTCGCGCTCGCGCACGATCTGGGGCATCCGCCGTTCGGACACGGAGGGGAAAGAACCCTGGATGCATGTATGAAGGATGTCAGTGGGCGCGCGCGACTGCGGGGCAAAGGAACTTTGCGCTTTGAAGGAAACGCGCAAACCTTTCATGTGCTGGTGGCCGCCGAACCGAAATCGCCGTCCTATCCGGGACTGAACCTGACGCGCGCGACTCTGGCGGGAGTGATGAAGTATCCCTATGAGCAGGATACGGGAAACGACAAGTTCATCTTTGCCTCGGATGCGGGAACCGCCCGCTGGGCGCTCCGCGACGGCACGAATCTCGTGACCGCGAAACAGATGGAGAAAGGCGGCAGGCCGCTGACGTCCATTGCCTGCCAAATCCTGGATTGGGCTGACGACTGTGCTTACTCCATCCACGACGTTGAGGATGCGCTGCAAGCTCAGTTCCTGCGCCCGGGAGATCTCACCGATGCGAGGTTCGCGCAGCGCGTGCTCCAGCACTTCGAGGAAACCAGGGAAAGCGAATGCGTCCCGGAACTGACTCTGCAGGAAATCCGGGAGCGGCTGCGCGCATTGAAGCAACGTGTTCGCCCTCCCGAGAGCGGGGATGAAAGGGCCCACCGAAAGGAGGCGCTGCGAAACATTCTCAACGAGCTGATCACCGAGGTCAAGGTTCAGCCGCGCTCAGGCTCGCAGCGGGATGACTTTGCCTGGGCCCTGATTGTGCCCACGGAATCGAGGATTCTCTCGGCTTTGTGCAAGTCCATCATTTGGGAAGCGGTGATTACGGACCCCCGAGTGGCGGCGATGACCACCAAGGGCAAAGAGATTCTCCATGACTTGTTTTACCTGCTGGTGGAGGAGCTGGTGGAGAAGCAAAGCGATGCCCTCTTCCCGCGCTACTACCGGCCCATCATCGCAGAGTCGATGGGCAAGGGGGAGTGCGAAGCCGCTCGCGGCGTGTGCAACTTCCTCGCGCTGCTCACCGATATGGATGCCCTCCGCCTGCACGCCCTTCTGCGCGGCTCGAAAGCCTCCTCCATCTTCGATTTGCTTTGACCCGGGCAATCCTACGAGTGGCCAAAAAGCAGCCACGAATGTCACGACGCAGCAAAGCCGCAACCAAGATTGGCGAAAAGCAGACGGGGCGCTGCGAACAGAGCCGCGCGCGTCAGCGAGCGGATATCAAAAAGTCTGTTGGCTCGAGAGGCAGGATTTTCAAATATCCGCTTGCTGACGCGCGCGGCTCCGTTCGCGCTGATTAATTTTGCCGAAAATGTGAATTTTATCGGAAAAGCACAATTTTACGGCGTGGTAATACGAATGGGTAAGAAGTTTGTGACATTCGTGGCTGCCTTTGTTTTTCAGGGGGAGCCGCAGCGGCGGCGGATCAGGCCAGGAGGTCGAGGTTGCGCTGCCTGGCCGGCGGCGCGTCATAGGGAGAGCGCATCTGCGAGGGCATGCCCGCGCCATGCGCATCTTTCGCATCACGGTCCTCAGTCGCCGCCTTCCGCACGCGGCTCTTGTGCCTGCCCGATTCGACGGCCTCCGGCAGACGCCGGAGAGAGTCATCCGTGGAAACGGTGGCATGCGCGCGCATGACCGGGTCTAAGGGCTCCTGCGGCAGGCTTTTGGGTTTCGCAATGGCATCCGAGCCTTCCTGGGATTGGCCGGAGGAACGCTTTATGGAAGGGCCCGAGGTTGCGGGCGAGCGCGAAAATCCCTGCGAAGAGGTTGCGTTTAGCACGTCACTGATGTTCAATGACATAAGTCCTTCGGTTCAACCAAACCAATATTCAATAGCCAGACATCTGGCAGGTTGTAGCCGAGGGGACAACGCTTCGTTGGGACATCCGCCGTATCGGCAACGCCCCACCGAAACATTATTAAAGATTGACGATTGACGATTGACGATTGACGAATTATTGCCAATTGACGATTTACGATTGACGATTGACGAATTGTTGCCAATTGACGATTGACGATTGACGGGGCTGTACTGCATCCTTGGCGTCAGCCATAAATCGCGGTAGGCGGCTGTCCTCAAATAACTGGACGGATGCGCACTGTCAAATGTCTCGCCGTATGTCAGCAAGATCGATGAATGCCCAGAAGTAGCTGGCGGATTAACAAATTGCGTTTGAAGTCTGACATAGACGTATCGGTTTCCCCGCGTCAATCGTCAATCGTCATTCGTCATTCGTCAATATCCTCGAGGGGGATTATGCCGGATTCTATATTCGTGGCAGGGGGAGTACTGGTACCGGGGGAGGCGCTCGAGGTGAAGGCGGTGCGCGCTTCCGGTCCAGGGGGACAGAATGTCAACAAGGTTGCCTCCAAGGTCGAGATTCATGTCGATCTCGGCCGCATTCAGGGAATGGGGGATGAAAGCCGGCAGCGGCTGCTTCGTCTTGTGGCTAAAAGGCTGGACAGCAGCGGCAGGCTCCTGGTCACGAGCCAACGGACACGAGATCAGCAGCGAAACCTGGAGGATGCCCGGCGCAAGATCCACGACTGGATCGCGCAGGCGCTGGTGAAACCGAAGAAGCGCATCGAGACCAAGCCCAAGCCGGTGAGTCGCGAACGGCGGCTCGAGGAAAAGAAACGCCACGGCGCGCGCAAAGCCGGCCGCCACGTCCCCTCTTCGGAAATTGAGTACTGAGTACTGAGTGTCGAATGAGGAGCTCTGTCATTGGCACCAGCACAGCAGTTGTCGTAAAGTCCATTTATCACTCAGCACTCAGCTGCGATTCAGACAGTGGATTTTGCACGCATGATGGATCATAAGCAAACAGAGCCGCGCGCGTCAGCAAGCGGATATTTGAAAACTTTTTAGACTTCTTGGACACGAACTGTATGACTTTAACCTATCCGCTTGCTGACGCGCGCGGCTCTGTTTGCCCGGCTATGTTCTACTGTCTGAATCGCAGAGTACTCAGCACTCAGTACTCAGTACTGAGAGTATGTTATGATCCGGTTGGAGGTTGACCGACGATGACGAAAGCATTCCATCCGCCGCAGAGAATCCTGCTTGGACCGGGGCCGAGCAATGTTGAACCGCGTGTCCTGCAAGCCATGATGGCGCCGTTGCTCGGCCACATGGATCCCGTTTATTTCGAGTGCATGAACGAGATCCAATTGCTGATGCGCGCCGTGTTTGAAACTGAAAATCGGGTGACCTTCGCGGTCCCGGGAACCGGGGGCGCGGGGATGGAAGCGTGCCTGGCCAATCTCATTGAAGAGGATGAAGAGGTGGTTGTCTGCGTCAACGGCTTCTTCGGCCAGCGCATGGCTGAGCTGGCGGCGCGCTGGGGCGGCAAAGTAATCCGGGTCGAGGCGGAATGGGGCCGGCCATTCGACATGCAGCGGGTCCGTGATGTGTACAAAAACTCGAAGGCCCGCATCCTGACCATGGTTCACGCGGAAACATCCACGGGCATGCGCAATCCTATTGAAGAGCTGAAATCGTTGCGCGATGTGCGCGATGTCATTCTGATCGTGGATTCGGTGACTTCGCTCGGCGCCCATCCCGTCGGCATTGACCGCAATGGCATTGACGCGAGCTACTCCTGTACGCAAAAAGGAATCGGTGCACCCCCTGGACTCGCCCCTGTTACTTTCTCAGAGAGCGCGCTGGAGAAGATCCGTGGCCGCAAATCCCCGCCCAGAACCTGGTATCTTGACGTACAGCTGCTCGACAAGTACTGGAACACGGAACGGGTCTACCACCACACGGCCCCGGCATTGATGAGCTATGCCTTGCGCGAAGCGCTCGCCATCATCCTGGAAGAAGGCCTGGAGGCCCGCTGGCAGCGGCATGAACGCAACAGCAAGGCCTTTGTGGCCGGCATCGAATCGATGGGGCTCGGAATGCTGGTCGCCCCGGAGCACAGGCTCTGGTCGTTGAATACGGTCAAGATCCCCGCGGGCGTCGATGATGCAAAAGTGCGGTCATTCCTGCTCAATCAGCACAACATCGAGATCGGCAGCGGCTTCGGCGCGCTCAAGGGGAAAATCTGGCGTGTGGGCTTGATGGGAACGAACAGCACCGAAAACATCGTCCTGCTTCTATTGTCCGCTCTACGCAGTGCCTTATCTCTTTAGTGCTGAGTGCTGAGTACTGAGTGAAAGACAAAGACGAATACCTCGGTGCTTTTGCTCAGTACTCAGCACGCAGTACTCAGTACTATTTGATCCAGATTTTTACGACGCGTGGACCGTTGCGGAGGGTCAGGATATTGGTAGGGCTGAGTCGATTCAGGCTCTCCCAGATATTGTCGATGTCGAAGCCCTTCTTGCGTATCTCCGCCTTGGTGGGCTCGTCGAGTGCTGCTATGGCAAGCTGGGCGAGACTCACCGGAAAGTTCAATTCGACCGTGGCCGGCTTGTTTTCGCCGGCATCGAAGATCTGCAGGTGAAACATCTTAACCTGGGTATCGCCGGGCTTCGGCTTGCTCTTTGCATCTTTTTGCGGTTCGGGCTGGGCTAGAGCCGCAGGATCGATTCTCAGCAGGGCAATCGAGGCGGGATTTACAAATTCCGGCTCCTTTTCCTTAGTCATGATCTCTTTAAGGATCGGAACACACAAGGAGTTCAGCTCGCGATCCTTCAGATGGCTGCAGCCGATGGCGGCTAGATAGCGCACTTCTTTGGCGGGATTTTTCAATGCCGTGACCAATCGGCTGCGATATGCATTTTTCCCCTGCTCGACCAGAGACAGGGCCAGTTCCACGACCCTTTTTCCGGCCTCCGTAGCGAGGAAGGGTTCATTGGGATATTTCTGCAGGAACAGTTCGTAGGCGAGCAAAGCTTCCTCAGGCTTCTTTTGCAGCCTAAGACAGTAAGCGGAGTGATAATAGGCCTGGGGCAGGAGGCTGCTCTGGGGAAACTCGCGGATCAGGCGCTGGAAAGTCAGGCGCGCATCTTCCCATTTCTGCTCCATCATCAGGATTTTCGCCTGATTGAGCATCTCCTGATCCTTCGCCGGAGCGGATGCAAACGAGCTGATGGCCCCCAGCGCAAACGCCGCAATCAGAACCAGCGTCAATCCCCTGCTATTCATCGGCAACTCCTTTTTGGATTGACGAATGACGATTGACGAATGACGAATGAAAATCCCTTCCCTTCAATCGTCAATGGTAGATCGTGTATCGTCACCCCAAAAGCTTCCCTTCCTTCAATCGTCAACCGCAGATCGCCAACCACCACTCAAAAAGGTCCAATTTCCACACTCGTCAATCGTCAATCGTAAATCGTCAATCCACAATTCCGGGTTGCATCAGATCGATACGAAGCAAGAGTTGTTTGCTTTCGATAAAGCGCTCCATGCCGCGAACGGCATCACCTGTTTCACATTCCTGCGACATGGACAGGTTGACGAGGAAGGTCTCCAATTCATCGCACAGGGATTTGGCGCGGGCCACGTCGGGGACGCGCAGATCGGCTTCCAGCATGCGCTTCTCCTGCAGGAGCTGGCGCGCGCGCGTGACCTCGAGGGAAACGTCATATCGGTCATTGGTGCATGTCTTTTCGGCGCTGATCAGGTTCAGGAGGAGGTCATGGCAACCGGAGAGATATTGCGCCGTGGCCCCGCGCGCATAGGCCGTATGCATCCGGTTCAGGAAGGCCTCATTGCCCGTGGCCACCAGTGCCGGTGCAGCTGCCGGGGGCGCCGGGGTCTGGAAACGCAGCGTCCAGATCAGTCCGACGACGATGGGGAGGAAAGCCAGGGTAACGTAAGCCCATTGCGGCAGGCTCAGGCCTGCCCAGCTCCGCCTCGTTTTCGGGAGCGATTGGGCGCGGGCGGCGAGCTTTTCCGGAAGGCACTGCCAGGCCAGATTCTGCTCTGGTTCGAAAAGTTCCGGATCTGTCAGCCATGAGCGGACAGTTCCGATCTGCGCGGCTTCCCGGCTGCAGGCGGCACAGCCGGCGAGATGCTCTTCGACCAGCTGTCTCTGATCCGGGCCGAGCGCTTCTTCGGCATGAAGGACGAGCATTTCCCTGATCGTTTCGCATTTACTCATAATTCAGCGCTTCTTTCCGCTCGAGGAGCATCCCTTTGAGGCCCATGATCGCCTTGTGCAGATTGGATTTGACCGTGCCCAGCGGGCACTCGAGCTCCGAGGCAATTTCTTCCAATCTCATGTCCCCGAAAAATCTCAAGGAGACGACCACGCGCTGGCGCGGCGGCAAACGGCGCACGGCCTCCTCGAGGAGGCGCCTCCGTTCCCGGCCATGCATCTGGCCGAGGGGATCGTCTGCCGGGCGTGTGGTCATGGATTGGTGCACCTGGGTTTCCATCACATCCTCCAGCGATGAGGTCCGCCCTCGATCGGACCGGCGGTAGCGATCGATGCTGGCGTTGATGGCAATCCGGTAGAGCCAACCGGCGAACGAGAGGCGGTGATCCCAGGTATGGCGGGCGGTATATACCTTGAGGAAGGTATCCTGGAGCACTTCCATGGCGTCTTCCGTGTTGTGGATATACGAGCAGATGACGCGGTAAGCCTTTTTCTGGAAGCGCCGGACGAGTTCCTGGTACGCATACATATCGCCTTGCTGGACCTGTTTCATCAGGTCTTCAGTCGTGCTGGAGGCGGGCTCGTCGGAAATCCCTTGTTGGGCCATGGATTTCAAAAGTGACGCCTGTCCGTTGGATGCATCCACCCAGGAAAGGGAGTCAAGGGGCGCGCGCTTGCGCCGGCTGGATCAGCAGTCGAGGCTGCGCGCCTGGAACTGGTTTTCCACCATCGCATCCATCTTTTCTCCTTGCCCCGGGGATCGGGAATTTCCGGACCCGCATCTTCGTCTACGAGTTCAGGATAAGGAGGGTTCACTTCCTCACGAGAGGCTAAGCCTTTTTACGGATTATGGCAAGCCCGGAAGCGTCCCCAATGGAGTTGCAGCTTCTTGAGGAAAACCCTGTTGAAAACCTGTGCAAGCCTGTGGATTTTCTGTCAACCGCCGGCGACCTTGCACCATATCTTATTGATTAATATAATACTTGTTGTTGAGTAGGCCCCAGCCGCCGAGACTGTCTCAAGAGTGCAGCGCCGGAGGCGCGGAAGAGATTAGCCCCGGGCGTGAGCCCACATCGTTGTACACAAGTTCGAGCTCAATGACGACGAGCCAGCACTTGTCATAAACTAGACGTATTTATGGTGTTATACAGCCTCAATAATCCGGCCTTCGCTCTGTGCCGCCGGCTTTGCAGAAACATAGGCTGCGCATGATGTCACAGGCCCAGGCTTCTACGAAGGGCCCGACACGAGAATAACAAGTATGCCGATGCTTCCTTGACTGGAGTCTCCGTTTGCTCATTCGAAGGCATGAAAGAATGAATCCAGAGGCCGTCGTGATTCTTGGGGAGAATCGGCGAATCTGATAGGATATCTCCATGGGTAGAAGTGTGTACGTTGAAACGACGGTCGCGAGTTACTTCACTGCCAAGCCAAGCCGCGATCTCATGATTGCCGGCCATCAGGAAGCCACTAGAGAGTTATGGCCCAAGTTCACCTCCGAATACGAGCCGTATGTTTGGGCATTGGTTTACGAAGAAGCGGGAAGAGGCGATCCGGATCAGGTACAGATGAGACTCGCGGCTCTCAAGCCATTCCCCATGCTCGATATTGACGAAGATGCTCGAAGTTTGGCGGAAAAGATCATTGCGGGCGGAGGAATACCAGAGGAATATCCGGAGGACGCCCTTCATATTGCCATAGCTGCTGTCAACGGCGTTGACGCCCTCGTTACGTGGAATTTTGCCCATTTGAACAATCCGTTCACGCGCATTGTGGTCCGGCGGATTGTTGAGAATGAGGGATACTTGTGTCCCGAAATCTGCTCACCTGAAGAATTGCTGGGAATTGACAAATGAAAGACCCAATCGTTGAAGAAGTCCGGAAATATCGGATGGAGCATACACGAAAATTCGGGGCCGATCTTGCGGCAATCTGTGCCGACCTACATTCCATTCAAAACGAATCGGGACACGAGGTCGTCCGGCTCCCACCGAAAAAGCCGGGGTCTGTGAATCGCGACGCGGGTAAACAGCGTCCCTGAACCCTGGTTTTATTCAGTGCCGGCGGCGATTCTCTGCGTCCGCACTCCATGCCACTTCGGCCACGAGAACCGGCCTTACCGGATATCACTCCGCACGTGATGGGGGAATGTGTGTCTGTCGCTTGGAGATTGGAGAGAACGGATTCAGGACATCCTCGATGCCGTTTCAGATTCCTTTTGAGATTGATCGATGGCCCCGCGCAGTTCTTTGCGCGTCAACTTGCGCAATTCGGTATCCGGAGTGCGAAGCACGCAATCCCAGGAGTGAATGCCGGAATCCCAGAGGGTACGTTCCGTGCCAATCCCGATGCCCGGGAGATGGCAAAATGTGTTTCTGCAGCAATAGTTCAGCCCATTGGAAGTACACACTTCACGGGTCGATGG
>Ga0315284_10017166_pt1 | contig 10261 bp, 16 predicted proteins | sample YL17G09_16_MG_FD_203696 | JGI IMG/M metagenome (GOLD analysis project Ga0315284, IMG submission 203696) | Sediment microbial communities from Yellowstone Lake, YNP, Wyoming, USA - YL17G09_16 | ecosystem: Environmental > Aquatic > Freshwater > Lake > Sediment | place: USA: Wyoming | collected...
CGACGCTGCGGCAGCCCTGCGAGTGGTGCAATACTATCAAAGGCGTAATCATGTGGCCCATATTTCACACCGCAAAACCACGCTCAAGCGGCTTGCGGCTTTGGGCAACCTTGCGCTGTAATATTAAGGACTTCCATGTTGCCCCCCCCATTCAGCACTATCATCTGGCACTACAATAGAAGGCCCCCTGGGGTCGCCAGGCACTGACGTTGTTCATGCACCATAGTATATTAGAGTTTTGCGGAGAAGTCAAGACCTCAGAATTCGTTGCGCCTCTCTTCAATAGAACTGACTGGCCCTTGCCAACCTCTGCCACAGAAGGCCGGAGGTTTTCCCAGTCGGCAGGGGCATTTCGCTGGGGGCCAGGGTTTTCACACTGCCCGCCCGGTGTTTCGAGGTAGGGCGGGTTCATTCCCCAACGGCCTGCCAGCCACATTTCTACTGTAGAAAATCACACCGATCACACGGGCGTGCTATCATCGCGCGCCGGGAGGTATCTATGTGGTACATATGCTACGCCGTGTTCGTAGTCCCAACTGCCATCTCCGTTGCGCTGGTGGCGCTGGATGCCTGGGTCTACCAGGAGTGGCCGCCGGTGATCTGGAGGGTGCGCAGACCACATGCCAGGAGGATGAGCAGATGATGCCTGAAGAGCGGGCCGCGATCGTGGCCTGGCAACTGCTCGCGCCGGCCACACCCATCGAGCGGTTCAAGGGCCAACTGGAACAGCAGACTCATCCCGAATGGAACCGCGCCATCTGCCTGATCTCCGATGCCATCCGCGATGCCGAGGCCGAAGTACGAGAGGCAGCGCGGGAAGCCATCGAGGGCTGGCGCGAACGTGAGTACAGCCTGGAGGCAGACCTGGCCAAGGAAGCCGACGCGGAACGGTCTGTGGAACCCGATCCGGAGGAGTACCCGGAAATCCCGGACTGGGTAAGGATATACGACGTGGTGGAGGCTTCCTGATGAAACGCGCGATTGTACTGGCCGGCGTATCCGGCATGGGCAAGACCCACACCAGGCTGAATGATCCTGAACTCAGGGACCTTCCCTACCTCGACATCGCCGACGTGTACCGGCAGTTTCCTGAGCTTGACTGGATGGAAGCCTTCTGGGCGCTCGTCAAGCGGATCAGGGAAGCCCTCAAGAACCACCCCACTGTGGTGATCGAAGGGTACTTTCTGCCGAACAGTACAACCCGCCGCTTTCTACTGAACGATATGAGGGTGGCCGGTGTGCAAGTGGAAGTGCGCGACCTCTGGGCACCCTTTGAGGTGTGCCAGGAGCGGATCGCCGCCCAGTATGAACGTGGGGAGATTTCTACCGTAGAATGCCGGCGGCGGATTGAACTGCTCAAGCAGTGCTGGAGACCACAGGAGGGCGAATGAGCGAACTAGAAACGGGCGAAGAACGTGAGTATGAATTGCTGGTGCCGTTGGGGCACGTCCAGTGCCCCAACGTCGTGGAGTCTGGCCAGGCTGCCACACAGGCAGAGCCGGTCTACGTTCTCACGAGGGGAGAGGTCGGCGGCATATGTGGCATTTCAGATGCCTCACCTGTTAGAGAGTGTCCGGTAGTGAAGTGTACCAACGAAGGCTCTGGCGCGGCGCGCAGACCAGGCGAACGCCTCTGAGTCAGAGGAGGAGGGCACAACAGGCGGGGCAGTGACAGCGATCGCCCACTGCAACCGAACAGCGGAAGCAATTCGCCGGTTCTACACTGTCGAGAAATTGGAACAGAAACTCGGATTGAATTAGCAGAGGGCTGTACTCAGTTCGTTGAGGTCTGCTTGTTTCCTGCCCATATAGATGCCGTATCCCAGGTGTGTAAACAGGCTCTTGATGACCCCAAGGGAGGGCGTGATCTCCTTCGCATACTTCCTAAAGCCTGCGTTACTCGCGTACAGGCCGACGAAGCTTCTCCACGCCTGTAACCGGTCTAATAGATCTTGAAAATCCAGCCCTCTCATCTCATTGAGCCGCTGGCTGAGCGCGTTGAGCCGGTGGGTGCTCACCACGACGTCGGTCAGGCCAACACCTGCCAACAAGGCCTGCCAGCCATCCGGCGCCAGGAACTTTGCCTGTGCCATCGTGCGACCGACGTATGCGACCAACTCCGCCGGCGGCGGCTTTAGCCAGGTGCCCTCATTCAGGCCAACGTACCCACCTGGCTTTGTCACCCGCACGTACTCGCTTACCGCTCTCTCAGGATCTTGCGGAAAAGCGGTGACGGATTCGCAAATGACGGCGTCGAACAGGCCAGCCTCGAACGGCAGGTTCTGGGCGTCGGCGGTTCTGAACTCACACTTGTGCTCGATGGACCTTCGTTGGGCCCGTTTCGTGGACCATGCGACCATCTTGTCCGAGAGGTCTACACCGATCACCCGGCACCCATAGCGTTTTACGAGGTGACAGGCCGTGATGCCAACGCCGCAGCCCACTTCCAGGACGTACTTGTCCTGGTCTACGTGGCATAAGGCGGCGAGTTCGTCGGTGGCTTCTGGTCCCCCCATGTGCTTGGTGACGCCCCAAAAGGCTTGAATCTCAAAGTAAGAGAATTCCGGTGCGGCGGTCGAGATCTCTTTACGCTCCATGTTGGCCCCCATTATGCCCGATCTGGATGCAGTTCCTTCTGCATCGAGTACCGTGTGTACCCGATGGGCATGTTCTCCAGTACACCGAACACGGTGTAACCGTGCTTCTGGTAAAACGGCAGCGCCTGGAAATCCTGTGAGTCAGTCAGGGTGATCGTGTATGCGCCGTTCATAAGGCAGATAGATCGCAAACGTGCAGACGTCATCTCCCCTGAGCACGCTTTCCAACACCTCCACTTTTACCGGCTCTTGCAGAATCTCTTCCCAGATGCCCTTGTAGAAGCCCGCCCCGCAGTAGCAGTATACCACAGGGATCGTTTCCGCGCCTTTCAACACCTCCCGCACCCTCGGGCAATGGCAGTAGTACTGCCGCCGCTTTTCAGGGTCCGTCTCGTGCATGTACTCGACCAGGGTACCACTCTTGGGGATCTTGGTAGCGACGATCGTGCTCCTATCCCGCACCCCCGCCACACCCCACCCTCTCTGCACGACGTCTGCGACGAGCTCGTCGCTGAGCCTGAGGGTGTCCCTCAGAAACGTCTCGAACCGCTCTTGCAGCATGCGGTGGGCCAGATTGAGGTCTCCGGTCGCCTGAACCATGCGCTTGATCTCTTGTAGATCCGCTTTTGGGTATTGGCACGCACAACCCATCATAACCCTTCTGCTTCTCTCTTCACCCACCAGGGCCTCCAGGCGCTCCATCGCCTCCCGGGTCCACTGGATCACGGCCGGTGTGCTGGCATCTGAGGCCAGGGCTTCGCTGCCTGCCATCACTTGTTTGCGGATCTCTTCTCCGGCCACTTCATCCAGGCAACCGGAGAGTTTGGCCAACCACATCTGCTCAAAACCTCGTCGTTCCGACATATCCCCCTCTCCTGATTGCACCTCTATGTGAACCCCGTTTCTCCATTATACAGACGTGGCTTCGCTTTCATTTCTCTTACGCAGGCTCCCTACAACTCACTGCCGGGCCGCTTGAAGGTGGCCCGGTAGCCCACCGGTTCAAAGGTCCATTGCCCGAATCCGGGATAGGCCTCGAATCGCGCAGGGATCAGGCTCACCAGTTCCCAGCCCTGTGCGCCGTGCTCCTCCAGGATCGCTTGCAGGCCGACCAATGGAGGCCGGTCGTCGCGCACGACGACCCAGTTCTTGTGCTTCTTACGGTCATAGCCGATGTCGAACGTCAGGTATTCCCACACCACCATGTTCAATCCCTCCTCACAGAGCCCCCAATGCAGCGGGGGAGTACAGTGACCGCCTGCCCACCATCAGGCGCCATTCCCTCTATTGTGCCGGTTCACGACCTCGCCGGCAACTGCACCAACGGCCAGGCCAGCCCCAACGGCAACTCCGAGACTGACGACGGCACCCGCGAGGGCTGTGTCGCTTACCGCGATGATGACCGCGATCGCCAGCACCAACCCGACGACGACGCCCACGCCGATACGGCTCGTCCTTTCGGAAAGTGGATCATTTGTCCTCCCAGCCATACCTGGTCCCCCCATCCAGACTCCCATGTGCTCCCAGTATACCCGCGAACTGGGTGAGTCGTCATCCCCCAAGTAGGTGATTTGGAGGTTGGAGGTTGGAGGTTGGAAGTTGGAAGTTGGAAGTTGGAGGTTGGAGGATAGGTACTTGGGCCGATAGTGATTGCGCTGGGATTCGACGGTTTGCTAGGCCACTTATCGGGAATCGTAAACCTTCGCCCGCTCATCAATCCAGCGCAACAGGGAATAGCAGACCGGCTCGAACCACCTCGTCCAGAAACGAACGGCCAATACGTTCACGGCCTCAAAGTCCACCGCGCAGCGCGCATACCCCTCCGCCCGCGCCCACTCCAGGCACTGGTTCAACAGTGCCGTGGCGACGCCCCTGCCCCGCGCTTCCTCCTTGATGAATGCACTCTCGATGCTGATCGTCTGCTCGTCCTGCACGATCTCACATCCGCCTACGTGCCCCGGTTCCAGCGCCATGCAGCCCACCGGCTCTCCTCCCTCGTAGGCCAGCCACAGCGCGTGTCCCGGCTTTTTCAACCATTCCTCAGGCTCCTCCAGGTCGTGGATGAAGAAGGTCGGCGGTGCGGCCACGTGCCGCTCCAATGCCTTGATCAGCGGTGTCACCTCCCGGGCGTCTTCCACACCCGCCCGCCGTAACTCCACCTCCGCCACATGACCCTCTACCGGCGTCAATTCCCGCACCCCATCCACGGTCACCATTCCGAACCCCAGCCAGTGCCAGCCCTCGATGCTCGCCCGGTCGTGCGCCGGCAGTGTCAGTGCATGGAGGAAACAGCCATCCGCGACCCAGCGCGCCGAAAGATGGCAGTACATTTCCTCGTACACGCGCCGGCTCTGTCCCAGATCGGCCCCATTGGCCCATTCCGGGCTATACAGGGTCCGCTTGCCCATCCACTCGGCTATCACGAATCCGGTCATGAAGCCGACCAGGCGGCCGCCACGCGTGGCGACGACGCCGTCGGCCTGGCCCATGATGCCACGCAGCAGCCCCACGATCGTGTCTGGCTGCTCGTAGCGAGGGGGCAGAATCGGCAGTTGCTGGCGCAGCGCCCGGTAGCGGACGCTGACCAATGCGGCAGCATCTTCCAGGTGCTCTTGTCGTAGCGTAGCGATCTGAAGCGACATGGTTTATCTCCTATGAACATCCAGATGATTCGATGATTCTCGTCAGCCATTGTGGGGCCCTGAAATCCGTCACCACTATGAAGCGTCCTTGCTCCCAGTCAGGGTACGGCTTGATATCCAGGACAGGGGTCCCATCGTAAGCGTCAAGGCCTCGTACCCACAGGACGTTCTCCTCGCGTCTGATGAGTTCCACCAGGGTCAGCCCAATCGGATTGGGATGAATGGGAGACCTGGCGGCCAAGATTCCGAGTCCGTTACGTGGGTGATGCAAGACAGGCGGTTCAGTGTGCGCCACCCTATCCAGCCAAAAGATCACATAGATGTGAGACCACTCTTCTATCCCATCCAGGGCTGGTGCGAGATTTTCGTCAAGCACGACCCTTGAGACAAGGCTTCTGTCTTTGTCATTCTCATCCAGCGATGTCCGGCGCACGAACCCGATGGGACGCATTTCGATTCTCTTGAGAGCACTATCTTCAAGGACCACTGCCAACCACTCCTATGAATATAGCGACCAGGCCCAGCGCGTTCTGAGCCCAAGAGGCTATCCGCTTAGAAAGTAGGCTTCGTAGGCGCCTGTGCCGACGTATCCCAACTTTTCCGCCAACTTGCACGATTCAGGGTTGGCCGCGTCCCAATGGGGATCCATACGGCTCTCCAGACAGTGCTTGACCAGCATGCTCCCCAGGACGGTGGCCACTCCCCGGCGGCGGTATGCGGGCAACACGAACAGGCTGATCTCGATCCCTTTGCTGCAAACCAGGGAGGAATACGCAGCACCGACGATGGTCTCACCGTCCAGCAGGCAAAAGCCCACCCCGCGCTCCACGAAATCTTCTGCCGAGTCAAACTCGGATATGTCCACCACGCCATCGCGATCTGCCAGGGCGCGGGCGGCGATGGCCGCGTCAATCCGTTGGGCCTGGTCTCGAAGCGGTGAGCCGCGCAGCAACCGCTCGAGGTGCTCAATGGACAGGTGCTCAGACGAGAAACTGTAGCGGGTGATCTCGAACAGCCTGTCGCCGTGGATCTCTTGCGCGGTTTCGATCCACTCAGAAGGCGAGGGCATCAGTAGTTTCGGAGGGGACTGGCTCTCCATCATGGCCCGACCGCCGGGGCTGGTTGCCTCTCCTGCCAAGTAGCAGAACACTCCCAATTGCATCATGAAGGCAACCGGGTTGTGGGGGTCATCCACGAAGGCCCGACCCATCTGCCCTTCGACGACGCAATCTATGGAAATGTCCACCCGTTGGCTGGCCCTGAAGGCCCTGGCCAGCCTGATGCGGTGGGCTTTGGTAAGCGCAAATTCAACCATCGTGTGAGCCTCCTTCAGGCTTTTGCGCGCGCGACCTGGCGCACGATGTCGGCAAAGGTGGCCGCGTTGCGCCCCCGGCGCGTGGCCCCCAGGCCGTCCAGGTCGGGGCTGGCGAGCAACTCGGCGGCGTGCTCCGGCGCGACGCTCCCCCCATAGACGATGCGCACCCGCCCGGCCACGTCGCCGCCCCACCGGCGGCGCAGCCACGCGCGGATGAAGCCGCTCCCGGCGGCCACGTGCTGCGGCGAGGCGGGCCTGGCCACCCCAATCGCGCTCTCCGGCTCATACACGATGGCCATGCGGGCCGCCTGTTCGGATTCGACGCCGGCCAGCGTGCGCACCAGCGTGCGCTCGAGCGCCTCGGCCTGGGGGGCTGCGTCGTCGTGCGCCTCGCCGACCAGCAGGATGGGCGCGAGGCCGGCCTCGAACGCCAGGTGGACCTTGCGGTTGACCGTCGCGTCGTCGTCCCCCCGCTGGCGGCGGACCTCCCAGTGGCCGAGCATCACCCAGCGGCAACTGGCGTCGGCCAGCAGTGCGGCGGAGATCTGGCCCGTGTGCGCGGGGTCGGCCGTGGCGGTCACGTCCTGTCCGCCCAGTTGAATAGGGCTGCCTGCGAGCGCCCGGGCGAGCGGCCAGAGGGCAGTGGCCCGCCAGTAGGCGGGTGGCCGGGCAGACCACCACCTCGACCTGGTCGAGCAGGTCGCCGGCCAGCGCGCGCAAGTCGCGCACGAAGGCCAGGCTTTCGGCGACCGTCATGGACGTTTTCCAGTTGGCCAGTGCCATGGGTGTGCGTGTCATGGGCGACTCCAGCAGATTTGTCTCAAAGGAATACATGGCGTGTCCGTTATTTTTTGGAAGGCCATACCAGATTGGGATTGGGAACTTGTTGACTTGCTCGCGAAACTACTGTATAATACAGGCAATACAGGCCACAATCTGGCCAAAGTATCCATTCATGACATTATACCCCGTAGATAGACATCGCATTTGAGGTGTCAAAGTGGACGCACCAAGGGAATACAGCGGGCGTGATGAAACGTTAGCACTCAGCCTGTACACGGGTCTGGAGATCGGAACGGTTCCTCGGCCTCAGATTCTCGTTGTGCACTTCGAGTACACAATCCAACGCCGTGCACTCTTGGACGAAGTGGCGATCGTATTCGGGGACAGTCTGACCATGTCGCTGCCTCAAGAACACAGAAACTTGCTTGAAAGGGAAGAGGAACAGTCACCCAGTGACAAGGCGTTAGTTGAGCGCATGTGTGATATACAGCGAGATGCGCTAGCGTTTTGAACTACCCTGCCCCAATAGATGGGGGAGACCCAAGACTCTCAATAATGGCTCGTATAAGCGAGCCATTATTCTTTTGTCCAGGTGTGTCAGGTAGTACTGGTCAGGCAAGCGATTGGCAGGCACGCAGTAAATTTGGTCCACCTTGGCTATCGAGTCCTTGTCCAGTTGCGGGCATTCGGTTTGTCCAATAAGAACGTGAAATGCGTACCCCTTCCTCTGGTTCTCTGCTCCAGACAGCGGCACTATCAGTACTATCCCGCGCAAGGTAACCTGAGTATCACTCACAATGAGAGCCAAATGGGGTTCAGCCATAGTGTGTTGTTCAGCACGCGGAATGCCAAAGTCGTACCAGTATATGTCCCCCCACTGCGGACAACGATTGAACGTGAAATCAGCGAGACGGATGTGAGCCGGGAATGGCATTGGCTGATATTCCCCCCAAGCCTGGTTCACGAACTCTGCGCCCAAGGGCACCGTAGCCAACGTGATTCTGTCGGTCCTTTTGGCTTCTGAAGCCCAGACTGGTCTGATACTAACTCAAATCTCTCTTCGAGAATGCAACGTTCATGGGTACTATCAATCCACACAATAGGACGAGCGACTCGTTCCCCTTCTCCCAGTTTGCGTGCTGTACCAAAGTAGGCGCTGTAGTTCTTGTACAAAGCCCACATCGCTTCCCATAGTTCGTTGTCGGCACAGATCACATTAAGCCCCGTCTCTTTGGCTTCTTTCCAGCCAATGCGATAGTGATGTGAGAAGAACTCGTCGGAAAAAGCATTGACAATTCGCTCAATCTGTTCCTTCTGATTCTCCGGATCCATGTGAGTGGAGAGGGCTCTGCGCGAAATCAGGCGAGACAACTCGTAGGACTGTTGGATAGCTCCCACCGCCAACGGGTGAACCTTATCAAATAGAGCCGCGATAATCATTGCCAGGGAGTCAGGCGAAGAGTCAGTGACTTGGCTCTTTATGAATTCCATACAGTGCCGCAGGTCCTGCACCGAAACAGTGACGGGTGGTTCGTTCTCTTTCGGCCTGGGGAGTAGCGGGTGTGAGCGTGCTGGATCTACCGGACTCAACTCAGACAATGGTCCCATGACGATTTCATCTGCGCCCATTGCCAGATGTGTAGCAGCACTGTGAGCAATCGCAGGTATCAACACTCCAAAATGGTCACAAAAATCTCGAACCAATGTGATCAACCTCCAAGGAATTTCAGTTTGTCCTCCAACACTGTGTAGGAACAGGTCAATTTGCGGCACTCTACCGATATTTACCAGTTGCTCGTATATCTTCTCAATGACGTCCCCTCGAATCGTGACATCTGGGCTAGTCACAAAGGTAAGCACACGTGAACTGCGGAGTTTCTGCAATTGGGAGATTAGAGAGAGCGTTTCTTCAGGCGTTGGTAATTGGCCGGTCGTTTCTGCTTCTGACATAGGGTTTACCTCCTGCTCGGTGGCCAGCACAGGCCTCTTTGCGGGCAATACAGATAGGTGCTTTGATCTTCTTCTTCTCTTGGCACTCATAGTCCATACCCCCAAGACTCTGCCATAGATATAATCAAAACTCCCCCTAATAGGTCGGATACGCGGCAAGCCCCTATATGTGGGATTCTGCATGAGGCCAGGCCATATATCTGGGGGGTGCAGGAATTCTACCACGCAGCAAGTAATATGTCAAGCTGCCCAATCTTTCGGAGAAGATCGGGTATTGACTTAATGTAGCGCTGGGCTATACTACTCAAGAACCACAAGAAGGAGGGTGAACATGGCTGGAAAACTGTCTGGCAAGAAGGTCGCCATCATCGTGGCCCACGAGTTCGAGGACGTCGAACTGCTCTATCCGCTGCTCAGGCTCAGCGAGGAAGGGGCGGAGATTGTGGTCGTGCCCGTGCGCGAGGGCCTCCACCCCCGCCCGTGGTTCGAGGACAAGCCGGTCACCGGCCGCTTCGGCCACACCGTCCCCATCCCCGTCATGGCGGAGGGCAAGCGGTACACGGTGGGCCGCCTGGCGGAACTGGACCCCGACACACTCGACTGCCTGCTCTTCCCCGGCGGCTATTCCCCCGACGTGCTGCGGCTGCACCCGGAGACGCTCGACCTGGTGCGCGCCTGCCACCGGCGGGGCAAACTGCTGGCCGCCATCTGCCACGGGCCGTGGGTGCTGATCTCGGCCGGCATCATGAAGGGGAAGCGGGCCACCGGCTACGCCGCCGTACACGACGACCTGGTGAATGCCGGGGCGGAACTGGTGGACGTGCCGGCCGTGCGGGATGGCAACGTCATCACCGGCCGGGTGCCGGACGACCTGCCCGAGTTCTGCCAGGAGATCATCCAGGCGCTGTCCGAGTGATTGGGCGGGGGCCAGGGATGGCCTTGGACCGCATCCCCACTTGCCAGGAGTCACCCATG
>Ga0315284_10017167_pt1 | contig 10261 bp, 11 predicted proteins | sample YL17G09_16_MG_FD_203696 | JGI IMG/M metagenome (GOLD analysis project Ga0315284, IMG submission 203696) | Sediment microbial communities from Yellowstone Lake, YNP, Wyoming, USA - YL17G09_16 | ecosystem: Environmental > Aquatic > Freshwater > Lake > Sediment | place: USA: Wyoming | collected...
GGCGATGATGAGCGGGACGAGCATGATGACGGTCAGCCAGAAACCCGGCTCTTTGTCGAGGTTCTTCATCCTATCGCACTTATCCAGAGGGCCACAGTCTTCGACGGAATCACGTCCACGTTCACCGTGTACACGTCCGAGAGCTTTTCAAACAGGGACAGGGCTCTCGCTTCGAGGCCCAGGTCCTTCAGCGAGAGAAGGACCCTGGTTATCCTCAGATAGTTGTGGTTGGACGGGGTTACCCACCACGGCTTCGTGCTCCCGAGGTCGTAGAACGCCTCCATGCGGTCCGCGGACATTGACAGGGCTCCCTGGAGCTCTGGCCTTCTCCTGAACTCGTCAGAGTCGTCCTGCGTCACGATCGGGGCGTGCGGGTTGAAGTCGCTCGGCTTTCTGTTCGGGAACAGCCACTGGATGTAGTCATGGACTGACTCCAGCCTGCCGTCGGACCAGGCCAAGATCTGCCTGAGGCTCCTCCCGGCATGGTCCGTCCCGGAACCTTCGTAGAAACGGACGAGCTTGCTCTTCTCCCCGCCCACGGTCACCCCCTGACGATCATCTCGTTGTGGTTCGGTCCGGTCCCGATGAGGACGACCGGAAGGTTCGCCTCACGTTCGACCTTGTCGATGAACTCGCGGCTCTTTCTTGACAGGCTCTCGAAAGCCTCTCGTCCGCCCTTGAGGCCCTTGTCCTCCCAGCACACGTACTGGATGAAGTTCAGCACGAGCTTCGTCGCCCCGTTCACGCGGACCGCGTCTCGGAGGCCCTCGAACGAGAACGTGCAGACGCGCCTGATCCTCTTGGTCACGGTCGTCCGCTCGCGCTCCGCAAGCTCCGCGGCCTCGGCCGGAGGCATTCCCGACTCCGCCGCGACCTGCTCCCAGGTCATCTCCCGGCAGTCCGGATAGAAACCTCCGGAGAAGCCAGTCTGCCTGCCGTCCTCCACGACGTTCCCGACCCGGATCGGGTGAGTCCTGAGGTTGAGGTATACGTCTCCGACCATGGAGGGAGGGACCGCCATGTGGTCCATCGCCGCCTGGATCGTGCAGTTCCTGCTCGTGCAGTGCGGATAGTGCGACCCGTGGTCGATGGAGAGGGCGTATCCCTGGGATCCCTCGTGAAGCCAGGTCTTCCCCTCCCGGATCGCGCCGTGGACGAAGTTCCTGAACTCCATGGCCGGGACGACCTGAATCCTCCGCCTGATCTCGTCGGACGATTCCGGCCTCATCGCCGCGATGACGTCGAGCCATGCGCTGTTGTGGCCGGCGAGCTGGACGTCCGCCTTCCTCATGACCTTGTCCGCGATGGCGGTTCCGGACCCCTGCATCGTCGACGCGATGTGCTTGGTCGACTCGGATCCCTCGCGCTCCCTGGCCGCGTGCTCCTCGGTCACGAGGCTGGCACGGTCGTGGACGAACATGTCCGGCCTGCCGCATTCCTCCCACTCCTTCAGGAGCTGCTTCGGCGAGAAGCCGGATCCCGGGGAGATGAAGCACCTCATCCCGAGGCCGCGAGTCTTGCGCAGGACGGCCGCCGTCGGAATCGCCTTGGCCACGAACTTCGTCCCGTCCTCGAACTGCGCCGTATGGCCCGCGTTCGGATAGTTCGAGCTCGAGACGTTCGTCACGTTGTGGTGGTCCGCGAGCCACGTCGACGTCTTCCCCTTGCCGCTCGAGCCCCAGAAAGCGTCGAGTATGAAGTTCATCCGACCTTCGATCATTTGCTCCTCCGACAGGTTCTTTTCACGACGGACAGTACAGCGGTCGGCCCTACGGCTCCTTCGGGACCCTGTACGACTCGTGCTCGACCGACGAGGTGCGCGTCATCCCGCGGGACTTCCGGACCTTGTCCAGGTCCTTCTTCTCCGTGTACTTGACCACGGAGTGCTTCGGGTCCTTCGGATGCCCGAGCGCAACGAGCCTGGCCCCGTTCACCTGCCTGTCCGTGAACTCGCGCCCCACGAGCTTGAGCTGCTGTCGCTTTCTGTGCTTGTTGGCCCAGCGCATGTCCAGCATCCTGCGTATGGCCCTCTCGCTCATGAACACAACCCTTATCGTCAGATCCACAGGGACCTTCCCGAACGCCCGGAGGGACGCCCGGCAGGCGTAGTCGCATCCGAGGGAGAAGGCCTCCTGAAAGCTTCGGGCCCTGATCAGGACGTGGGCGATACGGAAGCGCTCGGGGAGAAGAACCCGCCACACCTTCCCCCCTCGACCCTCGAGCGGCCCAAGGAGCCTCTCGAGGGTCTCTCTCCTGTACCCGGGGAAAACGAGGGCCATCGCGGCGTCGTAGACCTGGTCGAACCTCGTCTTACCCACCTCCGACGCCGGGACGGGCACATGTTCGAGGATCTCGGCCGGAAGGGCGTTGTTGGCCACAAGCTCTGTCAGAAAGTGCCGGAAGTAGGGAGCGTCCTTCTTGGACGCCATCCTCACGACGCACCTCTCGACGGCCTCGGCGGCCTCGGCGGGGAGTCCGGGCCCCGTCTTCGGACCCTTTTTCATGTCGTTATCCTACAATGTACGTGCATCAAGGAGCCTTCTCCGCTGTAGAGTCCGACCGCAGAGACGCGGACCGCGGGTTCAGGACACTACGTTCTGATCCTGGCGGGGGAGAGGCTCCAAGGAGCAGAAGCAGGGATCCTCTCCCCCGATCCTCCGGGACGGCAGCGTAGACTAGGAAGAACTGAGCCAGGAAGACGGTCGGAACCCCGGAGCCCCTCCGGACCCGCCCGAGAAGCTAGGTATCCGGCGAGTCCGGCCCCCTCTCTTCGGAAGAACCTTTTCTTCTCTCCTCTCTCTTCGATCCCCGTCTCTGCTTTAGCAGAGACAGTCAAGCGAGCGAAGCGAGCGTCAGTAGAGGGAGAGGGAGCGGAGGCGAGGGATTAGGATATGGGCAGTGAAGAGGATAAAGTAGTGATCGACAGTGCGGGTCAGCCTCAGGAATCGGGACACGTCCGGACGATCTTCGTCTTTACGGACCTCCCGAAGCATCTTGAGTACAGGGTCGGCAGCATGGCCTTGTTGCAGGAAGGGACGGAGATCGAGTTCGACCTTTCCCTGAAGAACCCGTCCGATCCGGGCAAGTTCAGGAAGGTTTCAGGCCCGTACGTCGTGTCGCGCAGGATACTTCGCTACTCGACTTCCAGGGCCGGCATGATGGGCCTCACTCAGTTCTTGGAGCTAACGCCGGCCCCGCGTTAAAAGTTTCATGCCTCGTGACCCGTTTGACAGATATACTGCACCGTGCTTTAGTGTGCAACTTTCCGGTGTAGTGTTAGCTCCCCTCAGTGAAGTTGAATCATGGCTGAGGGAGTCCTCCCGCACGGGAGGACGCCAGACGACCGGGTGAATTAGTTTCCGGTCCGACACCATGGAGACTCCTATGAAGAAACTCGCAGTCCTGTCCCTCGTCCTCGTCCTCGTCCTCCTCGGAGCGCGGGACTCGTCCGCCAGCATGCCTCAGAGCCTCGAGGACTGGTGCGTCACGCGCATGTCGTCGTGGTCCCCTCCCGGGAAGTCCATGTACAAGGACGCAAGGGAGTCCGAGGCCGACGGCCTGGCCCGCTACAAGGAGATCGCCAGGGACGCGATCTCGGTCGTCTACGACCCGTCCGAGGCCCCTCTCTTCCCCGGCCCCTACGGGCGTGCGAAGACCCTGGCAACGATGCTCGGGATCGCCGACTCCGAGAGCGGCTTCCGGAAGGACGTGGACGAGGGAAAGGGCTCTGCCTCGAAGGGCGACGGCGGGAAGTCGTGGTGCCTCATGCAGGTCCAGCTCGGTCAGGCCGTGAACGGGAAGACCCCGATCAGGATTGGCCCGAAGGGCGACACCTTCGAGTACATCTATGACAAGAAGAGCGGGTGGGGAGGTGAGGACCTAGTGTCCGACCACAAGGCTTGCTTCAAAGCCGCCCTCCGCATCATGCGTTCTTCGTTCAACGCCTGCGGTCCTCTTCCCGTCGAGGAAAAACTCACGGTCTACACCTCCGGAAACTGCACCGACGGTCGTGCCTCGTCTCGCATCCGCGTCGGGAAGGCCATTCGCTGGCTCGCCGCCTCCGCCCCTCCGATGAACGACGTCGACGTCCTCGCCCTGATGTCTGCTCCGGCCCAGTCGTCGACTGTCGCCCTGAACCCGTAGGTCCGTCCACAGGCCGTCCACAGGCCTCTCCGTGGACGGCCCCCGCAGGGTATTGTCAAGTCATGCACGGCGTGCTAATGTGGCTTTTCCCGCGAATGATCTGAAAATCTTTCAGACCGCCGCGTAACTCCGCTCAGTCGGCAAAGTGATTGCCGCATGGAGGATGAAGATGAACCAAGGTCTTTCCGCGTTCGTACCTGTCCCCGTCCCCTCGAACCAGACGTTCCTGACCCAGTGGCATCCCTGGATTCACGGAAAGGTTGCGAGGCACTTCAAGAGGGACAAGGAGCGGATCCTTGACACGGCCCAGAACGTCCGTCTGAGGCTCATCTCGAAGGACTTCATCGGCCGGTGGTTCTTCAAGCACCTGCGCGAGGACCTCGTGGACAAGGCTCAGGCCGAGTCCATCCTCGGAGGCCGCGTCCCTATCGTATTCGTCGGGTCCCTCCATCCGGCGGACGTCGTGAACTGGTCGTGCCTCCGCACGAAGCTCGACCGCCTCCAGTTCTCCGAAGCCGAGATCTCGGACGTTTGCGCCCACATCGCCGGCGGAGGACCCGCCAAGAGCGCGCCGCACCTCGCCCGGATCGGCGATGACGGTGTCCGTCGCATCCACGAGGATCGCTGCGTCAAGAACTTCGTCAAGGGCCACGGGTGCGTCCGCTCCTGCGACAGCTCCATGTGGCGGGTCGGCGATCTGCTCGACTTCGCCCGCTTCGACTATGAGCGGTACTACTATTCGATCCAGAACCACACGATCGACTCGGACAAGGTTCTTCGCCTCATGGGCTGCGAGCCCGGCCGTTATTCGGTCCTTCAGTCCATGCAGCGGCAGGGTCGCCTCCTCCCCGCCGAGCTTACCGAGCACGCTTGCAAGCGTAAGGGTGTCATCGGCGCTCCCCCGAGCGCGTGCCCCGGCTGCGAGCACGGCATAGGACTCCTGCGCTCCAGGGGTCTGTCCTTGGCCGACGACTGGTCGGGTCCGTCGGCGTCCGTGCTGGCCGCCAAGCTCCGCTGGAACGACTCCCAGCTCGCGGGGTTCCTCCGCGACTGGAGGAAGACGAACACTGTCTTCGCTAGCCCCCAGTACATCATGCGTACAAGCCCGAAGCCCGGCATAACCGCCGGGCTCCTCAAGTACGCTGAGATGGTCATTGACCATGAGGTGTACAACGACTTCAAGCGCATGGCCAGGTCGGACGACCTTTCATGCTCTGTCCTCAACAAGTCGGTCTCCCCCGAGTTCTCGGACTCTGAGTCCGTCGCCTGGGAGGGTGGCGACGGCGAGGAGTCGCGCGGCGATCGCGTCATCCGGGACGTGCGGGCTCTGTCCAAGTTCTCCGAGTTCGAGAACGCCCACGACCTGGCCAGGCTCCTCGAGGAGTCGGACCTGACCGAGGAGGAGTCCCATGCTCTCCTCCACGTCGATCTTGGCGACATGACCGTCCGCCAGTACGCGAACATGGTCGGGAAGCCGGTCCCGCGGGTCCATCGAGTCCGCACTTCCGCCATGAACAAGCTTCGCGAGTCGAGCGACTCCGAGGCCTAGGCCTTTGTTGGTCCCTCTCAGGCGATGGACACCCGTACGCCCGACGTCAGGATCGCCGCATCCGTTCGTCTGATCCTCGCCATGTTCCGTCTCTCCGCCGACATCGAGACCGGCTTCGGGCAGGCTGTCGTCGACATCCTGAAGAAGCAGTATCCTGACCAGGACGTCACGGCGAACCCCGCGCAGGTCGGCCACAAGATGATGGCCATCTCGCGCAAGCAGAACCAGAGCGACCCGCAGAGGTCGATGGACGCTCTTCAGGACTTCCTGACGTACATCACCACCGGGTCGGAGTACGAGAAGGATCCGGAGACCGGGAAGTACCTCTATGAGGAGGATCCCGAGTCCGGGAAGCCCGCTCGCGTCCCCCGCAGGACGCCCGCGCCGTGGAACTTCAAGAAGGACTTCTCAACGTGGGAGGAGGCCCTCAGCGCCATCTACTCGAACATCCGCCTCCGCGGAATGTCCCAGTCGATGGGGTATTCGAAGGCCCAGAAGCGTACGAAGGACATCGACAAGGCGTTCGGGACTCGCCCGGAGGGCGGCGGCGCTCCGGAGGGCGGCGAGGCCCGCATGCCGACCCCTACGGACACCCCCCTCGGAAAGGCTCTCGACGACAAGGTCGCGATCAAGGAGTTCATCGACCTCATCGACAGCTACATCCCGGAGCTCAAGTCCTCGCTGACCCCGGCCTCCCGCGCCCTGTTTCAGCTCGTCTTCGACGAGAATGTCGGGACCTTCGGCTCCGACATCAAGGAGAACATGGGCCAGGCTTCCGCCCTGAAGGACAAGCTCATGTCTACGCCCGAGGGCGTCAAGATCTATGAGGCGAACGCCAAGAGGTGGGCCGGCTTCGTCGGAGACACGCGGAAGAAGCTCCTCAACGAGATCTGGGACTTCATCGACAAGCACATGACCCCGGGTGACTACGAGGTTCTTCGGGACACCTTCTTCTCCGAGACGTCCCCGAAGGACGTCAAGTCCTTCCGCGAGAAGAAGGAGAAGGAGAAGGGCGAGTACCAGCGCGGCCTCGACGAGCGCAAGTACGGCCGCGAGAAGTGGAAGGACCAGCAGGGCCTCCTCGACCCCAAGGCCAAGAAGTCCTTCCAGAACCTCGAGGACAAGCTCAAGAAGGAGGGCGTCGACGTCAGCGCGATCGCCCCCGTGGAGCCGACCGAGAAGGAGAAGAAGGGCAAGGCTCAGCCCGAGGGGGAGGAGTCTCAGTCTCAGGTAGCCTCGAGGGTCGCCGCGAGGTGGCTCTCTATCGCCGCGAGGTGAACCTATGGACGGGGCCGTAAGGGACTTCGTCTTCGGTGGTCAGAGGATAGGGCTTGCCTCCGTCTCGCGCGCCACTGAGGTCTTCCCTAGGTACGTATTCCGGCTCGCGCTCGGTGTCCTCCGCGTGGACGCTCCTCTCACTCCGGACGGCATATGGCTGGTCCACATGACGATGCCGGACGGCGAGAGGATGACGGTCCTGTCCCAGGACTTCGACCGCATCCGTGCTGTCGCGGAGAAGTTCGCGCCTCAGCCCCGCGCTTTCCCGTCCGAGCCGGACTCCGACGTCCTCGGCCGCATTGCGGCCAGCCTGCGGGAAGCATTTTCGGACAGGAGCTCGTTCTAGAGCCCGGTAGTGTAACACATGTCCGACGAAAAGCCCGAGGTGATGGTGAAGTGCAAGCGCGGAACTGACCGGCTCACGGAGGGCGAGTCTTGCGACAGCAAGCTGGCCTACCAGCTCAGCCAGCCCGGTTCCTCCGTCGCCTCGTTCAAGTGCAAGAAGTGCGGCTTCTCCTGGAACGTCCCCCTGGGCGGTTCCTTCGTAGGGGTATAACGGGGACGCCGCTTGACCTTCTTCTGTCCGACTTGCTCGGCCTCCCTCACTCAGGTCGGAGGGGCCAACCGGATGGTGTGCGTACCTTGCCGCTGTATCTTCGAGGTGCACGTGGAGATTCGCCAGATCGGCGGCCCCCTGCCCTCATCCTATGATATACGGCAACTCCCGGCAGCAGAGCCTCTTTCTGGACCTACTGAGATCAGGGACTCAGGTCCTGTGCCTGTCCGGTGATCCGCACATAGGGAAGTCCTCGTTCCTGAGGGAGGAGCTCCCGTCCATGGCCTCCGACCAGGACCTGATGTTCGCCTCCTCCGGCCCGAACGGCGCCCGCGAGGCTCGAGACTTTGCGTTCGTCGAGCCCGTCCATGGCGACTTTAGGATTCTGGCCGTCGAGGATGCGTCCTCGCTATCGGAACCAGCCCAGGACGCTTATCTGAAGCTTCTTGAAGAACCTCCTCCGTCCTTGAGGATTGTCGTGACAACGTCCGACGACGGCCTTCTTCATCCGGCCATGCGGTCCCGGCTCAGCCGTGTCATCCGGTGGTCACCGCTGTCTGTCCCGGACATGGACCTGTTCGTCTCCACGATAGAACCTCCCGACCATGATCTCGCCCGCATCGTCCGAGGCCGTCCGGGCCTCTACAGCCTTACTCACTCCAAGTCTTACTACAAGGACCTTTTCGCCTTTGTCGTGGCGTCCATATCAGGTTCTGTTGATCCGTTCCAGTCCCCCGTCCCGGACGCGATAGAGAAGATCTCGAACCCGGACGACCGTTCGGTAGTCTCCCACCTGTGCAGGTTTGCGGCCCTCTCATCCGCGGGCCGACCTGAGTCCGTGAAGGCCGTCTTGTCATTCTGCTCAACGCTGTCGTCTTCCGTCTCCGTGAGCCCTTCCACGCATTGGGTGCGAGCCGCCGCCCGCATGTCTGTCTCGCTGTAAGGTCGTCTCCCGTGTCGACCCTCGTCCTGATATCCGGAGAAGAAGAATTCCTTGTTGAGAGGGCGGCCAGAGAGGAGGCTGTCCTGTCCCTCTCCTCTGAGGTGCTCGAATACGATCTTCCGGGCCACCTGGACAGGTTTCTGTTCGAGTCTCAGACCTTCCCTCTCGACCCGTGCAAGCGGGCGTTCATCCTCTGGGGCGCCAAGGATGTTCCTCCCGTCCCCGCCGTCGGGGACGACCTTTTCATCGTCGTCTCCGGGAAGAAGGTCCTGAAGGACCCGAAGGCCGCCCGCTCCGTTCAGTTCCCGAAGCTTAAGTCCTACTCGGACAACAATGACGTGGTGCGCTGGATCACAAAAGAGGGCGAGCGCTTCAACATAGATCTAAGCAGGATAGCGGGTGCTCTTTTTGTGAACTCGGGAGGCAGTCTCCGGAAGCTGTCTTCTGAGATCGAAAAGATTTCCATGGCAGTCCCCGGGGGGACGGTCGTCTCTCCAGAGGACGCCCGCCCTCTCATGTGCTTTTCCACGGAGCTCACACCGAAAGAAGTAGTGGATTCGGTATGCGAAGGACACACGGCGCGGGCGCTCGCCTTCTACGACAAGCTTCAGGACGGCGGCGACGAGACCGGGTGGGTCATAGCATACATGCAGCGTCACGTCATTCAGCAGCTCAAGCTCGAGCTGCTTCTCGGCCAGAAGGCGTCTGATGACGTTTCCTCGGCTGCTCTCGGCGTTCCCGTTTTCGTGTTCCGTAAGATCCGTATCGCCAGAGGGGGGCTCTGGTCGCGGCCTTCGCTGAAGGCGGGTCTCGAAGCTCTCTGCGACCTCGATGTCGCCCACAAGCGCGGCGACTCGTTCGTCCGCTTTGGCCTTGAATCTGAGATTGTTCGTCTGTCTGAGGAGGCAAAGGATGTCAAGCGTCGCTAGCGCGGTTTCACCGGCTTCTGTATATGACCTGCCGAGGGCACATCAGGCCGGTAAGGAAGTGTCGCGCGACGCGGGCCACTGGCCCAGGGTCTTTACCACCGAGGGCGTCCACCCCTTCGACCAGGTCGAGTGGAAGATCGTGGATGCCGAAATCCGCAGCCCCAAGGGCGACGTTGTCTTCGAGCAGAAGAGCGTCGAGGTCCCGGCCTGGTGGAGCCAGAACGCCGTCAACGTCGTCGCCGACAAGTACTTCCGCGTCATCGGCGGCGTCCGGGAGAGCTCCGTCAGGCAGATCTTCCTCCGAGTCTCCCGCACGATCTGCGCTTGGGCCGTCGAGCAGAACTACTTCAACACGGACAAGGACGCCAGGACCTACGAGGAGGAGCTCCTGTACGCTCTCGTCCACCAGCATGGGGCCTTCAACTCGCCCGTCTGGTTCAACCTCGGGATACCGGGGCGCGCCCAGGCAGCCTCCGCGTGCTTCATCTCGTCCGTCGACGACTCGCTCGACGACATCATGAACTACCAGAGGTCGGAGCTCACGATCTTCCGCGGAGGATCCGGCTCCGGTGCGAACCTCTCGAACCTCCGCTCCTCCTACGAGAAGCTCTCCGCGGGCTCGTACACGTCCGGCCCTCTCTCCTTCATGAAGGGGAACGACCAGTTCGCCGGCGCCATGAAGTCCGGCGGCGCGACCCGCAACGCGGCGAAGATGGTCGTCATGGACATGGACCACCCCGACGTCCTCGAGACCAGGGACGGCCGCCCTGGCTTCGTCCGGTGCAAGGCCTCCGAGGAGAAACTCGCTCACGATCTCGTTGCTGTCGGGTATAGCGCGAACTACGACGACCCGAACGGCGCTT
>Ga0315284_10017168_pt1 | contig 10261 bp, 12 predicted proteins | sample YL17G09_16_MG_FD_203696 | JGI IMG/M metagenome (GOLD analysis project Ga0315284, IMG submission 203696) | Sediment microbial communities from Yellowstone Lake, YNP, Wyoming, USA - YL17G09_16 | ecosystem: Environmental > Aquatic > Freshwater > Lake > Sediment | place: USA: Wyoming | collected...
CTATAATGAAGATATCTTAGGTATTAACAGGATGGTTGAGAATCGAATGAAGGAAGATGAAACTGAGACAACACAATTCAAAAAGTGGTACATTAGAAACATCGAATTCTCAAATTTTTTATCATATGGTGAGAACCAAAGAATGGATTTTGATAAATGCAGTGGCGTTGTCGTTGTTGAATCAGATCCACCTAACTTTGGTGGGAAGACAGTTCTTTCTGTGGATTTGTTGTTGTTTTTATTCTTTAATGAGACAACAAAAACTACAAAGGCGGAAGAAATCTTTAATCGATTTACCGATAAAGACTCGGTAGTTGTTAAAGGTGAAGTTACAATTGATGGGGAAGATTATATTATCCTTAGAAAGATCGAAAGAAAACTTTCTAAAAAAGGAGAATGGAATGTGAAAACAGAATTGGACTTCTTCAAAAAAATGTCCGACGGTAGTTTACAGAATTTCACGGGGGAACAAAGAAGGGAAACTGAAGCGTTCATTAAAAATTCCATTGGGACCAAAGAAGATTTCTTAATGACCATACTTACAACCGCAACGAATCTTGAAGAGTTATTGGAGTCAAAACCAACGGCAAGAGGGCAGGTGTTATCAAGATTTATGGGACTTGAGTTTTTAAAACGGAAAGAGGAAGTTGGTAAAGAGATTTATTCTGAATTTAATAAATCAAAGATGTCAAACGTTTATAATTCGGAAGAGTTAAAAACTGACAACGAATCTTTAACAACAAAAATCGGTGAATTAAATGATCAAATTGATTCGATTAATTTAGAACTTGAAGATATTGGTAACAAAATCGTTCAGGGAAAAGAGTATCGTGATGATATGTTAAAGAAGAAACACGGAGACATAGATAAAGAAATTAGTTTGATGAACCCGATTAAGACTCAAGAAGAAATCGACGGTTTTGAAAGAGAAAAAACAACGTTCCAACAAAAGTTAGATGAGCTTAAAGTTGTTGAACCAAAAGAATTTTACCATGAGGATGATCATGACAAAATTAAAGAGGAATACAATAACGTGTTCAAATCTAAAATTGAACTTGAAACACAGATCAAAGAGATTGAGAAATTAAAGAGTTCTGTGAGTAATGGTATTAAATGTGAACATTGTGGAATTGAGTTAATGAACGCATCAATTACCCAACAAAAGATTACCGAACTTGATGGTTATATCATGCATAAAGACCAAAAAGTGGGGTTAATGCATGATTTAAACATCAAAGAACAGGCATTTGTACAACTTAAAAAAGACTTTGATGAGTATGAAAAAAACAAACTAATCAAAGAAAAATACGAATTAAGTATTGAAAGTTGTGATTTAAAGATTGGTGGTTTAAAAGGTAAGTTGGATCGTTGGAGTGATGTTCAGGATAAGATCAAAGAGAATACTCAGATCGATTCAATGTTGATTAAGGCTGACTTAAGGTTGGATGAACTTGATCATCTTAAAAGACAAAAAAACACAAACGTCACAAACAATGAGTACCAAATCAAAACTTGTAGTGAAAAGATTGATAACAATAAAAAACTAATTGTTAAGATCAAAGAAGAAGAGGAAAAAGAAAAGATTTACAAAATCTATATGGAGGCCTTTGGTAAAAACGGATTATCAAAAATCATTATGAAAACAATGATGCCATTGATTAATTCTGAATTACAAAGATTGATGGAAGATAGTTGTTACTTCAAATTAGAGATTAGAATTAATGATAAAAATGAGGTTGAGTTCTTAATGGTTGATAATAGTACTGGTATTGAAAAACTAATGGTGTCGGGTTCAGGATATGAAAGAACAATTGCTTCGTTAGCATTAAGATCGGTACTGAGTAAGGTATGTACATTACCAAAACCAAACGTGGTTGTATTTGATGAGGTGTTCGGTAAAATTAGTAATGATAACTTAGAAATGGTATCTGAGTTCTTTATTAAAATTAAAGATTATTTTGAGAAAATATTTGTTATTACTCATAACCCAATGGTTAGTCAATGGGCGGATACAATAGTTAAGATTAAAAAAGAAAATAATATTTCGAAAGTTTTGTAGTTATTAGGAATTTATACGTATATTTGTAAAACAATTAAAACTAAGACATGAATTACTTACTTTTTGTATATCACAATGAAGATATGAAAACCCCCGATGTTACTACTGAAAACATTGGGGCTGAGTTATCAAAGATTATGTCATCAAACCAAGTTAAGTTTATGTTTGGTGATAAACATTCTATTTTTCATTTCGCAAGTGATTTCTCGGTTGATGAGATTGATGACTTCTTATGTTTAGTTTCTGCTGAATTTGAAAACTTCAATTATTTCCTAACTCAGAAGACTAAAAATGTAAAATCTAATTTTGATCAAGACAACTTAATCCACTTACTTACGTTAAGAAATACCAATAGTGGAAAACAAACTCCACCTAAAAAATTTGAATTTAAAATGGATTTTGGTAGTGGTGAAGACTTTGCTCGTATTGCGGAAAACATCATGGGTTTACTACCTAAAAAAGGTTGTACTTTAACGATGGACGAACTTTTGGATAAGATTACTGATCAAGGTATTAATTCATTAAGTGAAGAAGAAAAATGTAAATTAGATGAATATTCTAAAAACTATTAATTAAAAATATGAAAGACAAAAACTTAGGGATTCCAATTAACCAAGAAGAGATTCAACACTATCTAAAAGATATTCGTAGAATCAAAGTAATGACACCTGACAGAGAGAAAGAGCTGGCAGTAAAGATGAAGTCTGAGGATACCCCAATACGTGAGAGAGAAAAGATTGAATCTGAGTTATTAGTTGGTAATTTACGTTTTGTGATTACGGTGGCTAAACAATACCAAAATCAAGGTTTGGATCTATCCGATCTTATTGCCGAAGGTAATTTAGGTTTGATGAAGGCAATTAAACACTTTGATTGGCATAAAGATTTACGTTTTATATCATACGCAGTTTGGTGGGTTAAACAATCAATCATACAGTCACTAAACGACAATTCAAGGATTATTAGACTTCCTGTTAATGTTGTACAGGACTTACATAAGGCCAAGAAAGAAACTGAGATCACAGGTAAAGAATTAGATGCGAAGTTCACGTCATTACCATCTATGATTGATTTGGACATGACAATCAACGAGGAAGGTGATACATTGGTGGATATGATTGCAAACCCTGACGCACTTGCGCCTGATGCGGGATTCAACACTAAAGACATTCTAAAAGACAAATTATTATCTTTATTGAATGTATTAGATGACAGAGAGAAAGTGATCATTGAGGATTACTTCGGATTAAGTGGAACACCAAGAACACTTGAAGACATTGGGGGTGATTTTGGTTTAACTAAAGAACGAGTTAGACAGATCAAGGAAAGAGCCCTTAGACGATTGAGAAATGAAAGTTCAGAATTATTTGATTACTTATAAAAAATAAAAAACAAAAAAATAAAAAACATGGGAAGTGTAATTGATTATATTGAATGTCCAAATTGTAAACAAGAAGCGTTTAGCGATTTCTATTACAAAACGGGGGAAGATTATGTAAATTGTAATAATTGTGGATACCATTATTCGCAAACATTAAAAAGAGATGAGAATGGGACATTTATAACTGAAGATGGTACTGAAAATTATAAATTTGATAATCTTATATATGAAGTTTCGGAACTTAAAAACCCATTTGGATCGTATCGTTTAAAAGTTTATCAATCACCCGCAAACCAATGTGGGTCATTTGAAAATGAAGAACAATATAATGAGTTTAAGTTACATCTTAATGGTGATATTGAAATTGAGTTTTGTTCAGTATCTAGATTTGTTGATGGGGAGATCAAAGTTGAAATGTTAATTGATAATGGACCTAAGGTTGATTCTGCGGGTTTTACTCACGAAGATAATTTTCTTTAAAAAAGATTTGGTGGATTGAAATGAATGTTATATATTTGTAGAACAAAACAAAACAACTATGACAAACACAGAGACAATCAAGAACGTAGGTTTATCAATCGACAAAGGTACATGGGAAGGTGCTAAATGGACATTGACAGGATACCCAAACAAAAACACATTTCGTAATTGGGATAGTGCTTATGACTTTGAAGATTTTGTCAAAAGTACATTAAAGATTAATGGTAATTTTGATTCTGAAAGTTGTCAGTTCTATGTTTACTTTGACACTAAACAAAAAGCCACCGCAGCTTTGAATAAGATTGAAAAACATTTCAAAAAAGTTGGTGAATTGTTAGGTTTGTAAGTAAAAAAGATATATATTTGTAAGACAAACGAAAAGGGTTGTACCGAGATTACCCTTATAACTCGGCGGAATGAGACACGATGTTCTCTAGGTGAAACTCCTCAATCTTGTCCTGGCGATAAGATGAAACTACACTCCCCCATTGGTACCAGTGGGGGTTTATTTTTATACCCAAATAACAATTTGATTTTTACCTGTTCTAAATGGATTATCTTTTGATTCCCTAAATACAGTGAATACTTCTAAGACCCAATTTGTTCCTGATACATGGACAGGGTTTAAAGGTATCGCCAATTCCCATTTTTCTGACTTAACAACAAAAGGGTCACCGTCCTTTATTTCACGATTAACTATTTTTTCTGCAATCTGAGATTTGGCCATCATTACAACTTCTCTAATCTCCCTATTCTCAACGGGTCTTTGATTATATCCCGTACCTTCTAATTCAGGCCTTGTTGATCTGTCAAAGGCGTGTTTTTTACGGTCCACTTCTAAATTAAACGTCACCTCAATAGATGTGACTATCTGTGCAATAGTTTTTTCTTGTAATAAAACTCTACGTATTGATTCTCTAAGTAATGACATAATTATATAAATACCTTATATTGATATTTATAAATACATTACAATTATTATGAAAGAAAAATTTTTACCCTGGTTTTTATTATTTTGCGCTCTTGGGTTATCAGGAACTGCGGCCTATTACAGTGTGGTGGGGTTATCGATTGTGTTTGTTGGAGTTGCTTTACCTGTAATTATTATGGGTTCATTTCTTGAGATATCTAAGGTTGCGATAGCAACATACTTACATGACAAGTGGAAAGAAACATACGGAGCATTAAAAATATACCTTACAATTGCTCTTGTAACGTTATCCATAATAACGTCACTTGGGATCTATGGGTTATTAAGTACTGGGTTTCAGAGTAATATCGCAAAACTCGAAATTAATCAGAAGAAGATCGATAATGTAGAAGTAAAGAAGACAAGATTTATTGAAATCAAAAACGAACAACAGAAAGAGAAAGATGCATTAGATAAGGACATTTCAAAGTTACGAGACGGATTGTCTAATAATACGACAACACAATCTGTGGATAGAAAAACAGGACAACTTATTACAAGAGCAAATAACGCTAACCGTAAATCATTTGAGGATCAATTAAACCTTACCACAGAGAATAGAGATAAGATATCAACTCGTATTGATGCAATGAATGATAGTATAACTAAATTAGATATTGAGATACTTGATATGGAATCTGCGGAGTTGGAGGGTAGTGAATTGGGTTCCATTAAATATATAAGTGAGATTTCAGGTTGGGATGTTAAGAAGGTTGCGAACCTTTTCATTTTACTTTTAATTTTTGTATTTGATCCATTGGCAATTACTTTAGTTATTGCAACTAATCAAGCGTTTAAAAAAAATAAAAAAGGAAGTGTTACCCCCCAAGTTACCCCCCAAGTTACCCCCCAAGTTACCATACATGATGAGGTTGAGATTCCTGAAAGTTATTTAACACATCATGCCCTCCAAGTTACCGACCAAGTACCGACTAAGTACCGAATAAGTACCGACCAAGTAAAAAAAGTGTGGGAAAGGGTTAAAAAACTAAGAAAAGAAGGTAAATTATCTCCTGAATTACATGATGATGATGAACCATCAGCATTAGCTTTCACGCCATATGATATCGAAGAGGAGGAAGAAAAAATTGTTGAGGCACCTATAGTACAAAGAGAACCTTTAATTATTAGTGTTGTGAAAAGTTGGGAACCTGTATCTGATGATGATTTATTTGAGAATCAAGAATACTATATGAAAAGTAATAGTGTTGAGGATGAGTCAACAACTACAACAACAACTAATGATGGGATTAAGAGATTAGTGTATAAAAAGAATGATGAATGAGGAAGATATCATAAAATTTGGGGACTTCAGTTATGAAGGTGAGGAAGAAGATAAAACTCAAATAATTTTATCACATACCTCAAGATTTGCAATAGATTATATTAATGGTTTAAAGCATCGATACGGGAAAAAATATAGTAAAATCCCAAACTACATAATCACCCGTGATGGTAAGATTATAGAACTATTGGATCCAAAAAAATATTCCAAATATATACACGACGATAACATATCTAAGAAATCAATAACAGTTTCTTTGGAAAATTTAGGGTGGTTAGAAAAAGAACCATTAAAAAATAGATACATTAACTGGATTGGTAATATTTATAATGGAAAGGCTTTTGAGCGTAAGTGGAGAGATTACTTTTTATGGCAACCTTATACTGAAGTTCAAATTGATAGTACCATACTAATATGTAAAAAACTAATGGAAGATTTTAACATTAGTAAAAAATGTGTGGGACATAACACTAAAGTAAATGGTGTTAATCAATTTGATGGTATTGTAACCAGAAGTAATTACACCACAGATGTTACGGATCTAAGTCCGGCATTTGATTTTGATTATTTTAAAAAAAATATAGAAGATGAATAGACACGATGAAATAAAAAATTTAATAGAGGCATCTAAAAAGTTATTAAATAAAAATTTAATTACTGAGGATATTAACCATATCAGAAAAAATCATGGATTAATTGTTGAACAAGGTGAGGAAGGACCAACCGAAGACCAACCTAAAGACTATGAAACTGCAAAAGATGGAATGGGGAATAAAGAAGAGACGGAGGTTGTAAAAACTGATAAGTCAAAGGGTTATAGAATATCAGGTGGTATTATAGTTATTCACGGAAAAGATAAATCTGACTTACAGTTAACAAGTGATGATAAGAAAGCATTTCAAGACACTATGGACGAGTTTGTATCGGAAGTTTCCGAAATTGTAGATTTTAACAAACTAAATTTATATTCTAATAATGTTGAGTGGTCAGGTAAAATTACCGAATTAGATGTTGAATTTTACTATTCAATTGGTGAGACAAATGGAGTATACATAAATGGTACAATGACTAAAATTGATGATGATTATTTGGAATTTTTAAATAAGTTGAGACAATATTATGAGAAATTCAAATCTAAGTGGTCTAAAGTTATTGCGTCAAGAAAGAAAACTCCTGAGTCATGAAAGAATTTTTAAAATATAATTTTAAGTACGTTTTAATTGTTGTTGGTGCGGTGGTATTATACGTATTACTATTGGATCTAATGAAACCATCAAATGGTATGACTAAAGAAGATCTAAAGAAAATAGAACAAATAGATAAAGACATTAATTTGTTGATTGAAAGTCAAAAAAAATTAGACGAATCAATTAATGAGTATAAAAAAGAAATTGAAAAAATTGATTCAACTATATCTAACATCAAAGTTAAAAAGGAAGTGGTGAATAATTACTACGAACAAAAAGGGAAAGAGATTAAAGATGCTAATGTTAAACAAGTTGATAGTTTATTAAGATCAAGATATAAATTTTAAGTATGAAAAATATAATATCAATATTATTTCTTTTGGTGTCATTGACATCATTCAGTCAAATTAAAAAAATTGACACAACTGAAATATGTTTACCATATAGTGTTGGTAAACAAATTATGTTAGATCTAAATAGATTAGACTCTACAACGGCAATCCTTAAATTAACTGAAACTGAAGTTATTGAATTAAATAAAAAAGTAGATGCTCAACAAGGGATTATTGGTAATTTAGAAGATAAAGTTAAGATAAGTGATACAATAGTTCAAAAAACTAATGAAAAATTTGATATCGTTGACAAAATAAATAAAGATTTAGTTACCGATAACAAAAAATTAAGAAGAAAGAATGTAATTATAGAAATAGTCTCAGGTATTTTAATTGGGGCATTAACATATGAAGTAATAACACAATAATGGCATTAACACAGACAGAAAAAAAAGAGATTGAAGTTTTAATTAGAAAAGAAATTAAAGATTTTTTAGGGTCTACTACTGCCAAACAATTTGAAGATAAACTAATTCAACAGGTCTCTAAAGATCTTAAACGAGGTAAACTAGAAGGTGATATTAAAGATATTGTTGTAAAATCATTCAGGGAATTTTTTACAATGATGTTCCATCAAAGAAGTTTCTGGGAGTCAAAATTTAGAAGTTCATAATGGATGAGATAACTGCAAAAATTAGAGATATGATATCTAGCCAAACTTCGGGTAATCCTGAGGCTAGAACAAACGCATTAAAAGGGATGAGAGACGTTAAGGAAAATGATATGGGAGAAAAAAGAAACGCACCACAAGATTACTTAAAAGACCCTAATGGATTAAAATTAGTTTTTGAATTAGCAAAACAAAAAAGAACTAATAAAACAACAATTAGAAAAGAAATTAAAAAATTATTAAAAAACCCTGAAGAAATTAATGACTTTTTAAATTCAATACTTTCATTCGTTAAATCTAAAACAAGTAACGATAAGGAAGAAACTAAAGAAATGACAGGTTCAGGAAGTGCTGGTGGATATTCGGCACCATTGTTTGGTCATGAAATGAAAGAAAGTGTTTGTAAGATTTGTGGTATGAAGAACTGCAAATGTCAGGACAAAAAACATGGTAACGCACCGAGAAGAACGGAAACAAAAGAAGCCACAGGATCGGCATCATCAGGTCAATATTCAGGTCCCTCGATATGGGCAAAATCAACTAATAAAAAAGATTGGGCCCCAAAACGTAAAACACAATTTCCTGGAGGTAAGTTTGTCCAAGTTAAGAAAAAGTGTAAAAAGTTTCCTTACTGTAATCAGGGGGATATTAATGCACTTAGAATCTTTGAAAACGAAACTCTTTCGAAAGTAATAAACGATTTATCAGATAAATACCAAATTCACGAAGATTTCATAAGGGAAATAATCTTCAATGAAATGTCAAAAAGGAATTTAATGTGATATTTATTAAATAAAAATAACTATGAACTATTATTTGAAAAATAAAATCCAAAAACTAATTAATGAAACTTTGGAGGACAAAGCGAATGAAGTAATGGAAAAATTAAAATTTAACAAACCTGGTAGTTCTTTTGACTACGTTGAAGAAGAAATGTGCGAATCATGTGGTGGAGAAATGACAGAAGGTGAATGTTCAGAATGTGGATATATGTCCGAAGGTAACTCACAAGAATGTAATGAATGTGGTGGAGAAATGAGAGAAGGAGAATGTTCAGAATGTGGATCCAACGGAGGTGAAGTAATGGAAAAATTATATGGTAACCAAAAAAGAATTGATAAGAACCGTAACGGTAGAATTGATAGACAAGACTTCAAGATGTTAAGAGGTAAAAAAGGAGAAACTAATGAATATCATACAATGAAAGATAGAGTTGAGAACCCATTTTTTAATCTTGAGGAATTTTGTTCTCATCACCACAATATGGATAGTTATGAGTGTCAGGAATATTTTCAATACACATCAAATGATGATGATGAAGATACAAAAGAAGATGTTAACGAAAATGTATTCTATGAATTAACAATGCCAGTTAACGGTAAAAAAGAAAAACTATTATTCACTGAAGGTCAATTTGAAGAAATCATTGAAAATATTGTATTAAAAGAAGAAGGTAAATTCAATAAAGGTAAAACACCGGCTGGATATGCAGAATATGAAAATTCTATTAAAAAATCAAAGAAAGAAGAGGAAGGGTATATGAAAGACTTATCCAAAAAAATGAAAGATTATTTGAAAGACGGATCTAAAGGTGAATACACGGAATCACCGAAACATTTTCCAAAAGGAAATGGTGAATTGGCAAAGATGGATAAAAAGGCTTATGTTGCTTCAGGAGCAATTGAGGATTATATTGATAACTTCACTGCGGCTGGTTTAGAAAATTTAGACTACGATGAAATTCACCCTGATGAGAATTGGGTTACTGATAACGTAGTTGGGTCTTCAAGAACGGGTAATAATCCTGAATGGGCAAACGCAGTTGAGACACCAAATAACGAGAAGAGAAATAAGATTAGAAAAGATAATTTATTAGCTAAAATTAAACGTAAGGCTT